>OHJY01000526.1_pt1 | contig 14782 bp, 14 predicted proteins | sample 1568681 | NCBI WGS metagenome assembly OHJY01 (sample SAMEA3879540, study PRJEB24766) | human gut metagenome | biome: human-associated habitat; feature: feces | place: USA | collected 1985/1987
TAAATTACGATAAAAAGACAAAAGAACATCAATGTGTGATTGAAAAATGGAAGCTGTAAAGATGAAATCAGCAGGGAGTATAGCAGTAATTAATGCTATACTCCCTGCTATTATATTTTTGGTTGCAAGAATTTAGTTTATGCTATAAAATATTTATAACTGTATGCAGATATTTAATAATCACAATATCTGTCTGTATAATAAAATACGCATAAAGAGGACGAAAGAATGATCAACAAATTAGTAGACAAAATCAAGAAAACAAACGCACCTATCGTAGTAGGTCTCGACCCGATGCTTTCATATGTGCCTGAGCATATCACAAAGAAGGCATTTGATGAGCTTGGAGAGACACCGGCCGGTGCAGCGGAGGCTATCTGGCAGTACAACAAGGCTATTGTGGATGCCACATATGACCTGATTCCTGCGGTAAAGCCACAGATTGCCATGTATGAGCAGTTTGGAGTGGAGGGCCTTAAGGCATTCCAGAAGACAGTGGATTACTGTCATGAGAAGGATCTCGTGGTTATCGGAGATGTAAAGCGTGGAGATATCGGCTCAACATCGGCTGCATACGCCACAGGACATCTCGGAAAGGTACAGATCGGCAGCAAGAGCTATTCTACCTTTGATGAGGATTTTGCCACTGTCAATCCATACCTTGGAACAGACGGTATCAAGCCATTCATAGATGTATGCAAGGAGGAGAAGAAGGGTATCTTCATTCTTGTAAAGACATCTAATCCATCAAGTGGAGAGTTCCAGGACCGTATGATTGACGGACGCCCATTATATGAGTGGGTAGGCGAGAAGGTTGCAGAGTGGGGAGCTGACTGCATGGGTGATTCATACAGCTATGTAGGTGCGGTTGTCGGCGCAACATACCCTGAGCAGGGTAAGATTCTTCGTAAGGTAATGCCAAAGAGCTTCATCCTCGTACCGGGCTACGGCGCACAGGGAGGAAAGGGCGCAGACCTTGTTCATTTCTTCAATGAGGACGGACTTGGTGCAATTGTCAATTCATCACGTGGAATCATCTGCGCATACAAGCAGGATAAGTACAAGGATATGGGCATCACAGCAGAGAATTTTGCAGATGCATCACGCAAGGCTGTTGAGGATATGATTGAGGATATCTCAGGAGCACTTGCAAATCGTTAATAAGTTATTCAGAAAGCTTAAATATATTAACAAACGAAACCAGGGAGATAAAATGGCAGAGAAATTTGAGGAGATTGCAGTTGTAGTTGACCAGAGCTCACTCGGCAATGGTATCTACGACCTCACATTTAAGACAGACAAAATTGCAAAGGCAGCAAAGGCGGGACAGTTTGTATCAGTTTACTCAAACGACAAGAGTAAGCTGCTTCCGCGTCCGATAAGCCTTTGCGGCATAAACAGAGATGATGATACAATTCGTCTCGTGTACCGTGTGACAGGTGAAGGCACGGGAACAGAGGAGTTTTCAAAGCTTGTCAGGGGCGATAAGGTAAGGATTTTAGGACCTCTTGGAAACGGCTTTACAGTACAGCCGGGAAAGAAGGCCTTCCTTATCGGCGGAGGAATCGGAGTGCCGCCTATGCTGCAGCTTGCGAAGGATATAAATGCAGGCATTGTGCAGACATCAGGTGAAGAAAAAAATCCGGCACAGGCAGGTGCAGTATGCGATATGAACATCGTCATGGGCTATCGCGATGAGAATACCTTCCTGCTAGATGAGTTTAAGGAGCAGGCAGCTTCCTTTGTAGCTACAGAGGACGGCAGTGTCGGCACAAAGGGCAATGTCATCGATGCAATAAAGGAGAATGCTCTTGAGGCAGACGTGATTTATGCATGTGGACCTATGCCTATGCTTCGTGCACTCAAGGCTTACGCTGCAGAGCATGATATGGACTGCTTTATATCAATGGAGGAGCGCATGGCATGTGGAATCGGTGCATGCCTTGCGTGCGTATGCAAAACAAAGGACAAGGATGCCCACAGCAATGTAAACAACAAGCGTATATGCAAAGAGGGACCTGTTTTTGATGCGAAGGAGGTGGAGCTGTAATGAGTAATATGTCAGTAAATGTGGCCGGTGTTGAGTGGAAAAATCCTGTTACAGTTGCATCCGGCACATTCGGCTCCGGTGCAGAGTACAGCGAGTTTGTTGATTTAAACAGACTTGGTGCAGTCACTACAAAGGGTGTTGCGAATAAGCCGTGGGAGGGAAATCCTACACCGAGAGTAGCAGAGGTGTACGGCGGCATGCTCAATGCAGTCGGACTTCAAAATCCCGGCATCGAGCTTTTCTGCAAGAGGGATATTCCTTTTTTAAAGCAGTTTGATACAAAGATTGTGGTAAATGTCTGCGGTCATTCGCTTGACGAGTATCTTGATGTGGTAAAGCGTCTTGCGGATGAGCCTATTGATATGATGGAAATAAATATCTCATGCCCTAATGTCAAGGAGGGCGGAATTGCCTTCGGAACAGATCCAAAGGGTGTTGAGACAATCACAAGCGAGATTAAAAAATATGCAAAGCAGCCTGTTATCATGAAGCTTTCTCCAAATGTCACAAGTATTGCAGAGATAGCAAGGGCGGCAGAGGCTGGTGGAGCTGATGCGGTTTCGCTCATCAATACAATTACAGGCATGAAGATTGATATAAACAGAAGAAGCTTTGTGTTAGCAAACAAGACAGGCGGCATGAGCGGTCCGGCGGTTCATCCGGTTGCAGTGCGCATGGTTTACGAGACAGCACATGCAGTCAATATTCCGATTATCGGAATGGGCGGTATCACAAATGCTGCCGATGCTATAGAGATGATACTTGCCGGAGCTACGGCTGTTTCAGTCGGCACAGCAAACTTTGTAAATCCAAAGACCACAGAGCAGATAGTGGATGGCATCGCAGAGTATATGGACAGGTATGGAGTAAAGGATATTTCAGAGCTTGTCGGCGCAGTTGACAGATAGAGCATAATGGATAGACGGAGGATAAAATAATGATTCTGGCAGCAGAATACGTGCCTTCTATGTATGCCACAGTCTGGGCACTTGTTCCACCTGTTGTGGCTATAGTTCTGGCACTTATCACAAAAGAGGTCTACAGCTCATTATTCGTCGGAATAGTGATCGGCGGACTGTTTTATGGAAATGTATTTCAGGCTGGTTTTTCGGCTGAGAGATCAGTGCTTCACATATTCGAGGACGGACTTGTCGGAGTGCTATCGGATTCGGACAATGTGGGAATACTGATATTTTTAGTCGTGCTCGGTGTCATGGTGAGCATGATGAACAAGGCAGGCGGCTCGGCGGCCTTTGGAGAATGGGCGGGTGAGCACATAAAGACAAGAATCGGTGCCCAGCTTGCAGCTATAATGCTTGGAGTGCTCATATTTATAGATGATTACTTCAACTGTCTGACAGTGGGAAGTGTGATGCGCCCTGTCACCGACAAGCATCAGGTTTCCAGAGCAAAGCTTGCATATCTGATAGATGCCACAGCAGCGCCTGTGTGCATCATCGCACCTATATCATCGTGGGCAGCCGCAGTCACAGGCTTTGTAAAGGGAGAGGATGGCTTTTCTATTTTCATAAAGGCCATTCCATACAATTACTATGCGCTCTTTACCATTATCGCTATGGTGACACTTGTTATCTTGCAGGCGGATTTTGGCCCTATGGCAAAGCATGAAGCCAATGCAAAAAAGGGCGATTTATTTACCACAGGAGACAGACCATATGCAGATGCAAAGCAGGATGTGATAAGGGGCAAGGGAAAGGTTATAGACCTTGTATTTCCTATACTGGTGCTCATAATAAGCTGCATCATAGGAATGATATACACAGGAGGCTTTTTTGACGGAACAGGCTTTGTCGATGCGTTTGCAGGCAGCAATGCGTCAACCGGTCTCATGCTTGGAAGCTTCTTTGCACTGATAATCACAATATGCTTTTATTCAATCAGAAGGGTGCTAAGCTTTACGGATTGTTGTAATTCAATCCCTGAGGGCTTTAAGGCGATGGTACCTGCAATACTTATACTGACCTTTGCATGGACACTAAAGGTCATGACAGAAAGCCTTGGTGCCAATAAATTCGTCGCAGGCTTGGTGGGAGGTGTATCGGGACCGCTCCTTGGACTGTTCCCGGCAATCATATTCCTGGTGGGAGCCTTCCTTGCTTTTGCAACAGGAACCTCATGGGGCACCTTCGGTATACTCATACCGATAGTAGTAAACATCTTCTCAGGCACAAACCATACGATGATGATCATCTCAATATCAGCGTGCATGGCAGGTGCAGTATGCGGAGACCACTGCTCACCGATATCCGATACCACCATCATGGCATCAGCCGGAGCTCAGTGCAACCACATGAATCATGTATCCACACAGCTTCCATACGCTGTGCTTGTGGCAGGCATATCATGCCTGACCTACATCATAGCAGGCTTTGTCAGAAATCCTGTAGTACCTTTTATCATAGGAGTGCTTATCCTGATTGGAACCTTTGTCGGAATCAAGTATATCATCAAGTATATCACGAGAACCGATAAAGCAAATGAACAGGCGGAGTAGCCAAAGGGAGACCAAAAAGAGTTCTATTTTTCACAGACTTTGTGTCTGCGAATGATAGAACTCTTTTTTTATAGTAAATTCTATACCGGACGGACGACTGTGCAGTCGTCTGTTGGCTATCAATAAAATTTATAGCCCGCTAACAAATATTAATAACCCTAATTACATTTACAAAAATATCAATTAGTGGTAACATATCAATAACTTAGAAATCATATTTGAATGGTAGGAAATCCCAGCCATACAAACTAAGCTCGAACTCATAACATACTCAAAACAAACATTAACAAAAAAGAGGTAATATCAATGGCAAAAATTGCAAAGCAGCTCACTGAGCTGATAGGTCACACTCCGCTTCTGGAGCTGACCAATTATGAAAAAGCCCTTGGGCTTGAAGCAAAAATCATAGCAAAGCTGGAGTATTTTAATCCACTCGGAAGTGTAAAGGACAGGGTGGCGGCAGCTATGATAGAACAGGGCATAAAGGATGGAAAAATAAATCAGGACACAATAATAATAGAGCCGACAAGCGGCAATACCGGAATCGGACTTGCGTTTGTGGCAGCCTCAAAGGGACTTCACCTGATACTTATCATGCCTGATACTATGAGTGTCGAGCGAAGAAAAATCGTCACAGCACTTGGTGCAGAGATAAAGCTCACACCGGGGCGTGAGGGCATGAAGGGTGCAATCGATGAGGCGCAGAGACTTAAAGAGCATTATGGCAATGCCTTTATTCCACAGCAGTTTGAGAATCAGGCCAATCCGGATATCCACAGAGCTACAACCGCTCAGGAAATCTGGGAGGATACAGATGGAAAGGTAGATATCTTTGTATCATCTGTCGGAACAGGAGGCACCTGTACAGGCACCGGGCTTGGATTGAGAGACCATAATCCTGATGTAAGGATAGTAGCTGTTGAGCCAAAGAGCTCACCGGTACTCTCAGGCGGAAGACCGGGGCCTCACAAGATACAGGGAATCGGTGCAGGCTTTATTCCGAAGGTCATGCGCATGGATATAGTGGATGAGGTGATTCCGGTGGAGAATGAGGCCGCTTTTGACAAGGCAAGAGAGGTTGCAAAGAGCGACGGACTTCTCGTTGGCATATCCTCTGGAGCAGCAATATATGCGGCAACAGAGCTTGCGAAAAGACCTGAGAACAAAGGAAAGAATATTGTGGTGCTGCTTCCGGATACAGGCGAGAGATACCTGTCCACACCGCTTTTTACAGTAAACTAATGGCATATAAACTGACGGCATAAGCTTGCTTTGCCGGAAACTGTAACATGAAAAATGAGAAACATACATGAGAAACATACATAAATATACGGCAGCCCTGCTGTCGACAGTGATGATTCTGTCACTTCTTCTGACAGGCTGCTCAGGCAGGAAGGATGACGGAACAGTCACCATAACCAATGTGTCATATGATCCGACACGAGAGTTTTACGAGAAATACAACAAAATATTCGAGTCTTACTATGAGAGCGAGCACGGCAAAAAGATAAATGTGATTCAGTCACATGGCGGCTCGGGAGCACAGGCACGCTCGGTTGTGGAGGGATGTAATGCAGATGTTGTCACACTGGCACTCGAGCATGACATAGACCTGATACAAAATACCGGCTTAATTGATAAGGGCTGGATTGATGAGTTTTCTGACAGCTCGGCACCATACACATCAACAATCGTTTTACTTGTAAGAAAGGGCAATCCAAAGCATATAAGTGACTGGGATGACCTGGTGAAAAAGAATGTGGATGTGATTACGCCTGATCCAAAGAGTAGTGGCGGAGCCTGCTGGAATTTTCTTGCAGCGCTAAGCTATGCGAAGACAAATTATGACAGCCTGAAGGAACAGAAATCGTTTATGAAGAAGCTGTATGAAAATGTCACAATTATGGACTCAGGTGCGAGAGGCTCAACAACTACATTTGTGGAAAACGGTCAGGGAGATGTGCTTATAGCGTGGGAAAACGAGGCACTTACGACCATGGATTCATATCCGGGCAAGTATGAGATAGTGAATCCGTCAGTCAGCATCCTGGCGCAGCCGTCTGTTGCCATTGTGGATGACAATGCAAAGAGCAACGGAACACAAGAGGTAAGCAAAGAATACCTACAGTATCTCTACAGTGATGAGGCACAGCAGATGATTGGCGAAAACGGCTACAGACCAGCCAATCAGGATATATTAAACCGGTTTTCCGACAAGTTTGATTTAAATATCAGGCTTTGGAGTATAGAGGATTACGGCGGATGGAATGAAGCCTACAAGACATATTTCGATGATGGAGCAATGTTCGATGAAATATACGGCAACTGATAAAACAGCAAAAGAGAAAACTAAATCAAAGAACATAAAGACCAGAGTCATACCGGGCTACCATCTTTCGCTTGGAATAGTGATCACGATGCTTTCAGTCATCGTTCTCATTCCGTTAGCATCAGTGCTTGTGTATTCGCTAAAGATATCGCCGGGCGATTTTGTGGCACTTATTATGAAGGAGAATGTGAGGAATGCCTTTATCACAAGCATCACCTCATCATTTATCGCAGCAATCGTAAATGTGGTATTTGGACTCATCGTGGCATGGACGCTTGTGAAGTACGATTTTCCCGGGAAATGGCTGCTTGACGGACTTATAGAGCTTCCGTTTGCACTGCCGACAGCGGTTGCGGGCATCACGCTCTCAAAGCTGTACTCAGGCACAGGCTTTTTTGGTAAGGGCCTTGGCAAGCTTGGAATAGATGTAGCTTACACTCAGGCAGGAATAGTTGTGGCACTTGTTTTTGTAGGCATTCCTTTCGTAATAAGAGCTGTACAGCCGGTGCTTGAAAAGATGGATAATACATATGAGGAGGCTGCTTATATGCTTGGCGCCACACCCTATAAGACATTTTTTAGGGTAATACTTCCGGAGCTTCGCCCGGCACTCTTAACAGGCTTTGGTCTTGCCTTTGCCAGAGGCATAGGAGAGTACGGAAGCGTCATCTACATATCAGGCAACAGTGCAAGGCACAGGACGCAGGTGGTATCCTACGTCATCATGCAGAAGCTTAGCTATATAGATTATGCCAGCGCGACTGCCATAGCACTTGTGATGCTTGTCATATCATTTTTACTGCTGCTATTTGTAAACATAGTGCAGGTTAAACAGTCACAGCGCACTAATTTGTTGTAGAAGGCTGCATATAAATCAAATGCGATGCACACAAACAGGAAAGGAGCACAATGCGATGACCGAACAGGTAAAGCTTGAAAGAAGAAAAAAGATCACAAAGATAATACTCGTCACTGTCACGGTGCTCTTTATATTTGTCATGCTTGTAGTTCCGCTTTTTTCTGTGATGGCAAGTGCCTTAAAGGAGGGGTTTGGATTCTATCTGAAGGCTATCTCCACAAGCTACGTGCTTTCAGCACTCAAGGTGACTTTGATAGCAACAGTTTTTGCGGTAGTTATCAACACCTTCTTTGGAATATGGACAGCGTGGCTGTTGACCAGGTTTTCGTTTAAAGGAAAGCAGGTGCTTGCAACACTTATTGATATACCGTTTTCTATTTCTCCGGTCATCGTAGGACTTGCGTATCTTATGACCTTCGGACGGCTTGGGTGGTTTTATCCGGTTATCAGATGGTTCAATGAGATATTCGGCACGAATGTGAGAATCACCTTTGCAATACCGGGAGTTGTGCTTGCCACGATATTTGTCACGTTTCCGTATGTGTCAAGGGAAATTATACCGGTGCTCAATGCAGAGGGGAAGGATGAGGAAGAAGCCGCAGCGCTGATGGGAGCATCCGGCTTTACGATATTTCGGAAAATAACACTTCCGCAGATGAAGTGGAGCCTGATTTACGGAATCATACTTTGTACGGCGAGAGCACTTGGTGAGTTCGGCGCGGTAAATGCGCTCTCGAAGACAAGAGGCGAGACATTTACACTGCCGCTTGAGATTGATGCCTTGTATATGTCAGGCACAGACAGCTCGATAACATCGGCATTTGCTGTATCGTCGATACTGTTAATTATTGCATTAATCATTCTTTTTGCAAGAAATATAGTTGAGCATAAATTTAAAAAATTACACTGAGATTTATGGGAAATATGATTTACACTAATGAAATTTGTTACTGCTTACACACCGATGTGGCAGACAGCTATAGATTTGCTGTACTAAGAAAGCAGGAAGGAGATAACGTATATGTACGTTGAGATGAAAAATATATACAAAAAATACGGAGACTTCCTGGCATCCGATAATGTGAGCTTTGGAGTGGAAAAGGGAAAGCTTGTGGCGCTGCTTGGTCCGTCCGGCAGTGGCAAGACAACACTTCTTCGTATGATAGCAGGGCTTGAGACGCCAAATTCAGGTGACATATATATAGATGGAAAGCGAGTGAATGATATTCCGGCCTCGAAGAGAGGCATAGGCTTTGTGTTTCAGAACTATGCGCTGTTTAGATACATGACAATATACGACAATGTGGCATTTGGGCTGGAGCTTCAGAAGATGCCGAAAAAGCTCATAAAGGAGCGTGTTACCAAGCTTCTTGAGATGACAGGCTTATCAGGGCTTGAAAAGAGATATCCGAATCAGCTTTCCGGAGGACAGCGTCAGAGAGTAGCATTTGCAAGGGCGCTGGCGCCGAATCCACAGGTGCTCTTACTGGATGAGCCATTTGCCGCGATAGATGCAAAGGTGCGAGGTGAGCTTCGTACATGGCTGAAGGAGCTGGTCGAAAAACTTGGGATCACAAGCATTTTCGTTACACATGATCAGGATGAGGCTGTTGAGGTGGCAGATGAAATCATTATTACAAACCACGGCACGATAGAGCAGATGGGGACACCTCTTGAGATATACAAGTCGCCTGATACACCTTTTGTGGCGCAGTTTATAGGACACACCACAGTCGTTGAAAACTATGACAGGCTAAAGGGCTTTGACAGGATAGAAAATGCCGACAAGGCGGTAATCAGACCTGAGTTTATCAAGATATCAAAGAGCGGCAACTTAGACCGCTATCAGTCAGCGGCAGAGGAGGGCATCGTTACAGATGTGGTATTCAGAGGAAACAGGATGGATATCACAGTCAGCATAAACGGTATCGAGGTGGTCGGCGAGCGCTCACTTGAAAAGGACCTGATAGCAGTCGGCGAGAAAGTACATGTGCTGATTTACAGGCTGTATATATTCGACGAAGAGAAAACATACCTGATGGAAAACAGCGAGATGCAGGAGCAGGATGTATTCTACATTTAGATACAAGAATAGTCTAAAGCTTGTGATTGAAAGAGGAAGCAGAGGGAGATAAATGAAGATAGAAAACAAAAAAATCCTACACACGGACATCATCATAATAGGAGGTGGCACGGCGGGCTGTTATGCAGCGCTCACCATCCGTGAGAAATCGGATTATTCGATTATAATTGCAGAGAAAGCGAACATAAAGCGAAGCGGATGCCTTGCAGCAGGTGTCAATGCGATAAATGCATACATAGTAAAGGGCAGAAAGCCTGAGGACTATGTAGACTACGCAAAAAAGGATGCTGACGGCATAGTAAGGGAAGACTTACTCATGACTATGTCCGAGGGCTTAAACCGTGTGACGGACAAGATGGAAAAGCTTGGACTTGTCATATTAAAGGATGAAAACGGTGAGTATGTAGCAAGAGGAAACCGAAATATCAAAATAAATGGCGAGAACATGAAGCCGATTTTGGCAGAAGCTGTATCAAAGCTTACGGACTGTACAGTGATAAACAGAATCAATATCACGGACTATATAGTTGAGAACAACACCATAAAGGGTGCATACGGATTTTCAATCGAGGATGCTACAGCCTATGAAATCAGGGCTCAAAAGGTGCTCTGTGCAACAGGCGGAGTGGCCGGTTTATACAGGCCAAACAATCCGGGATTTTCAAGGCACAAGATGTGGTATCCGCCATTTAATACAGGCGCCGGATATGCGATGGGCATAAGAAGCGGAGCAGAGATGACCACCTTTGAGATGAGATTTATCGCACTCAGATGCAAGGACACAATCGCACCGACAGGAACAATTGCACAGGGAGTCGGGGCAAAGCAGGTCAATTCACTTGGAGAGGTTTACGAGACAAAATACGGCCTTACCACATCAGAGCGTGTATACGGAACGGTCATGGAAAATCTCGAGGGAAGAGGTCCTTGCTACTTAAGGACAGAGGGCATTTCGCCACAGCAGGATGAGTCATTAAGAAAGGCATATCTCAACATGGCACCAAGCCAGACACTCAAGTGGGTGGAGGCAGGTAAGAATCCAAGTGAGCAGAATGTGGAGATAGAGGGCACTGAGCCGTATATCGTAGGTGGCCACACAGCGAGCGGCTACTGGGTAAATACCGAGCGTGAGACTACAATCCACGGACTTTATGCTGCTGGAGATGTGGCAGGAGGATGTCCACAGAAATACGTTACAGGAGCTATGGTAGAGGGCGAAATCGCTGCGATAGATATGGTTTCAAAGCTAGATGCAGATACCTCCGACGGAAGTCCTGACACATCGGCATTTGATGAGAAAAAGGCGCTTGACGCAAAAGCTTCAGAGTACGACCATTTCCTCACTGAAAGGTCCAAGATGTTTACAACAGAGGCTATCGAGGAAGCCATGCAGAAGGTCATGGACAACTACGCAGGCGGTATTTCCACACATTATCAGTTCAACGGCAAGCAGCTTGCGCTGGCAAAGGAAAAGATAAATCGTCTGATAGAGCTGACCGGTGATTTATATGCATCGGATATGCACGAGCTTATGTTCATATATGAGCTTAAGGAGAGGCTTACGGTATGTCTTTCGGTCATAGCACATCTTGATGCGAGAAAGGAGACCAGATGGCACAGCTTTGCCGAGAATCTGGATTATCCCGACAAGAGTGATGACTGGATGAAATACGTCAATTCCAGATACGAAAACGGGCAGCTTCACATGATTTACAGAGAGCTTGTCGGAAGGGAGGCGCGTTATGAGCATAATGATTGATAAAGCAAAGTGTAAGGGCTGTGGCATGTGTACAAGTGTATGCCCCGGAAGCCTGATATATCAGGACTCGGAGAAAAAAGCCTTTATCAAATATCCTAAGGACTGCTGGGGCTGTGCCTCATGCATCAAGGAATGTCATTTTGGCGCTATTGCTCTTTATCTTGGAGCAGACATAGGAGGCATGGGAAGTCTCATGACTGTAAAAAGCACGCCGGATACGCTGACCTGGGATATCAAAAAGCGCGACGGAAGCAAGGAAGAGATTCTTATCAACAAGAAGGAATCCAATAAATATTAAAGAAAAGGATGGTAACAGACATGGGTGAATTATCACATCTTGACGAACTCGAAGCAGAGGCAATATACATAATACGTGAAGTAGCCGCAGAGTGCGAGAAGCCGGTTATGTTGTACTCAATTGGAAAGGACAGCTCGGTAATGCTTCATCTTGCAATGAAGGCATTTTATCCGGAGAAGCCGCCATTTCCGTTTTTACATGTAAATACAACCTGGAAATTTCATGAGATGATAGAATTCAGAGATCGCATCGCTAAGGAAAAGGGCATCGAGATGCTTGAATATATAAATCAGGATGGCGTAAAGCAGGGCATCAATCCATTTGACCACGGCTCAGCATACACAGATATCATGAAGACACAGGCGCTCAAACAGGCGCTCGACAAATACGGCTTTACGGCAGCGTTTGGCGGCGGCCGAAGAGACGAGGAGAAATCAAGAGCCAAGGAGCGAATCTTCTCCTTCAGAAATGAAAACCACGCATGGGATCCAAAGAACCAGCGCCCGGAGATGTGGAAGCTCTACAACTCAAGAATCAAAAAGGGCCAGGAGGTGCGAGTTTTCCCACTGTCAAACTGGACAGAGAAGGATATCTGGCAGTATATAAAGAGAGAGAATATCGAGATTCCTTCACTTTACTTTGCAAAGGAAAGACCTGTTGTATACAGAGACGGTAATATCATCATGGTAGATGACGACAGAATGAAGCTTCGTCCGGGTGAGAAAATCCAGATGAAGAGTGTACGTTTCAGAACTCTCGGCTGCTATCCACTGACAGGTGGTGTGGAGTCGACAGCGGATACACTTGATGAGATTATTGATGAGACACTCAGTGCTGTTTCCTCAGAGAGAACCACCCGTGTCATAGACAACGAGGCGGCAGGCAGCATGGAAAGAAGAAAGAGGGAGGGATATTTCTAAAATGAGCGGATTACTTAAATTTATTACATGTGGAAGCGTGGACGACGGAAAATCAACTCTGATCGGACATATATTATACGATTCAAAGCTGCTCTATGCAGATCAGGAAAAGGCATTGGAGCTTGACAGTAAGGTCGGAAGCCGTGGCGGCGCCATCGACTACTCACTCCTCCTCGACGGACTGATGGCAGAGAGAGAGCAGGGAATCACAATCGATGTGGCTTATCGTTACTTCACAACAGATAAGAGAAGCTTTATCGTGGCAGATACACCGGGCCATGAGGAGTACACAAGAAACATGGCTGTAGGTGCATCCTTTGCAGACCTTGCGGTAATTTTAATAGATGCAAAGCAGGGCGTATTGGTTCAGACAAGAAGACACGCGAGAATCTGCGCGCTCATGGGAATCAACTACTTTGTATTTGCTGTAAACAAGATGGATCTTGTAGGCTACGACGAGAAGCGTTTCGATGAAATCACAAAGCAGATTATTGAGCTTACAAAGGAGCTTGAACTCAAAAATGTAGTAATAATTCCTGTTTCTGCAACAGAGGGTGACAATGTCACAACAAAGTCTGAGAATATCCCATGGTACAAGGGACCTGCTCTTTTATCATACCTTGAGGATGTTGACATAAAGGATGAGAACGAGGAAGAGGGCTTTTACATGCCTGTACAGAGAGTCTGCCGTCCTGACCACACCTTCCGTGGCTTCCAGGGCCAGATAGAGGCCGGAGAGGTAAAGGTGGGCGATGAAATCACCACACTGCCAAGCAATGAGACAGCCCATGTAAAGAGCATCCATGTGGGTGATAAGCTAAGCGATAGCGCATTTACAGGCCAGCCGGTTACAATCCAGCTTGACAGAGAGGTGGACGTATCAAGAGGCTGCGTGCTCACAATCGGTTCAGGAGCAAAGGTTGCTTCATCCATCACAGCTACAATACTCTGGATGGATGACGATGAACTATTTAAGGGAAAGAATTTCTTCTTCAAGCTAGGTACCAAGTCAATACCGGGCATCGTAACAGAGATAGAGCATACCATCGACGTAAACACAGGTGAGGAAAAGCCTGCCGACAAGCTTAAAAAGAACGAGATAGCAGTTGTAAAGATTGCATTCTCGGACAAGATAGTCTGCGATAAGTTCAAAAATCACAAGACACTCGGTGAGTTCATCTTAATCGACCGTGTGACGGATATGACATCTGCCTGTGGTGTGGTTGAAGAGGTACACACAGAGGAAAGCGGTCTCTACGAGGGCAGAGTAGACAGAAACGTAAGAGCTGCAATCAAGGGCCAGAAGGCAATCACCGCCGTATTCGTAGACGGAGTGGATGGTGTAAACCGCGGCTTTGTGGAGGATGTCGAGAAAGCCTTAAATATAGACGGACGCCATACTTATCTCTACGCACCAAAGGAGGGTGAGGACTTCGTAAATGTAGTCAAGCACCTAAGCCATGCCGGAATACTCGTACTTCTGCTCATCAGCCAAAAGCAGGAGAAGGAGCTTGCAGCCGACAAAGTTGAGTTCACAAAGGACTGGAACAAAAACGGCAGAGATGTGGACAAGGTTGCGGAGATTATCAAAAAGCAGTCATAGAGAAGAACAAAGTCCGCGGGGATCTTGGAATTACTTATGATGTGGATGTTGTCCGGCTGATCGGAGAGTTTGAGAAAAAGGGTCTGTATGTGGGAAGCGTTGTCATCACGCAGTTTGCAGGACAGAGCGGTGCCGTACAGTTCCGTGAAAAACTGGAAAAAAGAGGCATTAAAGTATATCAGCATTATAAGATCGAGGGCTATCCGGCAAACATTCCGCTGATCGTCAGTGAGAACGGATTCGGCAAGAATGACTATATCGAGACGACCAGACCATTAGTCGTCATCACTGCACCGGGACCTGGAAGTGGAAAAATGGCAACCTGCCTCTCCCAGCTTTATCATGAGAACATCCGTGGAACAAAAG
>OHJY01000550.1_pt1 | contig 14356 bp, 19 predicted proteins | sample 1568681 | NCBI WGS metagenome assembly OHJY01 (sample SAMEA3879540, study PRJEB24766) | human gut metagenome | biome: human-associated habitat; feature: feces | place: USA | collected 1985/1987
CACGCGCCGCCGCTGCGGTCGCACCCAGATCCGCCGCCGACTATCCAGTGCAGCTGGTACCCATACGAGGGACAGTGCCCGTATATGCGGTTGGCACTCATCTGCTGGCGCGGAAACGGTGAGTGCACATTTACGGATATGCAGAAAATCGAGAAGCGAGGTGAAAAACGTGTTTGAAGCAACGCTGAAAAACAGGATCAGCGCACATTTCGCGCCGGTCACGATCACGTTCCCAATTCCGGAAGATCAATATGAACAGGCAATTCTGGCGCTGGAAAAAAGCCAGATCGGCGATGTCAGAGTGCAGGACTGCCTGATTGACAATGTTCACGCACCAAACTGCCCTGCCCTGAACAGAATGATCGGTACGATGGCGAATGTGGACGAACTGGACTGGCTCGGAAAGCAGTTGGAGAGCTTCGACCGATATGAACTGCTGCAATTTAATGCAGCGGTGGAGCGATTCGGATTATCCGCAGCGGACGAGCTGATCGATCTTTCTTTCTGCGCCAGAGATGTGACGGTCATTTCAGATTTCAGCGATCTGGAAAGGGTCGGCCGAAAGCACTATCTGACCGTCCACGGCGCCTGCGATCCAAAAGAACTGGAAAATCTGGATGGAAAGGAGACGGCGTTGGCGCTGATCTCCGGGCAGCCCGGCTATGTAACGAGATACGGTGTTGTGTATGACAACGGCATCAAGCTGGAGCAGGCTTATGACCGCAAGCATCTGCCTCCAATCTGGATGGCGGAAAACTGCATCCTGGAGCTGAAGCTCCGAGCCACAGGTGAAGATGATCCAAAGAAGCAGGAGTGGGTGCAGCTCCCGGCAAGCCGGATCAAGCTGGAACGCGCGATGCTTCGTGCCGGGATCGCCTCCTGCGGCGAAATGCAGATGCTGTTTTCAGATAGCCGGTTTCCAGATGAGGTCGATTGCGTGTTGGATTTTGAACGCGAATCACTCTTTGAACTGAATCGGCTATGTCAGATGTGTTCAAATTTCAAGGAACAGAATTTCGTGAAGCTCGGCGCGGTCTGCCAGATGGCGAAACCGGCGTGCGCAGCAAATATCCGCCAGCTGGCAGAAAACCTCAATCAATTTGATTTCGCACCAAATGTCCACACGCCGGAGGAGCTTGGGAGGTACATGATTCAGCGGTCAGGGCACTACGAATATGACGAGAATCTTGAAGATTTCTATAACTATTGTGATTACGGCGTAAGCCGAATGCTTCAGGATGACGGTGTATTTGTGGATCGCGGCTACGTTTCCTACCACGGCACATTGACGCTGGACGAGCTGATGCGGGATGACCCGGCAGAATGCTATCAGCAGGAACAGGAAGCAAAAATGGAGGGCATGACATGGTGACGCTGTTTTTAAGGCAGGGTGAAAACGGGAAGCAGGTACTTCTCTCCTTTCCTGCAACGACACCGGCAGAAAAAGCGGACGTGGCTGCAACGATGGAAAGCTTGAAATCTATGTCCAAAACGGTCACCATTCAGGGCGCGGCAAGCGAGGTCATGAATTTAGGTCTGTATCTGAGCGGCGTAGATCTTGCCGCAGAGGGCGAGCTGGAACGCATCAATCAGCTTGCCGACCGGCTGGAGCATATGTCGGAGGTCGACTGTGACAAATTCGCTGGGATGCTGGACGCAAACAGCATCTCCGGCACGAAAGACATTTTGCAGTTGACGGAGCAGCTGGATGATTACGTCATTCTGCCGGGATGCGGCAGTGCACAGTCCATTGGAAAGTATCTGGTTGGCTGCGGCGCGTTCCCTGTCCCGGAAAAGCTGATTGGGTACATCAATTATGAAGCCGTTGGAATTGAATTTTGCGACGCGCATGGCGGCGCAGCGTGCAGCCGTGGATTCGTTGTGCGCAAGGAGGGCTTGCCGAAGGCAGTTCTGGATGATCTGCACACCTCAAAGCAGACATACGAAATGACGTTATAGAATGGAGGTTTTGTCATGAAAAAAGCAATTGTAATTACACTTGGCGTGGTCATTGGTGTGGCGGGCGTTCTTGCCATCTGCGCACATCTGGCGGATGCTGCAAAACTGGCGCTGTATGTGCCGGAGGATGAGGACGGCGAAGATGACGAAGATATCTACTGATCCGCCCGCATTCCGTGTCCGGCCAGCACAGCCGGAGGAGGCGGGTGCTTTCTTTGCGCAGACGCCAGAGCAGAACGCGCAGATGGGCGCAATTGGCTGCGTCCGTATGGATTTCGGAAAAAGAGGCACAGCGTTCTGGCACACCTGGCATCCGCGCGGACGTGAGGAATTGAACTCGCCGGAGTTCAGAGCAGAACTCCAACAGGTCGTTGACACGCTGCGGGAAACGGTTCTGAAAGACCTTTCCTCCATGCGGCACTTCTGCTATGAAAACGGCGGCAAAATTCCGGGCGGCTGGTCGCAGAATTATGGCTACGTTGTAGAAACGGAGCATTACGAATACTGCCTGCGCTGCAATCCCATGCCGGGAGATTATCAAGCCTACCTATGCTGCTACGATTTGAACGAGCAGAAGATCAACCATGCCTATCAGCCGCTGGTCGGGCGGGTGCATTACATCAACGGCGATGCGCGGCAATTTACAGACGCAAAAGAATACATGGATTGCATCCGCGAGGAACTGCCGCATGAGGCGACAACCGGTTTCCGGTTCCGCACAATCACGCAGGATCCAGCGATCCGCAAGGCGGTGGATGACATCGTGCTTAACTTCTATGGCGAAGAAAACCCGTGCCGTGAAGAAGATTATAATTTAACCCCATCTGAAGAAATGCAGATGGGCGGAATGTAAAAGGAGGAACGAAAATGGAATTTCAGGTGATCAACCGGAACCGCAATGCCGTCATCCCGGAGGGGATGTTCAAGCTCTGCGGGATGGAGGATGCAAAGTTAATTTCTATGGTGCAGCTCAATGGCGGCATTCTGCTTATGCCGGAGAGTGTGAGCACCTATCAGCTGCTCATGCTCATCGATGCGTTGAACGAGCAAGCATGCGAGTTTCTGGAGGCAGTCGCCGCAGAGTGCGGTCCGGCAGAGGCAGAACACCGGGACATGACGCTGGACGAGGTGCTCCGAGAGTTTACGGTTGCCGTGCCGGACTGGGCGCGAGAAAAGGCTGGGATCACGGTAGACACCAAACTGGATTGCGAGGCCAGCGAGGATGCTGGCGTGATTGCCGTCTATCCGGCATCGTACAGGCATGATCTGACGGATGTGCCGCGCTCGATCCTGCAATGCCTGCTGGCCTCCGGACACAGCCTGTACGCGCTGAACGATATTCTGACTGCAGAAAGCGAGAACAGTGATGCAGAGTAAGGTCCCGCTTTATCCGTATTCGGCAAAAGACGCAATGAAGCGCGGAGAGATCGAAAAATGGCGTGAGAGCTTCCGCGAGAATTGTGCCTGTGCGGGCGGAATCGATATCCTCATTCGGGAAAACTTCGATGGGATGCACCTGAAGGACGGCACGGTGGAAAAGATCGTCGAGCTTTACGGCTATAAGCGCGTGGAACACGTTTTAGCGAACACCGTGCAGGAGCGGCGCGGCGATGGGCGCTTCCGTCCGGACAACCGAGCTTGGGCGGAAAGCCATTACATTCCGGAGGATGAAATGCATAATTACTGCTTCGCAGCCCGAAGTCATTCTGCCATTCTGGACGGCTTCATTTCACACTACAGAAAGCTCGTCATGAATCTCGGAATGTTCGATCAGAAGCAGTGCGAACCGAATCCAGAAAAGCTGGACTACACCGGCAAGGTGCTTGTTCTCTCACTCAACACGCTGAAAGAGGAATACTGGTCGCCTGAGAATCAACTCTGGCTGGCACAAAGCGGCTTTGGGTGCAGCCCGACTGCACGCGGCCGCTCCATTCTTTGCACCTGCCTCGGTGATGGAGAGCAGACGCGCTGGAATCGGAATGATTTTGTTGGCGTCCTGAAAGACGAGTACCTGCCGGATTGGGCGAAAGAGAGCCTCAAGCAGTATCAGCGACCAGAGCAGGCAGAAAAACAGGAAATGCAGATGGGAGGAATGTGATATGCCATTTATGAAACCCTATATGGTAAAGCTTCTGCGTGAGCAGTTTCCACCGGGAACGCGCATCCAGCTGGATTCCATGATGAACGATCCGCAGCCAATCCCGAAAGGCATGACCGGAACGGTGCAGGGCATTGACGATGCTGGTCAGCTTTTAATGGAATGGGATAATGGGCGCGGGCTTTCTCTCGTCCCCGGTGAGGATGACTTTACTGTGGTAAAGCCGCAGAAATTAAAGCTTTACATGCCGTTGGCGCTCGGTTATTATGAAAAAAATGACTGGGGCGATTATGAGGATGAGGAACTCACGCTTTCCGACGACGACGCTGTCGGCTATGCGGATACCATCACCGGCGCATTGGAACGTGAATCAAAGTTTCTGGACACGCCGCGCGGCTTCATGGAATACTATAACCGAAGCGACGGCGTTGACGCAAAGGTGCAGTCGCTCCATTTCAAAGCCGAGGCACGAGACGGCAAACTCTGGGGCGTAGCCGAGTGTATGGTTTCTGGGGAACTGACCGGCGCAGAACTGGACAATCTGAAGCGCTTTGCAGCCGGACAAGCCAGTGACGGGTTTGGGGAGAGCGTGGAGCAGCATGAGATCCGTGTCGGCAGTATGGAGCTGTATGCCCATCTTTGGCAGGCGGTCGATTGGGACATCCAGACCGAGCAGGAACGATTTGAACAGGAACAGACAGGAGGAATGACCCTTGCGCAAAGTATGTGAGGTCTATCTGGTAAGCAGCAGCGCCACAGATGAACGCGGCGTGGAGCTGACGTTCCCTGTCAGCCAGTATGAGATGATGGACGCATTTGAGCAGATTCACACGAAGTCTCCTGGTGATGTCTACTGGCAGGTGGATGAGTTTTACTGCTTTGACTATCTCGCCCCGCATCTGGACGAGAGTATGTCGATCTTCGAGTTCAATTCCCTGACAGAGCAGCTCAGTAAGCTGGATAGCTATCAGGAAACAGCGCTGGAAGGTCTCTTGCAGATGCAGGTCAACAAGCATATGCAGGAGAACGGCGGCCCCATCACGGTGCAGGAGCTGATGATGCTGGCCCACAATGTGGATCATTGCCATGTGCTTGCAGATATCCATACGGACGAAGATCTCGGAAAATTCTATGTGAAAAACGGCTTTCGGGATGATCTGGATGCCCTGCCGGACAGCGCATATGCCCTCTTGGATTACGCCAAAATCGGCAGACAGATGCGCGAGGACGAAGCAGGTACGTTCACTCCGCACGGCTATGTTGTCCGCACGGAGGAATTGGAGCCGCTGCCGGAGCATGAGCCACAGCGGGAAATTTCCTATATGATCCGCTTGACACTCATGAATCATGAAAATGAGCAGAAAACAGCTGTTCTGGACTTGCCTGCAACAGAACAGCGGCTGCTGGAGGTGCAGGAAGAACTCGACGCGCCGGAGTGGTACGACGCGCAGTTCACCGGCTGCGATGCCATCGCGCCGCAGCTGAACAGCATGCTGACCGACGTGGAGGATCTTCCGCGGATCAACGAACTGGCGCAGTCCCTTCAGGAATTGAAGGCAGGCGGACAGCTTACAAAATTCAAAGCTGTGGTCAGTGCGACGCAGTGTGAGACGCTGGACGATGTCTTCGACCGCATTGAAAAGCTGCCGCAATACTGCTTCGAGACAAAAATACGTGATAAGGACGCACTGGTGCGTGACGAGTTGGAATTCGTTCTCGGCGGCAAGGATGCAGACCTGATCTACAAGCACCTGAACCGCGAAGCCTATGCCGAAGATGTCCTCAAACAGTACGGCGCGGAGATCACACCCTACGGCATGGTCAACCGCGAGGATTTCGGCCCGCTGCACGAGCCGATCCCGGAACAGCAGCAGGAGCAAACGCAGGAACCGCAGATGGGGATGTAAAAAGCGCCTGCCGCTCAAAACTGGCAGACGCTTTCGTTATTTCCGTATTTCCATCAGCCGCTCCACCGGAACGCCGAGAACCTCCGACACATCCAGAAGCAGACCGACAGTCGGCTTGCAGACGGCGGTTTCGACGCGCTGCAAATGATTGCGCGAATAGCCCGCCATCTCGGAAAGCTGATCCTGTGTCAGCCCCTGCTCCTTGCGGTACCGCATGATATTCAACCCGATCTGGATGTAATCCTTATAGTGCTTATCCATGACGCACCTCCCTGCTGCCTCTATTTTACGAGAGATGCCTATAGTATTCGTCGATATACTTTGCGCAAATACGCGGACTATGTTGTATTTTGGAGAAATTCATGGTAAAATACCACACAGAACGAGTATATACCGAAACTGTGTGGTGAAAAATCATGATGAGCAACGAATTTGAAAAGGCGCTGGACGCTTTTCTGGAGGGAGCCGACGCGGACGAAGCGCATCAGGCGCTCTATGACATCATCCGCGCTGCGTTCCTTGCCGGATGGCGCTCGGCGGGCGGCGATCCGCCGCAGGAGCAGAAGCTCTTTGAACTGATTCCGGGCGGGAAGCCGCTCGAACCACCGAAATGAATAATGAAATTGCAGAAGGGCCGTTTTCCGGGTAGAGGAAAGCCGCCCTTCTTTTTTGCGCCTTTTTCCGGGAAATCGGCCCGGAAAGGACAAACATGAATGATGAAGAACTGCGCGACTATCTGAAACGCTTCTGCTTTGGGCGCGAGCATCTCATTTGCAGCCGTGACCTTGTGCGGCAGAAGAACCTCCGCGAGAGCGACCTGCGGAAAAAGGTCAACCGCCTGCGGCGCAAGGCCGTCCCCATTGCCAGCAGCCGTGAGGGATATTTTTACGCCAGCAATGCGGCGGAGCTGTATTCCACCATCCGGCAGCTCAAGGAAATGCGCGCCGGTCTGGATGCGGCGATCTGCGGCTTGGAGCAGGCAATGGAAACCTTCACCGAACCCTCGGACGGGGGTGGCCGGGATCGCTAGGCCGTTTATCCCTTGGATCGGCAGCAAGGAAAAGCTGATCCCGTACATCTGGCAGGTGTTCCCGTCAAACCCGAAGCTGTACTTGGAGCCGTTCGGCGGCGGTGGAGCTCTCCTACTCGGCATACAGCCGAAAATCAGCCGCATGGACATCTATAACGATTTCAACTGCGACCTTGTAAATCTCTTTCTGTGTGCGCGAGAATGTACGATCCAGCTTGTGCAGGAGCTGAAATTCCTGCCGCTCCATTCGAGAGCCGAGTTTGATCTCCTGAAAGAATTTATGAAGCACAAAGAGCTTTTGCAGCAGCGCATTGCAGACGAGCGAAACGCCGTGATGGAGTGCTTTTCTGGTGAGGAACGGGAAGAACTCCTGCAAATCCTGCGGGGGCGAAGCCGCCTGTTCGATGTCCAGCGGGCAGCGGCATATTACAAGGTCTGCCGCGGCAGCTTCAGCGGCACGACCAGCTCGTTTGGAGTCCGGCCGAACAACCTGACGAACTTTCTTTATCTTTTCGACGATGCATCCAAGCGGCTGCAGGATGTCATCATCGAAAATAAAGACTGTCTGGATATCATTCGAGAACGTGACGGGCCGGACAGCCTGATCTACTGTGACCCGCCGTACTTTGACGCCGAGAGCTTATATGCCGTTGACTTTCCGAAGGAAAAGCACGAAGAACTGCACCACATTCTCTCGCAATGTGCGGGATACATCGTCGTGTCGTACAATGACTGCCCGTTCATCCGCAGTCTGTACGGCGATTTTTTTATCCTCGCATTTCGAAGAAACAATCCCCTCTCGCAGAAGGCTGGCGCGACCTACGGCGAACTCATTATCACAAATTACGATCCGCGCCCGTACATCCAGCCGCAGGTCAGTATGTTCCCGGCCGAGATTGAGAACGGCGATCTCGTGCTGGTGCATGAACCGACCTGCGGCTCGCTGCGGGAGATCGATCCCAGAAGAAGGAGGTGGGAATATGGACGATCACAATGAAATGTATGAGATCGGGCTGACCGCTCCGATGGAGATGGCGGAGGAATATCGGCTGGATGAAATGCTCCCAATGATGGGATTGAAAATTGGCAAGCGATGCATCATCCTGATCAGCAGGTCTGTAAACGCAGCGGAGATCCTGGATACACTGGAAACGCTGCGCTGCGCAGAAGAAAAGCTGATGGTGGTTTTGGAGGATGCCTGTGGACGCTGTGATTCTGTCTGCGAGGCACAAGCCCTTCCAACGGACAGTGCCGAAAAAGAAGTGCTGCAGAAGATCCCGGACGTGCTGTTGTATGGTCTTCGCGGGCGCGGACTGTGCCTGCGGCAGCTTGCACGCCACCTGGTGAAGGGTGATACCATTTATGAGAAGTAAAACGGAGGACAGAAATCATGTATGTAAAAGCACCGATCCCGTCTGAGGTCTACCACCTGACAAAGAAAGCGAATCTGGAAAGCATTCTGGATGACGGCGCAATCCGGCGCTTTGATGATACGGAATGCTGGTTCTGTGAAAGCCTTGCAAAAATGAAAGCATACATGGAGCAAACAGTTCTTTGCGAAGGCAAGCCGTATTACGGCGCTGGCGGTCAGCTCTGCCGTTATCCGAAATTCGAGCCGGATGAGTACATCATCCTGAAGCTGACACCGTGCCGCCGCGAAGGAAACTGGTACCGCTGGAATCAGGAGATCCCATTGAACAGCCCTCCGGAGCTGGTGCAGGCCGCAGCGGAGTTTTCCAAGCTGAAGATCGGTTTCCGCGGGGATCTGCCGTTCCGAAACGCGGAGGCAATCGATGTCGCTGAATTTCTGCATGGCAGCATTGTTTGCCGAAACGTGCAGACCACATCCGAGCTTTGGAAACGACTTTCGGAGAAAGTTGAACAGAACTGGCAGACATATCAGAGAAATCTGTATGACCGAAGCCCCGGCGTGCTGATTGGCACAGCAGATGAGATTGCAGCAACCGCAACTTGCTATTCGGAATTTCTGTGCAGCGGCAGTGATCTTTCCCGCAGGGATCTTTCATATCTGCTGCAATTTGAAAATCCATTGGATGTGCTGCGAGATCGCTGGGTACTGGATCAGAGCACGGAACAGGGAACACGGTTTCTCGGTATGTTGGAGAGCTTGCGCAGCGAAGGTCATGCCGAGCAGGATTATCCGCTGGATGAAGCGTATGCGCAAACCCAGAAAAATGAAATGACAATGCAGCTATAGGAGGAATCAACCATATGGACTTTTCTAACATGGAAGTTACAATCGACCACATCGCGGACGCTGGCGCGAAGATCAAAGCCTACGCGACCGTCACCTTTGACGGGATGTTCAAGGTACACGGCGTCCGGCTGGCAGAATCCAAGCAGGGGCTGAATATCTTCATGCCGCAGAAAGCATTCAACAAGAACGGAAAGACACTGTACACGGATGTTTTTCATCCCATCACGTCCGGAGCGCGCACGGCGCTCAAGGAAGCAGTCATCGACGCCTACAAAAAGGCGCTGAAATAAAACAAGGAGGTTTCCAATGAAATATCGCGTTCATTGTCTGCGTCCGCCCTGAAGGTGGGCGCTTTTTTCATGGGCAGACAACTTTGCCCAGCAGGAAGGAGGCTTGACCTCATGACCAAACATCCATCATACCGGGCGCGTGACCAGCCGCAGAGCAGCTCCGCGTCCCAACACAGAAAGGACAAAATTATGCACAAATTTGAAAAACGGGACGCAAAGTCCAGAACACTTGTCATCCTCGCCGTTGTCGGCCTCGCCGCCGCGCTCACGCTCGGCATTTTTACTGCCGTCCGTATGATCCGCAAGCCTGCTGCATCCAAGGATGATCCCAAAACGAGCATCGTCTATGATTCCAGCGCCGTTGAAGGTGGCTGGGATAACCTTTCGCCCGAAGAAATTGCGGAAAAACTGAACGAAAAGGTCGCGGAAGGCATGATCAACATCAGCATGAACACCGCACCTTACTTTGAAAACGGCACGGCAGAGGGAAATTTGATGCTGGTCAATGAAAGCATCAACAATTATCCGCAAAAGGTTCAAATCGTCCGCAATGATACGGGCGAACAGATTTATGAATCCGGTGCGATTGCCGTCGGCAGCAAAATCGAGCGTGCGAAGCTGGATGTTGTTCTTCCCGTTGGTACATACGAGTGTACCGCATATTTTCACAACTTGGACCCCGAAACCGGTGAAATCATCGGAACGGCCGGGGCAATCATCAACATTACCATCAAAAACTGATTATCAAAAATAAGGAGATTTTAACTATGAAAAACACCAAGAAGATTATTTCCCTCGTTCTCGCAATTTGTATGCTCGCATCCCTCGCCATTTCCGCTTCCGCTGCCAACACCGTGGACGCTTCTGGCGGCACTGGCACTTCGTCTGTTACCCTGTCCAGCACCGCGGACGGCAGCATCGGCGGCGATCCCGCAGCGACTAAGATGTCCGTGACCGTCCCCACTGTCCTTCCCATCGCTGTCGGCACTGACGGCACTGTCAGCACCGCGACCGACGCGAAGATCGTTAACAACAGCTTCGGCGCTGTTAAGGTCAACAGTGTTTCCATCGAAGCCGCGCAGGGCTGGTCGCTGGCCGCGTTCGGCAGCAAGGACACCCTCGCCCATGAGAAAGTTAACAGCAACAAGTTCGGTTTCCAGCTCGCCATCGGCGGCGGTGCTGCTGCGGCGACTGATAACAAGAACGCCAGCAAGCAGACCCTTCTGGACGCTGCCGCTGAAGGCTGCTACATGAGCGGTGTGGGCGATACCTCTGCAAACAGCATCGGCATTGCGTATGACGCCATCGTGACTCCGGTTTCTGAAGCCGTCACGAACACGGCCATCGCGTCTGTACTCTTCATTATCGCGTGGGATGCGGTCTAATCGCAATTCATCCAAGGGGAACGCGCAAGCGTTCCCCTTACCTGATTCTACAAGGAGGACTTCAAAATGAAACGCAAACGAATCCTCGCATTATTCCTTGCGGCGGTATCCTGCTTATCGCTGGCAGTCAGCGCGTCGGCGGCAGGAACGACTACCCGCAAAGCAACAGATTTCCGCGACTATGACCGTACCGCATGGTATGCCGAAGCCGTGTCCGCAGCCGTGGATAACGGCCTGCTTTATGGCAAGAGCGCAACCGTCATTGACCCGAATGGAGATATGACCCGCGCAGAGATGGCAGCAATCATCAATCGCTCGTTCGGTTGCTATAAAACGGCGGACATTTCGCAGTACAAGGATGTTTCCAAGGACAAGTGGTATTACAAGGACGTTGCAATGGCCGTGCAGATGGGGACTTACAACGGACGCAGCAGCTCTACGATGGCCCCCGATTCGCCCATCACGCGGCAAGAAGCCATGACCGTAGTGGCCCGCGCGTTGGAACTGGATTACGATTCGTACTCCAAAACAGATCTGTCCGCGTTCTCCGACCGCAGCGAGATTTCCAACTGGGCGCTGCCTTACGTTCGCGCGATGGTCGGCGCGGATTATATCCACGGCAGAACCAAAGGGCTGGAACCGCTGGATAATATCACCCGCGCAGAATTTGCGCAGATTTTCCATAACATCATCGGCAGTTATATCACGGTAAAAGGAACCTACGACAAGGACATCAAAGGCAGTGTCCTGATCCGCACCGACGATGTAGAATTGAAAAACCTGACCGTGGATGGTGACCTCATCATCGGCTGCGGCGCGGCGGATGGTAAAATTGTGCTGGACAATGTGACCGTCAAAGGTCGGCTGCTCGTATGGGGCGGCGGCACGAAAGCCGTGTACTGCAACAACGGCACGAGTATGCCCGCTGTTGTCGTAGCCCGCGTAGACGATGCGGTCAAGGTCATCTATGACAGAGATTCCACCCTCGCCGTGATTGACACGATCAAAACCAGAATCACAGACAGAGCAAAGGCTTTCAAAGAAACTGAAATTATCTTTTATGACGTTTCAGGACTGCGCGAAGCCCAAAAGCAGCTCAACGCGATTGTCGCAGACAATCAGATTGATATTACTGCTCCTGCTCATCTATATGCTCTGGTCGGAGAATCCAGCGTGAAAGCCGAGTTTACCAACAACAGCAAGAGTGACACTTACAAGGTGGAAATCCGCGGGGATAAGGACAATGCGCTGATCGCGGACGCCTTTGAACTGGCCGCTGGCAAGAGCATTTCGACGTTGACGCTGCTGGAAGCGCCGGAGTTTGGCAACACAGATTGCACCGTGACCGTTACTGCATTCCGCGACGGCAAGCAGATCGGCACGCTGAATACGGAGCTGACGTTGCACACGGCGTATCTTTGGCCCAAGGAGGTGCAGTAATGTGATGAAAACCTATCAGAAAGCGGCGGCGCTGCTTCTGGCGCTGGCGCTCATTTTCGCGCTTCCTGTGCCTGCGTCGGCAGCGGAAACGACCGAGGCGCGCGTGCCGGTGACGCTCACCGTGGTCAATGTGGCTGCTCCGATCTCTTGCACCGTTCCAGCTTGTTTGCCGGTTTCACTGGTAGACGGCTATGTTGTGGTAGCCAATAATGCAGCAATCACCAATACTGCCAAAACAGGCAGTATCAAGGTGACGAAAGTGGATGTTCAGGCTGGCACATTCGAGATCGGCAGCTATAATGATTTCAGCGCAGGCAAAAACAGCATCGCACTCAGTATCAACGGCTGTTCAACCAAGGGCGCGGGCGCGCTGACGCTTGCGGACGGCGCGTTCCCAGCGATTCCGGCTGAGAAAAATCTCGCCATCCGCTATAAAGCGAAAGTTTCTGCGTCCGAGGCTGTTACGAACGTCAATGCGGCAACAATTGTGTTCACCATTGCCGCTGTGAGTGAAAAGGAGGCTGCATGATGAAGAATTTCAAGAAATTCACCGCATTGCTGCTTGCCCTCTGTATGGTGTTTTCGCTGAGCATTTCGGCGTTTGCAGTCGAAGATCACGAACACACGGTCTATGAAAGCGCCCCTGACGAAGAAATCGCCGTGCAGTCCGTTTCTGGTGAAGCTGCGACCAGCGGCTCGATTCCGGGCAGCAGCATCAAATGGTCGCTGGACTTCAAGGGTTGGCTGACCATCTCCGGCAGCGGCGAAGCGCCGGTGTTTACAAGCGCAGACGATCAGCCGTGGGCGGCTGTGCGGGAGCAGATCACCGAGGTCTGGTTCGAGGATGTGGAAACCTTGAGCATTTCGGATTTGGCATACTGGTTCGAGGGCTGCACAAATTTGGCCACCGCAGAGCTGCCCCTTGCGCCGGTCATTGGCAAGCACGCTTTTTATAACTGCCCGAAACTCTCTACACTGACCATGTACTACGGCGAAACGGTTCTGAACAGCATCGGCGAGGATGCGTTCTGGCGCGAAGCCGATTCCGGCGACACGCTCTATATCGCCTACATCATCGGCTACCCAGAGGCAACGGTGCCGTTCTACACCTATGATTGGGCGGCTTCCAACCGCAGCAACCGGTATTTTTACGATTTGTACGGCGTGTATCCCAATGCGGACACTGCAAACACGGCAGTCAATACCGCATCCGTGTCCGGCATCCAGAAAGCCCCCGGCATTTCGCTGACCGCTTCTACCGGCATTGTCGGCACCTGCCCAAGCTGCAAACAGTATTCTTTGCAGGGCACCTACGTTTCCACAACGCACACCTCGCGCGGCCATGCCGAGTACTACGAGTGCTATAAATGTCATTACACAAAAAATCTCGGCACTTATGTGTATAAAGATCATGGTTCCGGCTCGTATGGTTCTTGGACTTGCCCGGACTGCGGAAGCCATACATGGGTTCTGGACTATGAAAATGATGCCACTTGCACGCGAAACGGCTACCGGGAATATAGCTGCGATTGCGGCCAGAGCAAGCGTGAGACCATCTACGCAACCGGCCACAGCTATTCTTATGGAAGCTGGGAGCAGTATTCAGCCTCGCAGCACCGGCGCGAAGCCTATTGCCGTAACTGCGGCGATTCGGATTACGAATATGCCAGTCACAGCATGAGCTACGGATCATGGAGCAATTCTTCTTCCAGTCAGCACAGCCGAACGGCATCCTGCCGCACCTGCGGGTACTCCACAACGGAGTATGGTAATCACAGCTATTCCACCGGTGCATGGAGCAAGCACAGTGCTACCCAGCATAGACGTTCGAAAACCTGCTCCGGCTGCGGTGCATCTACCTACGATTATGCTGACCATTCGTATAGCTATGGTTCATGGGTATCTGACAGTGAAACCCAGCATAAGCGTTCCAAGACGTGCTCGGCTTGTGGCGACAGCTCCTATGAGTACGCAGACCACACCGACGCGAACGGTGACGGCAAGTGCGACGATTGCGGTGCAACTGTCA
>OHJY01000552.1_pt1 | contig 14328 bp, 7 predicted proteins | sample 1568681 | NCBI WGS metagenome assembly OHJY01 (sample SAMEA3879540, study PRJEB24766) | human gut metagenome | biome: human-associated habitat; feature: feces | place: USA | collected 1985/1987
CCAGAGGAGTCCCGACCTACGACATCATCACCAGCCCTGCCGACTACTACGAGATGACCTGGGAAGCGCTTCGCAATGAAGTCTACTACGGCGGTTCAATGGGCCTGGGCCAGGCCAATGCTTATGCTTCCGGAGCCCTCGTCAGCAAGTATCTGCGCTACAATATATATAAAGGTGTGGAAGACGGCGAAGTGGTACTCCCCGGAACAGGCAAGATCAACCCTGCCGCCAAGGAAAGAAAGTGGACCGACGACTGGAACAAGGACGTCTTCAAGCGCGGCATCCGTCAGGAATATACCCTCACGGTTTCCGGTGGCTCTGAAAAGACAAAGGCTTATATGTCAGTCTCTTACCTGAACGATAAGGGCTATGTTCCCAACTCCGGCTTCCGCAGGGTGACCGTCAGGGGAAAGGTGGACCAGAACATTGCCAAGTTCATCAAGGCCGGCATAAACATCGCCTATTCCAACACGAACCAGGACCAGTTCGGCGCAGAAAGGGCCGGATCATATTCGAACATCTTCTTCTTCGGCCAGAACATCGCACCGATTTATCCTATATATAAATACGACATTGAAACGGGCGAAAGGCTTTACGGACAGACGGGCGAAGACCTTTACGACTGGGGCGAGCAGCGTGCATACGGCCAGTTGTCGAACCCTTACGGCCAGCTCCTTTCCTCCATCGTGAACACCGTCCGCGACAATACCTCATCCCGCGGTTATGTGGACATCAATATCCTTGACGGACAGAAGTTTACGGTCAATGTCGCCTACGATGTCTTCAACACCAAGTCCGACAACTTCTTCACCCCTGTCGGCGGCGATGCCTCCACCGTGAACGGACGCGGAACCCAGAATACCAGCCGATATTCGGCATTGAACACGAACCAGCTGCTTTCCTACAACAAGGACTTCGGCCGCGAAGGACAGCACAATGTCTCCCTGCTTTTCGGACACGAAATCAAGAGCGACCATTCCTACGGACTCGTCGGTTCAATGACCAACTTCGTCGACCCGACAGTCTCTGACTTTGCCAATGCTGTTGTATACCAAGACCTTACATCCAACAGGACGTCATATTTCCTTCAGGGTGTCTTCGGACGTGGCGAGTACAGCTACGGAAACAGATACTTCCTCTCGGCTTCCTACAGACGTGACGCATCGTCCAGATTCGCTCCGGACAAGAGATGGGGCGGTTTCTGGTCACTCGGCCTTTCATGGAACGCCAAACAGGAAAAGTTCCTGCTCCCTGTGGAGGCCGTCAACTACCTGAAATTCAAGGCAAGCTACGGCACGCAGGGCAATGACAATATCCTTATGACCAAGGTTTACGAAGACCTTTACCGCATCGACCGCGTGAACGGCGAGGCCTCTATCGTGAAAGTCTTCCGCGCCGCGCCCGACGTCACTTGGGAGAAATCCAATAATTTCAATGCCGGTATCGAGTCCAGATTCTTCGACAGGCTTTCGGTCAATGCGGATTTCTTCATAAAGGAAACCAAGGACATGATTTATTACCGCGCATTGGCCCCTTCACAGGGAGACCCTGCAAGCCAGCTCGTCAACGATATGGATATGAAGAACATAGGAGTGGAATTTGAGGTCTCCGCAGACATCTTCAAGCACAGGAACTTCGGCTGGAACATCACGTTGAACGGCACATCATACAAGAACAAGATTACCAAGCTTCCGTCCAATGAACCTGCAGAGGGCTATGCCTCAGGAAACTATTGGCGCCGCAAAGGAGGCTCACTCTACGATTTCTACATGTACGAGTGGAGGGGAGTGGACAGTGAGACCGGCGAAGCTTTATACACCGGAAAAGAAAAAGACCTCGTCCATGAAGCTGCCAATGCCAAGATGATTCAGACGGGGAAGAGTTCCATACCTGCCGTTTACGGAGGTATCTCCACGTCCTGGACATTCTTTGGGGTGGACCTGAGCGCACAGTTCGCATACCAGATCGGAGGATGGACACTGGATTCCAACTACCAGAGCCTGATGTCCGGCGGATCTGCCGGCACGAACTGGCATAAGGACATCTTCCACCGCTGGACACCGCAAAATACTGATACTGATGTTCCTAGAGTGCAGAACCGCTATCAGGAAGCCTCCCAGACTTCGACGAGATTCCTTACCAAGGCATCTTACATAAGCCTGAAGAACGTCACCGTGGGCTACACTTTCCCGAAATCATTGACACAGAAAGCCAAGATTTCGAACCTGAGGGTGTATGTCATCGGGGATAACCTGTGGTACATGTCGAAACGCCGCGGACTGGACGTGCGACAGTCGTTCAGCGGAGCTGCCGGCTTCACCTATTCGGCATTGAGAACCGTCTCTGCCGGACTGTCATTCACCTTCTAACAGCGAGAGAATATGAAACGGATATTTATAATATTGACTTCGGCTGCATTGATGCTGACCTCCTGCGAGGATGCTTTCAATGTGGATTCTACCGGCAATCTTACCGGAACCAAGGCAGCCGAGATGGTGGAGTCGGACCCTGAATTCCTCGCCTCGTATGTCTCGGGTCTGTATTCATGGATGGTGACCCCGTTCACGGTCTACAAAGGGCATGACGACGGCGGTTTCATCCTCTGCAACATGCTTACGGACTTCATGGGACAGGACATTGTCCTGGACGGCACCGAAAACTGGGGACAATACGACTATAATTTCGACTACGGAATGGACCAGTATATCAGGACCTACCAGTTCTGGACCCAGTATTACACGCTTATAAACAATGCCAATGCGATATTGGATTTCTTCCCTCCGGGAGAGGAGCCTTCTTCCGTGACCGTCCGAGGTTATATCGGCCAGGCTTACGCGATAAGGGCAATGGCCTACATGTATCTGATGCTTCTGTACCAGGACCCCGTGGATGAGAACGGAAAACTCCGTACGGATGCCCCTTCAGTGCCTCTCGTGTATGCCACCAGGGACAATATTCCTACGGATGTGGCTTACAGCCGTCAGGGCAGGAATCCTTACTCTGTCGTGATGGAACATATCGAATACAACATTGCGGAAGCGGTGAAATACCTGGACGGCTACAGCCGCACGTCGAAGAACGAGATTGACCTCAGCGTGGCCTATGGCATCGCGGCCAGATATTACCTGTTCGTGCAGAAATGGCAGGAAGCGGCCGATGCGGCGTCCAAGGCGCGTCAGGGCTACGACATCATGGACAGGGAACGTCTGCACGGCGGATTCATGGAGCTGGAAGATGCGGAATTCATGTGGGGATTCAACCATACGACCGAGACGCAGCTGACCTATGTGTCATTCTCCTCGCACATGAGCAATGACTGTCTGGGATATGCTGGACTGGACCAGCCTGCCAAGCTGATAGACAAGTCGCTCTATGACCAGATTTCCAAGACGGACTACCGCAAGTCGCTTTTCAACGGACCTGAGGGAGACAAGACCGCGAGCGCCGATACGCCGGGAGCTGCGAGACCTTATGCTTCCAGAAAATTCGGCTACATGGCGCAGTGGCTCCAGGATTACATCTATATGAGGGCTTCCGAAATGGTTCTCATTGAAGCTGAATCCTATGCGCGTATGGGAGATGGGGCGAAGGCAGCATCTGTCCTTGGCGAACTGATGGCGAAACGTGACATTGCATGGAAAGCCGCTTCGGTGACTGTCGACGACGTGCTGCTCCAGCGCCGCATCGAGCTCTGGGGTGAGGGGTATGGCTACTATGACCTCCGACGTAACGGCAAAGGCATTGACCGGAACTACGAAGGCAGCAACCACACGCCTGCGAACAGGATCAAGGTGCCTGCGCATGACAATCTCTGGTGGTTCCAGCTCCCTCTGAAGGAAATTACCGAAAACGACATGATTTCCGAGGACGAGCAGAATCCATGGTCTAAGGAACAGGACAATGATAAGGAGGACTAGCATGAAACATAGAATTCTATATATGATGATCATGGCTGCGGCTATCTTCTCTTGCCAGAAGGCAGAGGAAAAGGCCGACGTTGAGGCCGGTTTCGATGCCCTAGGGCGTGTCCCTAAAGTGGGGATAGCATCGGAAATCAATGTGTACCAATACGATAAGCAGGTGTCTGCTACCGTTCTCGTCTCCGGCATTGACCCTGACATGAAGAGCCTGGAAGTAGGGCTGCTCTCCTCGCTGGACGAGTATTTTTCCGACCCGAAGGCAGTTTATGCGAAGCGCAACCGTAACGGAAGCTATACTCTCCGTGTCCCGGTGACTCCGGGCAAGACGAACTGGATAATGGCTATGGCGGCATGCGGCAGCGGCGCGGCCTATTCTGCCAAGGTTTCTGTCGATGTGCCGGATGTGCCGTGGCAGTACAAGATTGCTGACCAATATGTCGGTACGATGGCCAATGACACCATCAAACAGGGAAAAGCATCTTATCCGGACCATACCATGGTGCTGAAATACAACTCCAAGACGAAGAAACTCACCGTCGGCAATGTCTGCGCGTATTCTCTGTCTGAAGGTCTTGACTATACGAAGGACAACAGCGTGAACTACATTGTCGGAGATGTGGATATCGAAGAAATGACCGTTTCATTCCCTGTCACGCAGAATGGTGTCGATGCCCATCTCGCCACCGGAATGTCGCTTATGCCGTTCATATTGAAGGACAAAGACGTCTATTCCGACAAGGAATTCATATGGAAGTTCAATGAAGATGTGTCGGAACTGTCTTACCCGATGTTCGGAGTCGTTTCCGGCTCAAGCATCAAGCAGTCGTATGACGCAGGAGTGTTAAAGGCTAAATAATGAGCAAGATGAAGACAATTGGATATATAGCTGGTTTTATGGGGGTTATGGCGATTGCCGCCGGATGCGCAAAGGAGCAGGAAAGCATCGCGCCGACCCCGGTGGCCGTGGAAGAACCGGCAAGTTCAGCCGTCCCCGGCATGATAAGACTGAAGGTCAATGCTGATCTGGCGGAAAAACTGATTGCCGCCTCCGATGAGGATGGCAATGTCAGCGCAGAAGCGGCTGCCGCGTTGAGGATTGACGGCGTGGCAGTGAAATCTGTCAGCACAACATTCCATATCGGAGGCCCATACCTGAAAGAGCAGAAAAAATCAGGACTGCATCGCTGGTTCGATGTGGAATATGACAAGACAGAACCTATTTCGAAAGCTGCCGCCGATTTCTCGGAAGTGATTGGCGTTGAGCATATTGAACCTATCTATATTCCGGTGAAGACAGATGTGAAGATGAATGACCCGGACTATTCCGTCCAGTGGCATTATCACAATACCGGACAAGGCAGCGGCCGCAAAGGCATTGACATGAAACTGCAGGAGGCCTGGGACCAGTACGGCATGTTCGGCAACAGCAATGTCATCGTCGCGATTCTTGACAGCGGTGTGGATTATGACCATCCGGACCTCGCCGGAAATATCTGGACTAACGAGGCTGAACTGAATGGCAAGCCGGGCGTGGATGACGACGGCAACGGTTACAGGGACGATGTCCATGGATATAATTTCGTGGCAGGTTCCGCTGAAATCCATCCGGAAGACCACGGAACTCATGTTGCCGGCACGGTGGGGGCTGTGAATAACAACGGCGTGGGAGTCTGCGGTGTCGCCGGCGGACGTTATCCTGAAAAGGGCGTGCGTCTGATGTGCCTGCAGATCATGGATGCCACGCTTCCCGACAAGGGTGCGAGCCTCGCCAAGGTGATGCAGTATGCGGCAGAAAACGGAGCCGTAATCGCCCAGAACAGCTGGGGCTACAAGAAGGATGTGACCACGATGCCTTCAGCCGACAAGGACGCGATCGACTATTTCATTGACAAAGCCGGAATGAAGGACGGCAAGCAGGTCGGTCCGATGGCAGGCGGTCTGGTCGTTTTCGCGGCGGGCAATGACAGTCAGAGCTTTGCATGGCCGGCACAATACGACAGGGTGCTCTCCGTGGCATCCATTGGACCTGACGGGAAGGCGGCATATTACACGAACTACGGCGAATGGGTGGATGTCTGTGCTCCGGGCGGAAACATGCAGCTTGTGGAAGGCGGAGTTTACAGCACATTGCCGGGCGGAAAATACGGCTATCTGCAAGGCACGTCCATGGCATGTCCTCATGTCTCCGGACTCGCAGCTCTGGTGCTCTCTGCCTGCGGCGGTCCCGGCTACACGAATCAGGACCTCTTCAAGACCATCGTGAACAGCTCGGACGAGACCATCTACAAATACAATATGACAATGGACGGCCAGCTCGGCAAGGGTATGATCAATGCTTTCAATGCATTGTCTTCCATCAGTACCGTGCCGCCGGAGAAAATAACCCATCTGGAGGTTGCTGCCAAGTCCAACACGTTGGCTTTCACGGCAGACCTGCCTAAGGACCCTGATGCGGACTTCGCATATTGCTACAAGGTATATTACAGCACATCGCCGTTCACGGAACTGGAACACTCCTCCGCGATGACCGCCACATTCGTCGCTGCCATGCAGGAAACCACCGGAGACGGCTACTATAAATTCTACCTTAATGGTCTGAAATTCAATACCGATTACTACTACGGCGTGGTCGCTGCCGATTTTGCGGGCAATGAATCCCCGATGTCGGAGATAACCAAGATTACCACCGGCGGAAATACCGCACCTGTCATCACCGTGGACAATGAAGCCCCTGTGGAGCTGGAATCTTTCGGAAAGGCGGCGCGCATTTATACCGGTGTCGACCCTGACGGCCATGCTGCCTCGTTCACCTGGACTTGCGACGAGCCGGCTGCGGTGACGTTCACCAAGATGCAGGATGACGTGCTGATGGTGGAAATTTCCGGAGTTAAATCCACACCGGGAGCACACAAATACGTCATTACCCTTACGGACCAATATGACCTCCCGACCGTGCTGGAAGTGCCTTACGTGGTGAAAGTGAACCACGTTCCCGCGGTGGCTTCCGAAATCGGCAGCCTGACGGTAAACGGTATCAAAGGACAGACGGAAATCGATGTCAATGAATGGTTTACGGATGAGGATAATGAATCATTGTTCGCCGTAGTCACGGTCGCTGACAGAAGCATTGTCTCGACTGCCGTCGATGGCGGGAAGGTGACGTTCACAGGCAGGAAGGTAGGGCGCACGCAAGTCACGCTGACGGCTGCCGACGCGAAAGGCGAGTCCGCTTCGCAATCCTTCACGCTCGTGGTCCGCGACGCATCCGCGCCGATGGATGTCTACCCTAATCCGGCGACCGATTATGTCAATGTCCGTCCGGGTGCATCTGAACTCGATGCGGAAGTGATCATCTACAATGCTGCCGGCAGCGAAGCGTCTCACGTGTCTGCGACTCTCGGCATCAATTCCCCGCTGAAGGTGGATGTCAAATCGCTGGCGCCGGGCAGATATACAGTCGAAATCCGTACTGACGGAAAAGTTTATGGAACATCAACATTTGTAAAGAAATAAGGAATATGAGGAAGATAACTGTTGCAATATTGCTTCTGGCGGCCATGCGTGTTTCGGCCCAGGAAAGTGCAGGCGAGTCAGCGGCTCTCCCGTTCCTTAACCAGATCCGCAGCGTCGTGTCCGCAGGGTCTGCAGGCGTGATCATAAAGCCGGATGCCTATGCGCATTTCGGAAATGTGGCTGACGCCGTGTCGGGTGAAAAGAAGATGTCTGCCGGAGTGTCATACGGCCTGTGGCAGCCGGATGTTACCCATGCCAATATGTTCTCTGTGTCAGCAAGTTATAAGCTGAATGACAGGATGGCGGTGACGGCCGGTGCTTCCACGTCCCTATACAAGAAGGACGGGAAATATGACGAGTTGGGAATCAAGACTGCAGAAATGCACCCGGTGGATGTATTGGCCGGAGCAGGCTTCGCGTACAAAATCATTGACGGACTCTCCGCCGGTGCGGCATTGAACTATGTCATGTCGAAGAACATTGCCGGTACGGCGAATGCTTTCGCGGCGGATGTGCAGGTGACTTTCCGCAGAAACGGTCTGGACCTTTCGGTGGCCGCGTGCAACTTGGGAATGCAGGTGAAGGATGAAGGCGGAGCGGGCTATCAGCTGCCGATGAACGCGAGACTGAATGCGGGTTACGGCTTCGGTTTCGGCAAATCCCGGCTTTATGGTGCATTGCAGGGCAGATATTATTTCGGCGGACCTTCCGCTATGGCCGGCGGTGTGGCGCTGGAATATGAATGGAATGGCATGTTGGCGGTTAGAGCTGGACTATGTGAGGGGCAGAAGAAGAACGGTATCCCTTCTTACGCTGCTGCAGGCATGAGTCTGAAATTGGGCGGCATCTGCATTGACCTCGCTTATTCGGCGATGGCGTCGGGACCGATGAAAAACACATTGGCCTGCGGAATAGGATATAGTTTCTAGAACACGTTTCGAAAATGATGATGAAAATGAAAATATGGAAATGGGCACTGGCTCTGGTAGTGGCTTCAGGGCTGGCCGTGTCGTGCGCCGAGGAGGAGAAGGAACAGGAGAAGGTGCAGCTCCTTGATTGCTCGTTCAAGATCAATATTTCCGACATTACCGGCAATTCGGTGAAGCTGTCAGCTGTCCCGACCAAGATGTCGGTAAAGTATTGGCTTTCCGTGGTAAGGAAGGATATCTATAAACTGTATTCGTCTGATACTGAGTTCGCTGCGGACTATCTTACGGATATGAAGATGAATGCGGCGGAGAAAGGCATCGCTTTCAATGAATATGTCGAGGCGAACCGCATTTCCGGCTATTCGCCCAAGCTGATAAACGGACTTTCACCGCAGACGGACTATGTGGCCTATGCTTATGGCCTGTCCGATGACGGAGAAATCACGACCCCGCTTTCGACTACCGAATTCCGTACGGGCGAAGGAAGCAAGCTCATTGACATGGACTTCACCTTCGAGATTTCGGACGTGACCGGTACGGAGGCTGTCGTGAAGGTGACGCCGGAGCGCAATGACGTGATGTACTATTACGACATCCTGCCTGTTTCGACAATGACGAAATATACTGAGGCCCAGATAGTTGAATCATTGAACTCCGAAGGGACGCTCGTGGACCACTGCCTCTATGGAGAAGATACATATACGTTCACGGGGCTCAAGCACCTGACCAAATACTGCGTGTTCGCGTTCGTTTTCGATGAGGATTCAGGGGCAGGCAAGTTCTCTTACAAGGAGTTCACCACCCAGGCGCCTTCTGACGAGGTTCAGGACAATTATAAGAAGTGGATAGGCATGTGGACCGTGACCAGCACCTCTTCCGAGGTCAGCGGCAAGCCGTTGTCATTCGACATCGTAGTGTCCGAGAAGAAGTTCTGCGAGAGCTACAATGTCCAGGGATGGGGCATTTCCATCGCCAGGATGCTCGCCACCGAGGCGAAATTCGACATGGAGACCGGATACATGTATTTCGAAAATGCTTATCAGGTAAGCAAATACGCCGATTCCGAGATTTCCGGCTGGATCTGCCACTTCGGACGTTTCAACCACGGCGACGGATATTACATGGTGACGGAAGGCGGTATCGTGACGATGATTGCGCGTCTGGAAGATGAAAACGGCGGCAAGGCTGTCGGCAATGAATTCTATGCGGATTCCGAGAAGCCATACCAGTTCTCATGTCTCGACTACTTCCTCTATGCGGGCGGAACCATCTACAATTTCTCTCCAGCATCGCAGTACCTGAACGGGGATTTCCCTATCGGGCCTTATACCATCAAGAAGAAGGATTATGTGGTGTCCAGCGATTTGACATTGGACCTGGACGTGGAAGAAACCTCCAGCACGACGGCCCGTATCGGCGTGACTCCGTCCAATGCAGATGAGACATATTTCTTCGATGTCATGCTGGCTTCCGATGTCGACCAGATGGATGATGCCGTGCTTGTGATGCAGCTGGAGAACGTTTATGCCAGCTACGGCGGCCTCACCAACTTCCTCTACAAGGGCTCGCGTTATCAGGATTATTCCGGAATGACCGCCGGAACGGAGTACTGCGTGGTGGCGTTCGGATATGATACCGACCATCCGACCACGGCCGTGACCAAGAAGAGATTCGCCCTTTCGGGTTCGTCGGAGTCCAATGCTCTCGTACTCACCGTGACCAATCCTTCTGACAAGGGAGCGATAATATCGGTATCGCCGTCCAGCACCGAAACATATTTCTGGAACATCTATCAGAAGAGTTTTGTGGACAGGTATGGTTCTGATCTAGCTAGTTATAAAAGGAATCGACACCTTCCTCGGCTCGCAGGGCGGTATCGGCGCGTTCCTGCAGTCCGGTGCCAAGGCGATGGAAATCACGTCTCTCGACCCTGATTCCGACTATTACGTGGTCGCGTTCGGACATAATGGCAATGTCGCTACTTCTTCAGTCTACAAGAAGGCGTTCAAGACAGATGCTTCCGGTGTTGCGACTGACGAGTGGAAGGCATGGCTGGGAACCTGGGATGTGACCAGTGCCACCTCTGAGGTCAGCAAGAAGCCTGTGACCATGCGCGTGGTAGTCCGTCCGGGAACGACCGGAAAGAAGTACAATATCCGCGGATGGGGAACTACAGCGCCGAGAAATACTCTCGTGGCTTCCGTTGAGGGCGAGTTCCAGCCATCGGACAGCGCACTCTCCATCAAGAACTATCAGGTATTTGCTAAGAATGCGAACTACGGCTCATACGGAACGGCAGACGTGGCGTATTGCGCCCGCGTCTATGACCGCAGCACTGGCAAGTATGTGCCTATTACGGGAGAATTCTATGCGATGTCCGCAGTTCTGGACAAGAACGGAGAAGGCAAGGTGAGGATGGGTGCCCCTAGCGTAGGCACGAAACAGTACGTGGTCTCATCCATGGAAGTGACCCTTATTACCACGAACGGTGGAGTTTTGTATTACAATGCTGCCGATGGCTTTACCTACGGTGATTTCCCTGTAGGGCCGTATACGATGAAGAAAGTATCTGACTCTCAGGACATTGTGGAAAATGCTGTTCCGTCGTGGTATGCCAGCGGCAAGAGCCTGAACTCCACCCGATATTGGCCTGTTACCGTCGGCTGCCCTGAAATGACCGTGAAGCCGCAGCCGGGAAAATCCAGAACTCCTGTTTCAATGTCGGCCCGCAATCTTTACAATGCCCCTGTCCGTTTCTATGCAGGTCCTTCCGAAGGAAACCTCAATCTGGGCACAGCATTCATGATTCAGGGCGGCAAATTATCATATAAAATCAACCAGCAATAATAATTCATCAGCGTATGAGAAAAACTATAAACGTACTAGCAATGCTTTTCGCCTTCATTTTGATGGCGGGATGCTCTGAAAGTGAACCCGAAGTGGTTCCTCAAGCCTTTATGTCTGCTGACCGGCTGATTTTCGACCAGACCGCGTCAGAGAAGCCGGTTACCGTGACCCTTGTGGGCGAACTGGCTGTTTCATCTGTCGAAAGTTCTGCCGAAGATTGGTGTACCGCTGAGATGTCGGCAGATGCGATTGTAGTCAAGGTGACTGCGAATGACACGGAAGAATACCGTTCTGCCGATGTGGTGGTGAAGTTCGACTCCGAGGCCGTGCTTCCTATGACCATCAAGGTGGCGCAGGAATCCGGAGAAGTGCCTTATCTGAAAACCACCGCTTCCGAGTCCTTCGAATTCGGCTGCCGGGGCGGTGAATACAAGTTCTCTGTCTCTTCGTCCGCTGAATGGAAGGCCGAACTCGTGGACTGCAGCTGGGCGACAATCTCTTCAGATGCCTCTTCCGTTACCATCGAAGCGTCTGAAAATGAGGGAAATGAAGTCCTTTCCGGCAAGGTGAAGGTTACCTCCGGCGAGATTGCTCTCGAATATGCGTTCTCGCAGGCCACTCTTGCGTCAGACAAATATCTTGCGCTGCTCGGCGAGTATGACATCTATGCCGAAAAGTGGTATGAGGTAACCAGATATAATTCTTACTCGCAGAAAGGATTGTGCGGCGCGCTTGGCAAGAGCGGCACTTTGAGGGAACTCTGCACGTCACCTGCAAGTGCGCTGTTCACTACGACGGCGACATTGACCGAAGACAAATACGGGGTCTCATATTATCTGGATGGCTGTTTCCTTCAGGGGCAGAAGATGCCGGTGAACCTGAACAAGGAGACCGGCAAACTGGAGATTCCTACCCTGTGGAATACCGGAACAGCACTCATTTATTATAGTAGATATAGTCCTCCGGAGGACATGCCTTGCTTCCTCGTTAATTTTACCATCAATTCATCCGATGTGTCGATGAAATACAACCAGTATGCTGCCGGTGTAATAACGGCTTCTGTATCAGAGGACTGCAACACGATTACAATCGACACCTCCAAGGAACAGAAAGACGGCGAAGTCGAAGGTTCGGGCCTGACTCTGGTCTATATGAATATGGCTCTGTCCTCCCCGGTGCTTACGCCTTTCGAGAAGATCTATATGCCTTACGGCAATGCTGTCGAACTTCGCAGAAAAACGGATGAATAATAATTAAACCAGAAGAGTATGAAAAAATTACCATATATGTTCATTGCCGCCCTGATGGCATTTGCTTCATGCGGAAATGAAGAAAACAACGAACCGGAAAAGCCGGCTCCATCGCGCGACTCACGCCTGGAAGTCGTTTCCGACAATGGGCTTTTTGTCCCTGCGGAAGACGGAACTTCAGCATCATTGAACTTCAAGAACGCCGGCGGCGAAGTCGTCGTCTCTGTGTCCACCAACATGGAGAACTGGACATACGACATATCTGACGATTCATGGCTGGACGTGACTGCCGACAAACATTATATCACATTGTCCGCAGGACAGAACGAATCTACAGAGTCCCGCAAATCGGCGATAACCGTGACGGCTTCTGACAACAACGACAACAGCATCAATTATGTCATCAATGTCTCCCAGAATTATGCCGGCCAGCCTGAAATAACTGTCGGGGCCAATGCTGTGCGTTTCCCTGCCTGCGGCGAACTTTCTTCCGAAGTGGTCGTGGAAACCAATCAGGATGACCTGGATTTCGACTGCACATGCCAGTGGCTGCTGGTCGAGAAGACAGACAACGGTCTCAAATTGACCGTGGACCCGAATGCGGCTACGGACCAGCGTGCCGTCGATCTGCAGCTGAAGGCAGGTAATGGGAAAGATGCCGCTTCCGATGTCATCCGCATCAGCCAGGACGGCAAGGCCTATCTGGATTTGTCTTCTTATATGGCCAATGCATCCCCTGTCGGCGGTTCGAAGGAAATCACTTATGTGTCCAATCCGGAACTCGGCATCACCTTCACCAAGGGTGGCGACGATACATGGTACGATTTCGTGGAAGACAAGGAGAATCATACCGTCAAGGTGAATCTGACGGCTTCCGACGGCAAGCAGCGTGAGGGCTGTATCAATATTCTTGTCGGCGAAAAGGAAAACACGACGGCGGCCAAGCTGCGTGTCCTCCAGATCGGAGATGATACCGAGTCCCTGATTTTCGAGGTGAGGATCAATTATGATGATTACACCTTCAAGAACGGCGGTGTCTATAAGACGAGCGCTGGCGATCTGGATGTCACCATCGACTGGGGTGACGGCTCCGAGCCGGAGCATTATGTCAATGTCCAGCCGTCGCACAAATATGCGAAAGCCGGAAAATATACTGTCGAGACCAAGGGAACCGCACCTTTATATTGTCTGACCGATATTGCTGGTGATTATTACAATGTCTCTGACGGCATCAAGCATGTGAATTTCCTGAACATCATTTCCTGGGGAAAACTCGGGGTGAAAGATGTCAAGAATGTCTGCCAGACAGATGAGGAACTGGAATCCATCCCTGACGACGTATGCGGTACATTTGCGGAGATTACTGATTTTGCCGCGCTGTTCGTCAACTGCTACAGTCTTAAGGCGATTCCTGAGAATTTGTTCAAATATGCGGTAAAAGCCCAAAAGTTCTATAATACTTTCGGATGTAATGCATCGCTTAAAGCTATTCCTGAGAATTTGTTCGCAAATTGCCCTGAAGCTACTGATTTCGGACAATGCTTTTATGGTGCCGGCACCGGAAGTTCTATTCTTCAGGGAAATGGCAACTCTCATGCGAACGTGCTGAAGCCATTTGTCTCGAAGGGCAACAGGATAGAAATTCCGGAAGGTCTTTTCCGCAACAATGTCAAGGCTACGAATTTCACACAGACATTCAGGGACATGAATATCGCCACCGTGCCGGAGAATCTGTTCGCCAACAATGCTGAGGTCACTTCATTCAACGGATTGTTTACCGGATGTACTGAACTTGAAACTGTTCCGGCGGATTTGTTCAAAAATAACCAGAAGGTCAAGGATTACAAATGGCTGTTCTATGCTACGGAT
>OHJY01000562.1_pt1 | contig 14190 bp, 22 predicted proteins | sample 1568681 | NCBI WGS metagenome assembly OHJY01 (sample SAMEA3879540, study PRJEB24766) | human gut metagenome | biome: human-associated habitat; feature: feces | place: USA | collected 1985/1987
TAGGTAAAAGCTCATTCATTCCAGCCGTCCCCCTCTCGGATGCGCTCTACATTGCGATAGGTGGCGGCGATATAAAAGCCGTACTCCGTCAAATACCATGCGGTATAGTCTCCGATGCCGTAGCCGTTAAAGGTAAGCCCGGCGTTCTGCTGTCTCTTGGCAAAGTCCACAGCAGCAGAGCCGAAAAGCTCCGTTGCCGCTTGCTCCGGCACACCGTCAGCCCGCCCGAACAGCACGGCATTTTCTGCGAAAAGCTGGGCGGCTTTCGCCTTGCTGATTGTCTCTTGCTTCATAGCGGTTAGCTCCTTTCTGTTACAGGGAGAGGGAGCGGGGAGCTTGTCCCCGGCTCCGTCCCGTATTGCCTTTAAGCGATAGTGAAGCGGCGGCTCTCCGTCTGCTTCGTGAACTGTGCGTGAAGCTCCGGCATAGCCTTTTTGAAAGCGGAGCTGTCAAAGCGGTTGCTCAGTACCTTTGTCCAGCGGATTTTGTAGACATCCACCGTCATTTCATCGGTGTTTCTCGCCGTCATTTCGGCTTTAATGGTATCCTCGATAGCGGTAATCTCTGCCGCCAGCTCCTCAGCCATTGCCTTAAGCTCTTTCAGCTCTCGAATCTTGCTTGTCATTTCGTTAGTGCTCATTGTGTAAGCCCCTTTCTTTTCGTTGCGGGCTGTGCTATAATAAGCGTAAGCCCTTTGTGGTTTCCTCTCTCGTTTGCTTCCTACGGCGTGGCGGGAGAGGCTTTTTATTTGGTCTTGGGAAGCCCGGCGGCGGGTGGCGTTAAGCATCTATGCTCTCTCGCAGTCTCAATCTCCCTTATCCGTTCCCGCTCTTATGTGGCGTTCTTGGTTCCCTTTCGGTACTTCGTCCGCTTTCGCTCTGGGCTTTGTTTCCCTTGACTGTGACTATAGTATACACCTTTATTCGTGTAATGTCAATAGGTTTTTACACTTTTTTTCGTGCAAAGTTGCACAAGAAAATACTCTGTTTTTCGTGCAATATTACTCTTGATTTCGTGTACTTTTTGGGCTATAATAATGGTAAAGTGGTAGGAGAGGGCTTATAAATAAACCGCCCCCGCTAACTCAGAAAGGAGCCGAAATATGCCGCTTGTATATAAAATTGATGTTCTGCAAGCTCTGAAGGATAAGGGCTACAACACAAACCGGCTGAGAAAAGAGAAAATTCTTGCAGAAAGCACAATCCAGAAGCTTAGAGAAAACAAGCCTATAAGCTGGGCAAATATCGCCCAAATTTGCGACTTGCTGAACTGCCAGCCGAACTATTTCTTAGAGAATGTAGAAGGTTCGGAATAAGCCCCCTGCCTGTCTCACACCATAGCAAGCAGGGAAATTGTGTGCCAATTTCCGGGGAGCACCTGCCCGCCCTCTGGGTGGTGAGTAAGTGCGCTCTTCGGAGAATATAAGAAAAGCGGGGAGCTGTTACGGCTCTCCGCTCTTGCTTTATATGCTGTTGTTTGCCCGGTCTATCTTCCCTTGAAGCTGGGCTATTTTCGCTTCGTGCGCCTGTATGGCTCTGCCGATCCGCTCCCGGCTGTCGTGTTCCAGCTCTTCCGCCTGCGCTTCTTTCAGCCTTGTAAGCCGCTTCTGCACCTCTGCAAGCTCACATTGGAGCGGGGCTTGCTCCTGTAGTCCCTCGCCGTATATCGCCCGTGTATCGGCTTCTATTTGGCTGTAGAACAGGCTGTTAGAGGTCATAAGGGAAACGGCCTTGACTGCCTTTAAGAAGAGATTGTAGACGCTCTCACCGGCTTTCACGCCCTTTAATATCTCCGTTTGCAGTTGCCCGCTCCGCTTGATGTTCTCTTGGTACTCCCGAAAAATATCAAGCGTTCTTTGCTTCTCGGCGGCTTCCCGCTGGGCTTGCAGATATAGCCCTTTTGCCTGTTGCCCTCCTAAGCCCTCTGACGGCGTTTCTACGGGCTTTTCAAGCTCGGTAATGGTTTTATACTGCTTGCCCTCTAAAATCGTCTCTGGCGGCGTTTTAGAGGGTCTTTTCTGCTCTACACTGTCACCAAACAGACCGGCAAAGTCAAGCACGATTCCGCTATCTGTAGTTACCCTCTGATTTGCTCCAGCTTCCATTATTGCCTCCCTCTCCGCTCGGCACGGTGAAGTAGTTGAACATCGGGTAGAAGTCTAAGAGGGTGTCCCCCTTGCTTCCGTTCCGATTCTTGAGTATCTTTACTTGGATTTTCTGCGGCTTGCCGTTCTTCCCGTCTGCTATAACACTCTTCATCAGCTCTCTAAGCCGCTTCTCTCTTGCTTTATCGGCTTCGCCCTCTTGGTAGTCCATACCGGAATACTGCAAGCCGATCAGAACATCAGAGCTATATTCAATTGCGCCGCTCTCTTTGAAGCTTGCCAGATTGACAGGGGCGGTATAGTTATCTCGGTTGAAGCTGGAAATGCCTATAACAGGAATACCATAGTCCCGGCTTAGGCGCTTCAGCTCCAGCACTGCTTTATCTGTGTTCTGCTTGTCTGTTGCCCGCATATCTGCCGGGGCGATGATCTGGAGATAGTCAATCAGGACAACGGGGGCTTTGCCGGTGATCTTGATATGCTTTTGCACCTTATCCCGAATATCTTCTACCCCGACATTGCCCATTCCCTCGGTTATGTAGATGTTCTTTGCATAATTGCCGTAGGCTGTCACAGAAGCTTGTATAAGGCTCTTTTCCGTCTGGCTATAGTCTGCATACCGTGTGCCGGTCATAATGCCCCTTGTGGTCTTTGCGTGGGCTGTACTGCCATTCTGGCGCATATCCTCAAGCAAGGTAAGGCGGCTCACGCTCTTTGCTATAAGCTCGTCCCTTGCCATTTCCAGCGAGAATATAAGCACATCCTGCCCGCTCTGGGCGATTTGGTCGGCTATCTGCAAGCAGAATGTTGTCTTGCCTAAGGAGCTGATAGCCCCCACCACATAAAGCCCGGCATATAGCCCACCGTCTAACAGATCGTCAAGGGAGCTAAAGCCTGTCGGGATGAAAGAAGCTCTCTTGCTCTGCTCGATCTTCTTGATAAAGTCCGGCAAGGAATAAACCGCCGCTTCCCGTCTGAGCTGTTCCCGCTCGGCTTCCAGCGTCTCCGCTTCGATGTTTTCCGCCTGCTCTACTGCCGCCCTGAATGCGTCTCTATCGGCATTCAACGCTTCGTTAGCGTCCTTATATGGCTGGGCTATATCAAGCCTGTAAAAAGGGATTCTAAGCCGTTCTAAGCCCTCTGCAAGCTCTCTGTTCGCCTTGTTTCCGGCTTCGTCATTGTCCATCGCAATAATAAGCGGCTGAGCGGGTTTCTCGTTCTCCAGCATGGCAATTAAAGCCCTCTTGTTTGCGGTGCTTCCCAGCGCCACAGCTTCCCCGCCAACATCAATAATGCTGAGTGCGTCTATTTCTCCCTCAACAATGAAGATCGGCTTTTGAGCTTCACGCAATGCCCGGCTATTGAATATCCGCACTTTTCCTACCTTGCTTTTGCTGTATTTCTTCTGCTCTTCGGTAAGCTCTGCTCTTGTGTCCCGTGCTAAGTAGCTCTGCTTGCTGGTCGGGATAATCAGACGGGGAGAAGCTGGCGCATTCGGGGCTTTCGGGTGTCTCCATTCCGCCACATAGCCCACCTTGAAGCGGGAGAGGGTGGCGGAGCTGATTCCCCTATGGTAATCCGTGTCCCCTATACGCTCTGCCGCCTGTAAGAAGAAATCGGTATAGTCCGGCTCTGTTGTGTATTGTGTATTGTGTATGTCTTGTTGTGTATATCGTGCATTTCCGGCTTGATTATGGTACAGCTCTTTGAAGTCCTCTGCCGCACTGCTCCGGCTATAGCCGCTCTCGACTGTGATACCGAACAGCTCGGCGGCTTTCTGAAGCTTGCTGTTATAGTCGGTAAGCTGATACTCCCTGCCGATGATGTCTATAATGTCCTCATTCGTGAAGCACCCCGCCCAGCAGGTAAAATGCACATTGTCTTTCGTGGTTATGCCTGTCCCGTTCTTGCCGCTCCCGCTCCCGCAGATCGGGCAGATAAAGCCCTTTCGGCTATTGTCCGGCTGGAGATGGTTAGCGGCTCTTTCCTGTATGTATTGCCTTGCTTCTTCTCTGTTCATTCTCGGTTCCCTCTCCGGGGTTATATTCCCCTTTTGATTTTGCGCTCGTTTGCGTTGCGCTCCGCTTCGTTGTCCGTCTCAGGTGGCGGCGGAGATTTCAAGCCCCCCATGCCGTCCGCTTCTCGCTCATAGTGAAGCTTGCATCCGCCATCAAACAAGCTCGGCTCATAGCTCCAATTACAGCCCCTACAGCTTCCCGCTTCCGGGTGTACGCATTCCGCCACTCTATCTGTCATTACAATAGACCTCTCTTTCTGCCTGCAAGAAGAAAGCCCCAGGCGGGTTTTTCTCTATAGGCTCCCCTTAGATATTATAGCATAGCCGCCGCCGTAGGCATCGGCGGCGAATGCGGCTTAATTATCAATTGATTATCTATTGATAATATATTGGGATTTTCGGAGAGCCGAAAAAGCCAGGGATAGCAAGGCTTTTCAGATTTTCGTTCCCCCGTGGAATGTCCCTTTTCCCCCGTGGAATGTCCCTTTTCCCCCGTGGAATGTCCCTTTCGAGCGGAGTTGACAAGCTTCCTTTTTACAGGCAAATACCACAGATAGAGCGGGCGCACGGCACAACAAACAAGATACGGTTCCCCCGTAAAATGTCCCTCTCGGGTTTCGGTGTGGGTACTTACCGGATTTGCTTGCTGTTCCGCCACTCTAAACCGGGTAAATTCGCAATGTGTATCTACACTTGCTGTGCTTGCTATTCTTCAAAAATAAATAGGAGCGAGAGCATAAGCCCCCGCTCCTTTGCTTTATTCAGCCCATGCTATATCGTCAATAATACAGACTGCGCCGGAAGCGGAGCCTATCCGCTTTCCTGTTGGGGTATGTACGGCTTCAACCTCTGCTGCTGCCTTTTGAGCTTCTTCCAGAGTATCAAACTCCATTGTAAGCCGCTCGGTTTTGCCGCCGAATTTCCCGTCCCATAGGTCGGCGTATACTTCCCATTTTCCGCTTTCAGTCCGTTTGCCGATGAGGGTAACGGCTAACTGCATTTCGTCAAGGCGTTGTGCTTCCTGTATCTTGAGTAAAAGCCTGTCCACTCTACGCATTTTCCCCGCCTCCTTCCTCAAGCTTCTTTGCGGTGTTAATCGCTATGGCTTTCTCTGCAATCCGATCCCGCCGCTTCTGTGCTGTCTCGATTTGCTTTGCCGTCTCTTTGCTAATTGCTATAAAGGTGGTTGCAAAAGCTCCGCTAAGGGAAACTTTGAGATAGCCGTTGTCCAGATAGTCCGCTATCGGTGCGGCATCGTCATAGACGGGCAGAAGCGCAAACTCCATATTGTGATAAAGCCCGCTGTGCTCTATTTCGATTTGCTCTATGGCGTTCTCTATCGGCTCTCTGATGTCCCGGAGCGGGTTATTAAGCCCCTTCTCGCTGGGAAGCTGTAGCCGGTGCTGAATTGCCCGAAAGCTGATAGTGAAGTAGCCTTGTGTCTCTATATCCCGTGTATGCTGTCTTGCAAGGAAGAAAATATAATAAAGCAGATCGCTTGCACGGTTGGAGAGCTTGAAATAGTAGCGGGGTAAGATGGTGAAATACTGTGCTATGAAGCTCCAGTTGATCCGGTTATTGAAGAAAACGGCACACTGTCCTTTTTCTATTCTTGCGCCGGTAAAGAGGACTTCAAGAGCCGCTATAGAACTCTCCCGCTTCTTTGTCTGCTGGATTTGTCCTTTCACCTTAAGGCTGGTGAGCGTGTCCATACCGGAATTAAAGCCCGCCCTTGCGCTTCGGAGAGACTTATAAAAGCCAATGTCTACAAGCTCCTGAAGCGGAAAGCTGATATAATCCTTCGTGAGCTGACCGTTATAGATGGCTTGCTCGTTTGCTTTTATCAGGGCAAGAACAAACAACTTTTTAGCGGGTTTATTACTGCCTGCAAGTTTGTCAATGTCTGCAAGCTCTATAGTGACCTGTGCTTTCTCGTTTACAAGGGAGATCTGCCGCTTGCGCCCGTCCTCCAGCACTTCTATAGCGGTATTGTGGTTTATCTGTCGCTTCCGTGCTGGCAAGTCCGCTATGCTGTCCCCGGCTCCCATGACCTCTAAAATGAGGTTTGACGCTGTGCTATTCGGGACATTGTAGAAATTGTTTTCTTCCGGTCTGAATGGGGCTATCGGCTGAACATTCGGTAAGGCTGTAAGCTTGGTTTTATTCATCCGCATCGCCCCCTTCTTCGTCCTCAGATGGGGCTTTCCTGTAGAACATAAGATCAGATATGCTTTCCTCTCCCTTAAAGGCTTGGAAGTCCTCAAAGAGCTGTTTTACCCGGTCTATATTTTCTTGCGGGATAGCAAGGCTCTTATAATCCAGCGGCGGGAAGAAGTCTTTCAGCACCTGAAGCTTTCGCTCCTTTAGCTCTTGATCCTCGTACTGAGTGTCTTTGATCCGCATATAGAGCATAGGAACTAAGTTGTTGAGAGCGTCTATTTTGGTTGTGATCCCCTCAAGGTTAAGTTTGAATGTTGACAGCTCCGGCACCTCGTAGTAGCTAGCTATCATATCAATAGCGGTATTGTAGCCCATAATGAAATAGTAGCTGTCAAGCAGAGCTTCCCGCCCCTCTTCAATCTCGTCCGCTCGGTCGGCGTATCCGTCCGCATCCGAAAAGAAAGCTTCCAGACTGTGGGCGTTTAGCGTCTTTCTTATCTGTGGCGGAACATAGTAGCCGTTTTCGTCAAGCCGCTTTTCGCTGAATGCGGTAGGCTTGAGAATGGCTATACCGTTCGTTTGCGCCCGCCAATTGCCGTCCCATATAATGTCGGTTCGGTCGGTTTCTGCTCTAAATCCGTAAAAGTCTTTTTCATAGAGCTGTTCCCAGTCAAATACAGTGGTTCCCCACTTCTCTACAGGAAGAGCGGATAGCCCCGGCTCACCCTTAAAGAATTTGCTGTCAATGTCCTTAAGCAAAAGCTCTACAAGCTCCTTGAACTCGGCTATAAAGTCCTCTGCTTCGGCTATATATTCGTCCGGCGTTTCTGCCATACCGCCCAGAGAAGAGCTATAGACCTCGTAGACGGCGCAACTGTCAGAAAGAAAGTCCCATTTTGTAAGGTCTGCGGGCGGTTCATCGTATAGCACAAACTTAGCGGGCATAGCAAGCCCGGCTTCATAGTCCTTCTTTTCCTGCGCCTTGTCTGCGTCCCAATTTGTGCCGCCGTTATAAACAATATTTGCTCTGTCAATAAGCCGTTGTGCGGCTATTTCCTCTGCCGTGATACCCATAAAGCCCGGCTGGATCAGCTCGGCTTCGTGCATTTCTTTTAACGCCTGCCCCATTTTCGGAGTGGTTACAGCTTCTTCCCATTCCTCATCGGTCATTTGGTCGCTTCTGCGCCCGTCCTCTAAGACATAATAGCCGTTCTCTGTGGCTTCATTGAAGCGGGAGAGAATAAGAGGGCTTTTCACGGTCTGGGACAGATATTTCTTTCTTATAGGCTTTAGCGGGTTTGCTTTGGTCGGCTCCTTCTCCAGCTTTTCGGCGTAATACTCAAACGCCCGGAAAATGAGAGCTAAAACGCTGTCCCCTCTGGGTGTACCGTCCTCTTCTTTCAGCCATTGCCGCCGCCCCTCTTCTACTGCTTCGTTGTACTGCTTTTCGGTCATAATAACCGGCAGGCTTTCAATATAGCTGTAGGTATCTTCTGCTATACTTGCTTCGATGATATAGGAAGAGAGAGACTTAAAGCGGAGCTGGGCTTGCTGTTCATTGGTAAGGGCGATGTTATAGAACAGGGAAAGCCATTCGTGGATAGAGATATAGCCGTTGTAGATTCTTCCCTGCGTGCTGTCCGTGATCGAACTAAGCATTTTTTGAAACTGCCCCTTAGTCACTAACGGCGTGGGGTTTTGGTTCCCGCTTATTCTCTGGCGGAAGAGGGTAGCCATGTTGGTAAGCTCAAGAATACCCAGCTCTTTACCCGTCCAGCCTTTCTTATTCAAGAGCCGCTTTATATCCGCCATTATTGCCTACCTCCTATAATCGCTTCCAGCTCGTCAAGCTTAGCTTTCACCTCTACCGTGTCATAAGCTTTTAAGAGGTTAGCCAGCACGGCACTTTCCCGGCTTGCCTGTTCGTCTGTTACTTCACCGGAACGAACACGGTTAAGCAGATCGCCCAGAGCGGTAACAATGTCTTGTGCGTTGATGTTTGCCCCAAGCTCAACAGCGGGCTTTGTGCCGATGTATTCGCCTTTTAGAGCTTCTGTGTATTTGAGCTTGAAATCTAAGAGCTTTGCCGGGTCTACTGTGCTAAAGTCTGCTTTGGCTATAGCGTCCTCTATCTTCTCCAGCGTGTCCCCCAGTTTCTTAATACGGGCTTCTTTGGTCATGCCGTAGCTTTCGCAAAGCTCCTGAAACTCAGCCCGCTTCAGCTCGTTTATCTGGGCGGACAATTCCCGCTCCCATTTCGTGCAGGTTGATTTAGAGATGTGGAGCTGTTCAGCTATAACGCTGTAGCTTTTACCCTCTGCCCGTAACCTCACATATTCTTTTTTGATTTCCTGTGGCTTCAAGTGGTAGCCCCCTCTCTGATGTTGTGTAATAGCGGTTGTGTATTTGTGCATACTGATAGCCGCATACTCCTATACAGGCAACGGCTAAAAGGTGGTCTGTGGTTTCATAGTTTTATTGTCCGCTAATAGTAATTTTCGGACAATGGGCAGTAAAGACGGCTGAAATAATCAAGCCTTTGAGAGGGATGCTATCAGCCTTCCCCATTGATAAACTTCCTTAGGTTTTCTCCGCTGACCTTCCACTTCCCGCCGATCTTCACGCCCTTAAGCCTTCCGTCTTTGATATAGGTTAAAAGCGTCCTGTGCGTCACGCCTAAGATTGGCTCAATTTCAGTGAGGGTATAAACCTTAAGCTCTTCAAGCTCTTTCACTCTCGCTTCATTCGCCATTGTCTATTACTCCTCTCTTGTCGCTTCGTCTAAAATTTGGTGGATGTATTCGTTTACGGAAAGCCCGCTGTTTGTCGCTCTCTTCTTTACCCGCTCGTATAAGCTGGGTTGCAGAACAAGCTGTAAGCGGCGGCTCTTGGTTTCTACATAAAGCGGATTGACTTTGTACCCGTCCGGGGCTTTACCGGTCGGCTTTTCCCTCTCCGGTTCTGCCCGCTCTTCTTCCGCTGACGATATGAATTGTAAAGCCGGATTATCCTTAAAGCTTTTCTTTGCCATGATGATAGCTCCTCTCCTTTGATTGGTTTAAGGCGAAAGCCTTAGTTGTTCACCGTTTGCCCATTGTGGGAGTACAAACGGTCTGCTCGCTAAGATCGTGCAGATCCGCTTATAAGCTCGTCAATGAGGGCGGTATAGTCCTCTGTTACTTTGGCTTTCGGCGCATAGCTGTATAAGCTTTGCTGGCTAATCTGCGCTTCTTTCACTGCGATTGCTTCCCGGATCGTGGCTTTAAAAAGCTTAGTGTTAAGCTTAACTGCAAGCTGTTCCGCAAGCTCCGCCACTTCTCGGCTTAGAACAGAACGGGGGCTATACCGTGTAAGAAGAATGCCCTCTATCCTCAAAGCCGGGTTGCAATACTTCTTTACAGGCTTCATAGTTTCCGCAAGCTGTTCTATCCCTTGTAAGCTGTAAATATCCGCTTGAGCGGGAATTATAACGCTGTCGCAAGCGGTAAGGGCGTTTACGGTCAGAATACCCAGAGCGGGGGGAGTGTCCACGATGATATAATCATACCGCCCCTTTATACCCTCCAGAGCTTCTTTAAGCCTGTACTCCTTGCCGGTGTCCGCTATAAAAGCATCTGCCCCGGCGAGTGCTTTATTGGCGGCTATCACATCCCCGCAAGCTGTGTGCTGTATAGCATCTTCCGCTTTCACTTCCCCGGTAAGAACGCCTAAAGCCGTTGCTCCTGTTGTCTTTGCTCCTGCGGTGTATGTAAGGTTCGCTTGTGCGTCAAGGTCAATTGCAAGCGTTTTATAGCCTTTAATAGAAAGCCCAGCGGCGAGGTTCTCGGCGGTCGTTGACTTCCCTACCCCGCCTTTCTGATTGATAACCGCTATACACTTTGCCATAACTCCGCCCCCTTATATGTCGGCTCTGCTGTTCAGAGCTTCTTTAAGAGCTGTTGCTTCTTCATCGGTAAGGGTAAGCCCCTTTAGAAGCTTCTCTTCTCCGTCCTCTCGCTTCCAGCTCCGCAAGTCATACTTTGCCGGGCTTCCGTTGTATGCCACCCGGTTAAGCTCTTTCGTTGTATTGCCGTTTTCGCTCAGTGTGGCGATATGCTCGACAATTTCATAGTTAAAGGCTGTATTAGCCATTGTGCAAGCCCCTTTCTGCTTGTGTATTTGTGTATGATGAATTGTGTATACGCTTATCCGAAAATAGCCTTAGCTACCCGCTCTTCGCTGTTGTTCTTTGCCCGATCCAGCGCATGAGAGTAAATAAGCGTGGTGTTTATATTGGTGTGGCGCAGAAGCTGTTGTGTTTCTTCTACTGTGCCGCCGTTCAACAGGTTAAGCGTGGCGGTCGTGTGTCTCAGACTGTGAGCGGTAAGCCGGTCGCTTTCAAGTCCTGCGGCTATCAAGTGTTCCTTTGCTATTCGGCTTATGCTTCTGGTGGTCATCCGTCCGCCACTGTTCCGGTTTGCAATGGAGCCGAATAGCGGCTCTTTAGCGTCTTTTTCTCCCCGTGCTTTCAGATAATCCCGCACGGCTTCTTCTACAGGCTCGGCAAGCTTCACATAGTCGGTCTTTTCTTCGTGCCCCTTGCCTTGAATGTAAAGGGCTGTGAAGTCTGCCACCGTCCGCATATCCTCTATGTTGGCTCTTGATACCTCAATATCACGCAAGCCGCTTGTGACCATCAGCGCAAGGATAGCATAATCTCTCAAGCCTTTAAGGGTAGAGCGGTCTACTGTGTTCAGCAGTCTTGTTACTTGCTTCGGCGTGAGATAGTCTTTCTTGTGGTCGCTGTCCAGCTTAGCACCCTTTACACGCTCCGCCACATTCGGATATATCCGCTCTTGTGCTGTCCATTGAAAGAACAGTTTTACCGCCATTAAATAGCTCTGTACCGTAGTCGGTTTATGGCTCTGCTTGAGGTAATCCCGATAGGCTATAATATCCTCTCTCTGCGGCTGTCTGATTCCGTTCTCTGAGAGATACAAGAAGAACTGCTTTATAGCCTTGCTGTATGTCTCTATGGTCTTTGGCTTTGCGTCTATATAGGAAGTCCAGCGGGCGAATAGATCGGCGTTGATTGTCTGCTGTTCAACTATTTCTGCGCCGCCTGTTATGGTAAGCTCGTTCACTCTTCCCGCCCCTTTCTGTAATTGTGTATGTGTAATTGTGTATACGCCTTTTCCATTGTCCTTGTTATAGCATATTTGCGGTTGGTTGTCAACCTCTTTTTCATAGTTTTTCATAGTTTTGCAGAATCGTATAATCAGAGCGGGAACGGGAAAAATATTTAGAAAATAGCGAATTTGCTATTGACTTTTAATAGCGAATATGCTATACTATAATCACAGTAAAGGAGATGAGCAAATGCCGACAATTTCAATGTTCCGGGGTATCAAGGTCTGTATCTATTGGAGAGATCACATGCCGCCCCACTTTCACGCATTCTATGGCGGGTCTGAAATCCTCGTTTCTATTGAGGAACTGGAAGTCTTGGAAGGAACGATGCCTTCCAAACAGTTAAAAATGCTCTTGGGCTGGGCGGCTTTTCATCAAGAAGAGCTGCGGGAAAACTGGGAGCTTGCAAGAGAACAGCAAGAGCTATTCGCAATCGAGCCGCTGAAATAAGCGGCTCTTCCCGGAGGTGAGAACATGGCGAACACAGTAGAATATTATCTCTCTAAAGGCTTTGACCGTAAAACGGCGGAATACTTCGCCGCCGGTAAGAAGAGAATTACCGGGGTCGTGCCTAACAACGACTTCACATTGACGATCAGCTTTGACAACGGCGAAAAGCGTCTTTACGATATGCGCCCGCTCCTTAAGAAAGGCACGGTATTTGAGCCGTTTATCAAGCTGGAGAACTTCCGCCGGGTCTATGTGGATGATACCCATTGCATAGCGTGGGACATTGACCCGAACATTGACAGCGGCAAGGTATGGAGCAATAAGGTTGACCTTTGCCCGGACGGTTGCTATATTGATAGCGTTCCTGTAGGGGGTGCGCTCGGTGCCTGAGAACTGCGCTAATATCATTGATCTGCTGATTGAACAGCGACATAATCAGGGCATGACGCAAAAGGAATTAGCGCAAGCCGCTTGCCTTACGCAGTCCGTTATTGCCCGGCTGGAAAGCAAGAAAGCCACGCCCCAGCTTGATACCCTCTTAAAGGTTGCCGCCGCTCTTGGCTGTGATCTGGCGGTTGTACCCGCTTCCAGATAAGAATAAACCCGCTCCGGAGCTTGTCACTCTTGAGCGGGTCTTTCTTTATTCGTTCTCTTTCCAGTCGGCAAACTCTTTACCGATCCGCAAGCCCTGAGCAAATGCGCCTTGTTCTCCGTCCTGCACCTGCTGAATGATTAGAGCTATAAGCCTGTCGTTCTCTTCCCGACTGATGGGAAGAGCGGCTATAAAGTCGCTCAGCTCCCTTGCCGTGCTGTAAAAGCTCTCTGTCCGTTCCACGGCTAAAGCCGGTTCCTGCTCGTTTCTGAGCTTTCCGAAGTCGATAATTTTACCCATTGTAACGCTCCTTTCGCTTGGCTCTTTCTTCTCTCATACCCTGTACTCTCCCGGTGTCGTAGATGAAAGATAACAGGCTCATCATATCCCATAGGCTGTCGCTGTGTCTCCCTTTCTGCGCCCTGTATAAGTCGTGCAAGTCTTTTGCTATGCGCATCTCCTGAACACCGGCATATCTGAACAGCTCCATAGCTTCGGCCGGTGCAATAAGCTGTTGAATTTGGGCTTTCCCTGTCATACTCTAAGCCCCCTCTCACGCTCTACAAGGCTCTGTATCAGCCTGTAAGGAATTATGGCTACTGTGTACCCCCCCCCGGTAAAATCGGCTACAAACGCCCTCATAGCGTCATTAAGGGTATCTACGGCGGACATATAACCGAAGATATAAGCACCCCTCACAGCGTAGATAATGTGATCCAGACGGGATACCTTTTCCCGCTCTTCCGGTTGAATGGGAAAAGCATTAATTACCCGCTCCATAAGCTCTACAGAAGCTTCATAGTCGAGCCGGTCGCTCTGCTTCTGCGCTATCTCCTTTATCTGCTCTTCCGCAAAAATAAGCTCTTGAAGCTGTTCTACAGTGATTTCCATTATGTATTATCTCCTCTCTAATTTCTCGTTCTTGATGTAAATAGCCCCGGCTTTGCATTCCTTGAAGCTTGCTACCATCGGGGCGCTGTCCCGCTCCCGTGCTTCTATCGTGCCGATCTGCTCTAACACGCTCCAGAGCGTCAGCCTTGCCAGCGGGTGAGCGGTATACTCGGCATACACCTTATAGGCGGTCTTTGCTATAAGCACCGTTTCCGTTTGCTCCCGCCTGCCTAACTGCTTCCCGGTTTCTGCCGTCTTGCTGTATGGGCGGCTGATGTAGTATTCTCCGCTCTCTATGGCGGTTCTGATAGCCTGTAAGAAGGTAGCCCCGACTTCTGATAGGTCGGCTGTCTGCGCTCCTGTAGCCTGCTCCAGAGCTTCTAAGCGGCGTTCTATGCTCTTCAATGCCGGAGCGGGTGCAGATACCCCGCCGCCCCTTATAAGCCGCTCCATGCGGTTAAAGGCGTTGATATAGGCTACTTTGAATTGCACTGCCTTAGCCCCGGTAAAGCCCATTGCAAGAAGCGTGAAGCCGTCACGGGTGAGAAGATAGGCGGGGCGTTTTTCACCCTTTCCATCTGGCAAGGTAACGGGCTGAAAATTCAGCCGGTTAAACGCTTTTCCGTCCTCTGTCTCGTCAAGCGTGGCTCTAAGCCCCTCTATTGCCTGTATCACATTCTTGTGTTGCTTCCCGAACTGCTCCGCCACAGCTCGGCTTGTGGTTACGGGTATCCCGTCCCGCTCGGTTATCATAGGTAAAAGCTCATTCATTCCAGCCGTCCCCCTCTCGGATGCGCTCTACATTGC
>OHJY01000575.1_pt1 | contig 13984 bp, 12 predicted proteins | sample 1568681 | NCBI WGS metagenome assembly OHJY01 (sample SAMEA3879540, study PRJEB24766) | human gut metagenome | biome: human-associated habitat; feature: feces | place: USA | collected 1985/1987
CCGATGGCAGCAAAAGTCTGTATCTGGATATATACCGCAACGGCAAACGGACATACGAGTACCTGAAGCTGTATCTTATTCCGGGAACGGACAGCAATACCCGTCGGCAAAATGAAATAACAATGGCTGCCGCAAATGCCATCAAGTCGAAACGTATTATCGAGCTGACCAGTGGTGAAGCCGGTATCGTGAACCATACGGATAAGATTTATCTGCTGGACTGGATGCAAACCTATCTGGAGTACCAAGAGAAACGCGACAAGAAGGGCATCGGTCAAATCAAAGCCGTTACCCATATCCTGAAAGAATATGCAGGGGAAAGATTTATATTGGATCGGGTTGACCTCGCTTTTTGCCAAGGCTATATCGACTACATGCTGACAACCTTCCGCCCTAAAGGAAAGCCGATAGCAGCTTCTACACGCAACACCTATTATCAGATATTCAATGGCGCCCTGAATGCTGCCGTTCGGGCTAAACGGTTGTTGAGAAATCCGTTTAACGAGATGGAAAAGTCGGAGAAGCCCAAAATGCCGGAAAGCGTGCGGTCCTATATGACCATCGAAGAGGTACGGGCATTGATTGCCACTCCGATGCAGGAAGGGAGGGTAAAAAATGCCTATCTGTTCTCCTGCTTCTGCGGACTGCGTATCAGCGATATTGTCGGCCTGAAATGGAAGAATGTCTTTGTCGATAACGGCCAATACCGTCTGGCGGTAGCTATGCAGAAGACCAAAGAACCGATTTACCTGCCACTCTCCAACGAGGCGTTGAAATGGATGCCGGAGCGTGAGGACAAGGCTGCAGACGATCCTGTGTTCAACCTGCCTTCAAATATCAATCAGTATCTCAGACCGTGGGCCGAAGCGGCCGGAATCACCAAGCGTTTTACTTTTCACACCGCCCGGCATACATTCGCGACCATGATGCTGACGCTCGGTGCGGATCTCTATACCGTATCGAAGCTGCTTGGCCATACCTCCGTGAGAATGACACAGGTGTACGCCAAAATCATCAACCAGAAAAAAGCCTTTCCTGACGATTGAAGGAGATTAAACATGGCGCTCATAGATATTCCCCAGTATCGCAGCGAACTGGCAGAGATTCGTAAATCCCTGCTTGCCGCGGGCGATGCCCTCCACATTGACCATATCCGCGAACAGCTGGATGAGCTGACCGAGGAAATGAATCAGCCCGAATTCTGGAATGACCCGGATCACTCCGCGAAGGTCAACCAGAAGGTTTCCAACCTCAAGAACAAACTCGAGCACTACGAAAAACTGCTTTCTTCCGCCGATGATATCGAGGTCATGCTCGAAATGGCGGAAGAAGAGAAGGACGAAGACACCGTCACCGAAGCGGTGAATGAGCTGGCGACGCTCAAAGAGCATACCGACGCGCTGGAGCTGGAAACCCTCATGCGCGGCGACTATGACGACAATGACGCGGTGCTGTCCCTCCACGCGGGCGCGGGCGGAACGGAAGCGCAGGATTGGACGTCCATGCTCTTCCGCATGTATACCCGCTACTGTGAAAAGATGGGCTTCACCGTCAAGGTGCTGGATTTGCTGGACGGCGACGAAGCCGGCATCAAATCCGTCACCTTCGAGGTCAGCGGCGACCATGCCTATGGCTACCTCCGCGGCGAAAAGGGCGTGCACCGCCTCGTCCGCATCTCCCCGTTCGACGCAAACGCCCGCCGCCACACGTCCTTCGCGTCGCTGGACGTCGCCCCCATGCTGGAGGACGATGATTCCGACATCGAAATCAACATGAAGGACGTCCGCGTGGACACCTACCACTCCAGCGGCGCAGGCGGTCAGAACGTCAATAAGACCTCTTCTGCTGTCCGCATGACGCACTACCCGACCGGCATCGTTGTCTCCTGCCAGACCGAGCGCGATCAGGTACAGAACCGCGCGACGTGTATTAAGATGCTGAAAGCGAAGCTGCTGGAGCTGCGCGAGCGCGCCAAGGAAGAGGAAATGGCGAACATCAAGGGCGAAATGAAGAAGATTGAATGGGGCAGCCAGATTCGCTCCTACGTCTTCCAGCCCTACACCATGGTCAAGGATCACCGCACGAACTACGAATCCGGCAACATTGACGACGTGATGGACGGCAACCTTGAGGGCTTCATCACCGCCTATTTGAAGATGCAGTAATGCCGAAACCCTCTCAGTGTCTGCTGGGAGGGTTCTCGCCGTTATATTGCTTTCCCCGGAAAGGAGATTTTCCGGTGCGCTATCAACTCGTTTCCATCCTATCGGCGCTTCTGCTTTGCCTGACCATGCTGGCAGCCATCGTTTACGGGGTCGGTACGCAGCCTGCCCTGATGCAAACGCTCATGCTGCGCACCGCTCCGCCTGAAGCAACCGGCTTTCCGGCGGAGCAATACGGTGCCGCCGCCAAGCTGATTACCGACTACCTCAAGGGCGATGGCGACTTCCAGCTCGTATTTTCCATGAACGGCATAGCATACAACGCTTTTAACGAGCGTGAGCAAACGCATATGGCGGACGTGCGGACGCTGTTCAGCCTGTGCCGTCGTTTTTCGCTGGGCAGCATCCTCCTGACGCTGGTCGGTTGGCTCTATTCCCGGAAACAGCGGTTCTTCTGGCGAATCGTCCGGCGAACCGCCTGCTGTATGCTGGCGTTTGTCGCCATCCTTGCGCTGCTGGCGGCGATGGATTTTGACCGGCTGTTCATCCTCTTCCATCAAATTGCCTTCACAAACAACCTGTGGCTGCTCAATCCGCAAACGGATTTGCTCATCCGTTTAATGCCGACGCAATTGTTCATTGACTATGCGCAAATCATCGGCATTGTCTGGGCGGCACTGATGGGGATTCTGCTCATCATTGCCACCGTGAAGCTACGAAATCAACAATAAGGGGCGTATTCCCATGACCTACACTGAATCTGCCCGCGCGCAGCTTGATGCCTTGCAGGTGAAAGACCACGTTCGCATTCTGGCGCTGGAAACGTCCTGCGACGAAACCGCTGCCGCCATCATCGAGGATGGGCGCACCATCGTCTCCAACATCGTTTTCAGCCAGATTGACCTCCATGCGCTCTATGGCGGCGTCGTCCCGGAAATCGCCAGCCGCGCGCACGTCGAAGCCTGCGACCGCGTGATTGACGAGGCGCTCCGGGCAGCGAACATGCGCTTGCAGGATGTCGATGCCCTCGCCGTCACCTACGGGCCGGGGCTTGTCGGCGCGCTGCTCACCGGCGTCAGCTGCATGAAGGGCTTGAGCTACGCCGCAAACAAGCCGCTCATCCCCGTCAACCACATCGAAGGGCATGTGTCCGCGAACTACATCTCCAATCCGGATTTGAAGCCGCCGTTTCTGTGCCTTGTCGTATCGGGCGGACACAGCCACATCGTCCGCGTGAACGACTACGGCGATTACACCCTGCTTGGTCAGACGATGGACGACGCGGCGGGCGAAGCGTTCGACAAAGCGGCGCGCGTACTGACGCTCCCCTACCCCGGCGGCCCACGCATCGACGCACTGGCAGAGGAGGGCGACCCGCATTTCCTCTCGCTCCCGCATCCGCACACCCCCGGCAAGTACGACTATTCCTTCTCCGGCATGAAAACGGCGTTCCTGAACGCGGCGAACAAGATGGAGATGAAGGGCGAACCGCTCCCGAAGGCGGATATGGCGGCTTCGTTCCGCTACGCCGTCGTTTCGGCGCTGGTGGAAAAGGCGATGCTGGCGGCGAAGGACACTCACGCCCCCGCGCTTGCAATGGCGGGCGGCGTTTCCGCGAATCGTCTGCTGCGCCGGATGATGCAGGAGGCCGCCGACAATGCGCACCTGCCGCTGTACATGCCGCGCCTCGACCTGTGCACCGACAACGCGGCGATGATTGGCTCTGCGGCATACTATCGGATGAAAAAGGGCGAGCTTGCGCCCCTGACGCTCAACGCCACGCCGTCGCTTCGTCTGGTGTAATACTATTTCCTGCATTCGTCTGCGCCATCTGCTTGCGCCTTTTCCGCTCTGGCGTCCGGTCGTTCCATTTAGCGTAGCGCTGCTACGCTGCATTTCACTCCCGTTAGCCAGAACGAAAAATTCGCGGCGCATCTTGGCGCATTCTCATTTGAAAATAGTATAAGCCTATTATAATTAGGAAGAAATTTTTTCACGTCAGCGAATCATCCCATTCATCATTCATTCCAACCAAGGAGGATTCCGCATGAAGAACAAAAACGTCTGGCAGGCGGTCAAATTCACGCTGTTCAGCGCATCCGCCGGGCTCATTCAGCTCATCAGTTTCGCCCTGCTGCATGATGTGTTCAAGATTCCCGATTACAACGCCTGTTACCTTCCCTCGCTGATTCTGTCCGTCCTGTGGAACTTCACGTTCAACCGCCGCTACACCTTCCGTTCGGACGGCAACGTCAAGCGCGCGATGCTGCTGGTCGCGCTGTACTACGTCGTGTTCATCACGCTTTCCAGATGGTGGAGCACGGAATTGGTTGCGCTCGGCGTACACGACTGGCTGATTGAAGTCATCAACATGCTCGTCAACTTCGTGACCGAGTTTTTGTTCCAGAAGTTTGTGGTCTATCGCGGGACGATTGACACGAACGAGCTGGCGAAGAAGGAGCAAGCGTAATGCCGTTTGACTACAAGAGGGAGTACCGTGCGTTCTACCAGCCGCCGAAAGTGCCAGAAATCATCGACGTGCCGGAAATGCAGTTCGTGTGCGTGTCCGGTACGGGCGACCCGAACGAGGAGGGCGGCGCGTATCAGCAGGCGCTCGGCGTGCTGTACGCGGTCAGCTACACGTTGAAGATGAGTCCGCGCGCTGGACACCTGATGGACGGCTTTTTCGATTACGTCGTGCCGCCGCTGGAAGGCTTCTGGCAGCAGGACGGCGTTTCGGGTGTGGATTACGGGCGCAAGGCGGATTTCCGCTGGCTGTCCGTGATTCGTGTGCCGGATTTCGTGACGGCGGAGGATTTCCGCTGGGCGGTGGAAACGGCGTCAGAAAAGAAGAAGCTGGACTGCTCCCGCGCTGAACTGCGCACGATTCGCGAAGGTCTTTGCGTGCAGATGATGCACATCGGCGCATACGACAATGAACCCGCGTCGGTGGCGCAGATGGATGCGTTTCTGCGCGAAAACGGGTATGAAAATGACTTCACGGCGGAGCGGCTGCATCACGAGATTTACCTTTCCGACCCGCGGAAAACAGCGGTGGAGAAAAGGAAAACCGTGCTTCGGCATCCGGTGAGGAAGGTATAAGCAACCTTGGGTGCTGCTTGTCAGTGGATGAGCGGCATCCTTTTTTTCTTTTGTTGCTTGGTTCCATTTGTTGCAAAGGGAATCGCGCCTACGGGCGCGACAAGGGGGTTTTGCGGTCGCCCCCTTGACCCCTTCGCAGCGCACTCCCATGTTTCTTGATTTTTATTGTTACAGAAGGAACTTGCGCCTGCAAGCGCGTTTGGGACAGCGCTGCTTTTGGCGTTTTTTGCGAATTTTCCCCTTGTTAGACCTTGACGAATGTGGTATAATACTATTTCGGGATGAAGATGAGCCAAGATGCGCCGCGAATTTTTCATTCTGGCTAACGCGAATGAAATGCAGCGTAGCATCGCTACGCCAAGTGGAATGAGCGAACGCCAGAAGGGAAAAGGCGCAAGCAGATGGCGCAGATGAATCCCGGAATAGTATTTCTAACAGCGTGGCGGGAATGAGCCGCCAGACCCTGAGGAATAGGAGAAAAACAGCTATGGTTAAGGTCAACATTATTTCGGGTTTTCTGGGCGCGGGCAAAACGACGCTCATCAAGAAGCTGCTGACGGGCAGCGTTGCGAAGGAAAAAATCATCCTGCTGGAAAATGAATATGGCGAAGTCGGCGTGGATGGCAGCTTTATGAAGGATTCGGGCATCATCGTCGATGAACTCAATTCCGGCTGCATCTGCTGCACGCTGGTGGGCGACTTCCAGAAGGCGGTTGATGACCTGATTGCGAAGTATCATCCTGACCGCCTGCTGATTGAGCCGTCCGGCGTGGGCAAGCTGAGCGAAATCCTCGCCGCCGTCGAGCGCGCGAAGGAACGCCACAGTGACCTCGTTGTGACCGGCTGCGCGACCGTTGTGGACGCGGGCAAGTGCCGCATGTATATGAAGAACTTCGGCGAGTTCTTCCTCGACCAGATTAAGACGAGCGCGACGGTGATTTTCAGCCGCACGCAGCTGCTGTCCGCGGAGCGCATCGAGAAGAGCCGTGCGCTGGTGGAAGAACAGCATCCGGGCGTCCGCATCGTGACGACGCCGTGGGATGACCTGTCCGCTGATACGCTGCTGGAAGTCATTGAATCCGGCAAGCCGATGGAAATCCACCTCGATGACGACGATGATGACGACGACGAGGACGAACACGAGCATCATCATCACCACCACGACCATGATGACCATGACCACGAGGACGGCGTGTGCCCGTGCTGCGGCGGTCACCATGACGACGATGATGATGACGACCACGACCATGAGCATCATCACCATCATGATCACGATGACCATGACGAGGATGAGCACGAACATCATCATCACGACCACGAGGACGGCGAAACCTGCTCCTGCGGACATCATCACCATCATCATCACGGGCATGACGCGGACGAAGTGTTCGTGTCTGTCGGCGTAGAGACTGCGAACCGCTACGAGCAGGACGAGGTCAAGGCGATGCTGGACAAGCTGTCCGACGAAGAAGAGTACGGCACGGTGCTGCGCGCCAAGGGCGTGCTGCAGAACGCGGCGGGCGACTGGTTCCAGTTTGACTATGTGCCGGGCGAGAGCCAGTTCCGTCCGGGTACGCCGGATTACACCGGCCGCCTGTGCGTCATCGGTGCGCACATCGACGAAAAAGCACTGCGGGAGCTGTTCAAGGCATGAGCGAACAGGAATTTACGCCAGTTTACCTGATTACCGGCTTCCTCGAAAGCGGCAAAACCCAGCTCATCAACTCCATGCTGACGGACGACAACTTCTCGCGCGGGCAGAAGACGCTGGTCATCTGCTGCGAAGAGGGCGTTGAGGAATACGAAACGGCGAAGAACACGACCGTTGTCGTCCTCGACGAAGCGGACGAGATGAACACGAAGAAGATGGAAGCGCTGGACAAGGAGTATCAGCCGGAGCGCGTCATCATCGAATACAACAGCATCTGGACGATTGAACGGCTGGGCAGCTGTATGCTGCCGCGCAAGTGGGAAGTCGTGCAGATTATCACGACGGTGGACGCAAACACCTTCGACAACTACTTCACCAACATGCGCCAGATGCTGACCGACCCGATGAAGGTCGCTGACCTGATTCTGGTCAACCGCTGCCAGCCCGGCGCAAACAAGAGCCCGTGGCGTCGCCAGCTCAAAGCGGTCAACCCGAAGACGAACATCATTTTCGAGAACACCGACGGCACGAGCGAAGACGGCGTGGCGGACGAAGACCTTCCCTACGACATGAAGTCCGCTGTCATCGAAATCAAGGACGAGGACATTCCGACCTTCTATCTGGATTCGCTTGACCATGCCGACCGCTACGACCGCAAGACTGTGCGCTTGGTGGGGCAGGCTTTCGCTGACCGCTCGCTGCCCAAGGGCTATTACATGTTCGGGCGGATGGCGATGACGTGCTGCGCGAACGACATTCAGCCCATCGGCTGGATTACGCAAGGCATCCAGAAGCCCAGCACGAAGACATATTTCCGCCTGACCGCGCAGTGCAAGGCAGTGGACGCGCAGGGCGAAAAGATGCTGATGCTGCAGGAAGCCCGTGCGGAGATTGTCCCCCCGCCGGAGGAAGAATACCTGAATTTCAACGCATAAGGTGCTGATTCATCCCCCCGATTGCTGCAAGGCAGTCGGGGGATTTGTTTTTCATGTTGGCTCACGCCGATACATGTGCCGAACTGATATTTTCGGGAAATTTTCGCATGTACTTTTTATGAACATCATGTGGTATTGTATCAGTGGAACAATTGATAGAAAGTGGAGGTGATACCGTTGGCGCACGTCCCGTCACGCTATACTATACGGGAGGTATTGATTGTGAAACGTTTTATCTGTGTCTGTTTGTTCTTTTTGTTGATTCTTACTGCAGCATTCGCTGACGATACACCTACACTTCGTATTTGGGGAGCATATTACGACGAATCCATCCAATCATACGCATCTGCTGGTCACAATATTGACTTCCGTTACAGTTCATTTGTTGATATTGCAGCTGCTATTGCATCAAAAAATCCAGACGTTGATCTTAATAATTTATATCCTGCCTTTCAGCTTCCTTTGCTGGATGATAACCATATCATTGGCTGGTATGCTGATGCACAGCCTTTAGGATGGCGAGTATTATCTCCCCATGTACTGGATGACGCAGGAGTCAGCGCGCCGCACACATTTGAGGAATTATTAGATGTCTGCACTGCACTGATTGACGACGGTATTTTAGGCAGGGACTATTTGCTAATCTCCGAATATCCGTACACGCCATCCGGCATGTTGTCATTCTTTATAGAACAGTTTATCATTGCTTCAGAGCGTGTTGATGGGCAGGTGAATTTCTTACGCCCAGAGTTTTCCCGAATGACGGCAAAAATCAAGGAAATTGTTCCGGAAAACATAAAAGAAAATCGTCTCGCCGACTATGAATTGTTTACAACGACGATGGTTTCTTTCACTCCCGCCACAGATATGGAGTTGATTCCTTCCGTCCTTGACGATGCACCTTCGAGCCTATACTATATTGCAGACATCGCCATCATCAACCCCTATTCCAACAACATTGATGGTGCTATCGACCTGATGCGCTATTTGGCAGCTTGGAAGTCCGATATTGCCTACCTCTGGGATTCGTCGCTCAGCAAGCCCATTATTCGCCCGGACTATGACGAAAAGGTTGCACAATATCAAGCCGAAATCGCCCGCTTGGAAGCAAAGGAGAACCGCACCACGCAGGATGAAGACGACCTTGACCGCGCTCGCCGGAGTTTAGCCTACATCACCGAACACCCCTATTCCGTCTCCCCGGAGGACATTGCCTACTATCAAAACCTCGTCCAGTACGCCTACATCCCCGGCGACTCCCCCGTCACCTTCGACGATGCCCTCAAAACGCTCATGCAGCGCTACCTGAACGGCGCGTTTGACGCGGAGGGGTTCGCCCGCGCGTGTCAGGAGCATGTCAACACGGTGTATCTCGAAATGGGGCTGACACCGATGTATGTGCCGAACTAATTCCACTTGTAAATTTTCCCGCGTTCGCTTGACAAATCAACCGCAGCGTCCTATCATGGAGATAGGCGCAAAGCCAACGAAGGAGGTTTGATTTTTCATGGCAAATCAGGAGAAATACGCCCAGCAGATGCAGGACGCGGGCGTTTGCGATGCGCGCGGGGCGGCGCTCTGCGCCACGGTGAAGGAGCTGCCGGACGGGAGCTTCGGCATGGTGCTGCTCGGCGTGAAGGGCAATGACCTGCTCATCTACGACACGAACATGAAGTCCGAGCCGCTCAAGCTGATGCGCACCATTCCGCTCAAGGGCGTGACCGACTTCAGCACCACCAGCCTGATGGGCGAAATTCTCAAGGGCTACACGTTCCGCTTTACGTCAGATGGATTTACCTATTCGTTCAAGAACTGCCGCCGTCAAGCGTTCCTTGACGTGCTTCAGCAGGAAATCAGCAAATAACATCAAGGGCTGCGCCGGAAAAGTCGGTGCAGCCCTTGCATTTTGCGTTCTTTTTCTGATATAATAGACATGTCAAGCATTATTATCACAGGAGGACGCTATGATTTCCATTCTGCCCGAAAGCAACTATGCCGCCGTCATGACCGAGACGGTAGAGCCGTATCTGGATTCGCGCCGCCAGGAGATGGACATGCCGCTCTCCACGGGCGGAACGCTGCACGCAGAGGTCTACGAGCAGCCGGATGCGACCCGCGCCGTCGTCATCCTGCACGGCTACACGGAATCCGCCGAGAAATTCCGCGAAATGACGTGGTATTTTCTGAACGAGAAGTTCAACGTCTACGCCATCGACCACCGCGGTCACGGCAAATCCGTCCGCAAAATTTCTGACACCTCCATCACGCACGTCGATGCGTTTTCGGATTATCTGCGCGATTTGGAGGAGTTCATGTCGGGTGTCGTCCTGCCGAGGACGGAGCATCTGCCGCGCGTGCTGTATGCGCACTCGATGGGCGGCGCGATTGGCGGCATGACGCTGATGAATCACCCGGAGTATTTCGCGCGGGCGGTGCTGACTGCGCCGATGATTGCGCCGTCGAGTGCGCCGCTGCCGCGCTGGGCGGGCAAACTCGCGGCGGACTTCATGTGCGCCATCGGCAAGCGGGAAGACCGCGCGTTCATCGGCAAACCGTTCAGCCCGGAGAACGAGCCGTTCGAGACATCCTGCGCCACCAGCCGCGTCCGCTTTGACTACTACGAGCGCAAGCGCATCGACAACGCGCACTTGCAGAATTGTTCGCCCACTTATGGCTGGGTACAAGAAGCGATTGGCGTGACGAAAGTACTGCTTGACCCGGCGAAGGACAAGCAGATTACCACGCCGCTGCTGCTCTGCCAAGCGTCCCTGGACAAGACAGTCTGTCTGCCGGAGCAGAAACAATTCGTCGCGCAAGTCCCCGGTGCGAAACTTTCCGTTTATCCCGCGAAGCACGAAATCTACATGTCCACGAACGATGTGATGGAGAAGTATGTGCCGGAAGTGATTGAATTCTTACGGGGGTAAAGGAGGTGCCAGAGGCTCTGCCTCTGGACTCCGCAAGGGAGTTCCTCCCTTGACCCTTCCGCGCGCGATTCAGTTGGTGACTTCTGCATACAGTGTCCGCGTGTTTATCCAGCGAACCTACGGTTCGCTAAATTTCCGGTAGAAACCAAGCAACATGGGAGTGACCGCGCCGAAGGGGTCAAGGGGGCGACCGGAAAGCCCCCCTTGTCGCCTCCGCAGCGGCGATTCCCCTGCGGTAACATCACGCAATAAACAAAAAGGTCAATATCAAAAACTCCCCTGTCCATATCAAGCAGGGGAGTTTTTTTCATCATCACACCTCGCGCCCAACGGCTTCGGCAATCTTCCGAATATCCGCCATCACGTCCACAAACGCAGCGGGCGTAATCGACTGCGCACCGTCGCACAACGCGTGCGCCGGGTCGTTGTGCACCTCAATCATCACGCCGTCCGCGCCGACCGCAATCGCCGCGCGCGCAATCGGCTGCACCATCCAGCTCTTACCGGTCGAGTGGCTCGGATCAACAATCACCGGCAGATGGCTCAGCTTCTTCACCGCGCAGATGGCGGACAAGTCGAGTGTGTTGCGCGTATACGTCTCGAACGTGCGGATGCCGCGCTCGCACAGAATCACCTGCTCATTGCCGCCCGCCATGATGTACTCCGCGCTCATCAGCCACTCCTCGATGGTCGCCGACAGACCGCGCTTAAGCAGAATCGGCTTGCGAATCTTACCCAATTGTTTCAGCAGGTCGAAATTCTGCATGTTGCGCGCGCCGACCTGAATGCAGTCCACCTTGTCCACGAAGGTGTCAATGTCGTAGGGGGACATCAGCTCGGTCACGATGGGCAGCCCGGTCTGCTCGCGGGCATGGCAGAGCATGTCCAGCCCCTCGTATGCCAGTCCTTGGAAGGAGTACGGGGACGTGCGCGGCTTGAACGCACCACCGCGCAGCACCGTCGCGCCCGCGTCCTTCACCGCCTGCGCAACGGCGGTAATCTGCTCGTTGCTCTCCACGGAGCAGGGACCCGCCATAATCGCGAGTTTCTTGCCGCCGACAACCGTGTTCCCGATTTTGATTTCGCTCGGCGCGGGATGGAACGCGCGGTTTGCCTTCTTGAACGGCTCGGCAACCTTCATGATGCGCTCGACGCAGTGGAAGGATTCCAGCTGGTCGGGGTCAATGCGGCTCGTGTCGCCAGTCAGACCAAGGATGGTCATCTCCGTGCCGACAATCGGGCTGACGGATACGCCGCGCACAACCACGGCATTGGTGACGGTGTCGATTTCCTGCTGGGTCGTGCCCTGCTTCAAGACGATAATCATGGTGTTCAACCTCCTGCGTCAATCATTATTGGCTCAAAATCATTATTGGCTCAAATGGACGAAAAAAAGCACGGAAGCCCGCAAAAGAGCTTCCGCGCCTGATGTTTTCCTCAATCGCTGCGGCTGCTGCTTCACGGTACGTCAATTTGCCCGGCGAAAAACGCCGGGAACGTAAACGGAAACAGCACAGACAGCATCATGGAGAAAATTCCTCCGTTCGGCGGCATTATTGCCGCATATCCGCATTTATTATAGTCCGCTCATCCCGCGCTTGTCAAGGGCAGGATTGTACATTTGCTGTTTTTCGGGCAAAAAGTTTGCCGATGCTAACCTGTATTGGATGGCATTCATCTATCCTCGGACACGCACGGCTATCTTTCAGAAAAATTTCGGGAAAATCGTGTAATCCTCTTGACAATCAACCGATTTGGGCATTATAATAGCCATAATGACAATTGTGCCATTTGGTTGAAGGAGGATGAAGGGCATGGAGTCTTACCTGTTCGCAGACGTAGAGGCTGCGGCGGATACTATGGTGGTGGAAGGATACCACAAGCCGGGCAGCTTGACCCGATCCAGCGGTGCGTGGATTCACGCGGCAGGCACGGCGATGTTTGAGGCAGGGAGACGCCCCATTAAGCCGCATGACCAGTGGATTTGGTTCGCGGTGGAGGCAGGCGAAGCGACGCTGGTTTGGCAGGGGCATGAGCTGACGCTGAAACAGCAGGAAACGTGCTTCCTGCCTGCCGGCAACCGCGACGCTGCCCTGCAGATTGACGAGAGCGTCCGCTGCGTGTGGATTGCGCTGGAAGGCCCGCTTGCGCCGATGGTCGTACGCAAGATGGGCGCGCTGCTGCATATGCCGCTGAAACAGGGGGCGCTGCCGAGCCAGATGTACTTGGCGAAGCAGATTGTGCAGGTCATCGTCCGCCACACGGACACCAGCGACGCGACATATCAGCTGCAGCATCTGATGTACGGGATGCTGGCAAGCCACTGGGGTCAGCCGGTCGCCATGGACGCGATGCTTTCGCACGAGATTGCGAAGGTCGTGGACACCCTGCGCGCGAATCAGTACAAGGACAACTTCTCTCTGGCGGAGATGGCGGCAATTTCCCGTATGCCGATGGAAACGTTCCGCAAGCGCTTCGTGAGCGAAGTGGGCATGCCGCCGCTGTCGTATGTACTGCACTGCAAGATGGAGCGCGCAAAGGAGCTGCTGCGCGAGGAAGGGCACACGGTTCGTCAGGCGGGCATCGAAGTCGGGATGCAAGACCCGTACCACTTCTCCAAGCAGTTCAAGAACATCGTCGGCATCAGCCCGTCGGCGTTCATGAAGCAGGCCGCCAAGCCGGATGCGACCATCCGCGGCAGCAGCAAAGTAGAAAAGAAGTAAGCAGTGAGGCGACTGTCAGGGGGATAATCCTGGCAGCCGCCTTTTTTTCTTCCACATAACCGCCACATTTGCCGCACGGGATTCGGGCAGCATTGGACTTTGTGTTGCTCGGCACACTCGTCCGTTCCTCTACGGCCTACTATGTGATTTCTGTTCGTCGGTTCGGGAGTTTGCCCGCTGGCATCCGGCTTCCTTCAGATTCCGCCTTTCGATGGACACACTTTCTCCTGCCGAGCGCACCATAACGGCCGTTGCAGAGTTCGTATTCTGCAACGGCCTTAAAAACGCTATGAAATGGGATTATTCTGCTATCGGCATCAGGCGAATCAGCGCGGTGGGAATCTCTGCATCGGTGAAGTCCAGCGTGAACACTGCGTTTTCACCTTCGATGATGTAGGGCAGATCAATTTCCGTACCGTCGGCATTCACCAGCGCCAGGGTAACGCCGTTCAGCAGCTCGGCGGGCAGCGTGATCTTTACCTCG
>OHJY01000580.1_pt1 | contig 13909 bp, 10 predicted proteins | sample 1568681 | NCBI WGS metagenome assembly OHJY01 (sample SAMEA3879540, study PRJEB24766) | human gut metagenome | biome: human-associated habitat; feature: feces | place: USA | collected 1985/1987
ACCCTTTCGGATTGTCTTTTTTTGGTGCGGACAACAGGACTTGAACCTGCACAGCCTTGCGACCATAAGAACCTGAATCTTACGCGTCTGCCAATTCCGCCATGTCCGCACAACGGATAAAATAATATCTTAAAAACCGCATAAAGTCAAGTATTTGAAACCATTTATGTTTAGGCGGCGAGAAGAGCGCGTGCGATGCGGTTTACGTCGGTGTTGTCGATTTTCTCGGGAATAATCGCTTTCAGCTCGTCCTGAGACAATCCTTTCACGAAAATGAAGTATTTCACGTTGGTGCCCGTATGCGTTTTCGTGGTATAAAGGCTGTTTTTGATATCGTCTTTGGTTTCGCCGTCCTTGTATTTCAGCCCGCCCGTTTCGTGGTCGGCGGTGACTATAATCGCGCTGTCGAGGTCTTTTAGCCTGTCGTATGCGATTTTAATGGAGTTGACGAAGGCATGAGAACAGAAGAAGAAGCTGTTGCTATGATCGATCCCCGTAACCTTGATACACTTCTTCACCCCCAGTTCGACGCAAAGGCACTCAAGGCCGCTACACCTATCGGTAAGGGTCTCGGCGCTTCTCCCGGAGCTGCTTGCGGTAAGATCGTATTCACAGCTGAAGACGCTGTAGAGTGGGCTGATAGAGGCGAAAAGGTAGTTCTGGTTCGTCTTGAAACATCACCTGAGGATATTACAGGTATGAAGGCTGCTCAGGGTATCCTGACAGTTCGTGGCGGTATGACATCACACGCAGCCGTTGTTGCTCGTGGTATGGGTGAGTGCTGCGTTTCCGGTTGCTCTGCAATCAACATGGATGAAGCTAACAAGAAGTTTGAGCTTGGCGGCAAGACATTCGTTGAAGGCGATGTAATCTCTATCGACGGTACAACAGGTAACATCTATGACGGTGCTATCGCTACTGTTGACGCTCAGATCGCAGGCGAATTCGGCAGAATCATGGCTTGGGCTGACAAGTACAGAGTTCTTAAGGTAAGAACAAACGCTGATACTCCCGCTGACGCTAAGAAGGCAAGAGAACTTGGTGCTGAAGGTATCGGTCTTTGCCGTACCGAGCATATGTTCTTCGAGGCTGACAGAATCGCCGCTTTCCGTGAGATGATCTGCTCAGATACAGTTGAAGAAAGAGAAGCTGCACTCGCTAAGATCGAACCTATGCAGCAGGCTGACTTCGAGGCTCTTTACGAAGCACTTGAAGGTTGCCCCGTAACAATCAGATTCCTTGATCCTCCTCTGCACGAATTCGTTCCTACAGAAGAAGCTGACATCGAGGCTCTTGCTAAGGCTCAGGGCAAGTCTGTTGAAACAATCAAGAACATCATCGCATCTCTCCACGAGTTCAACCCCATGATGGGTCACAGAGGATGCCGTCTTGCAGTAACATATCCTGAAATCGCTAAGATGCAGACTAAGGCTGTTATCAAGGCTGCATTAAACGTTAAGAAGAATCACCCCGACTGGACAATCGTTCCTGAGATCATGATTCCTCTGGTTGGCGATGTTAAGGAGCTCAAGTACGTTAAGAACTTCGTTGTTGAAACAGCTGACGCTGTTATCAAGGAAGCCGGCGCTGACCTCAAGTATGAAGTTGGTACAATGATCGAGATCCCCAGAGCTGCTCTTACAGCTGACGAAATCGCTAAGGAAGCTGAGTTCTTCTGCTTCGGTACAAACGACCTTACACAGATGACATACGGCTTCTCTCGTGATGACGCAGGCAAGTTCCTTAACGCTTACTATGACGCTAAGATCTTCGAGAACGATCCCTTCGCTAAGCTCGACCAGACAGGCGTTGGCAAGCTGATGGAAATGGCTATCAAGCTCGGTAAGGCTACACGTCCCGATATGCACATCGGTATCTGCGGCGAACACGGCGGTGATCCCTCATCTGTTGAGTTCTGCCACAAGATCGGTCTGACATACGTTTCATGCTCACCCTTCCGTGTACCGATCGCAAGACTTGCAGCAGCTCAGGCAGCTATCGCTGACAAGAAGTAATTAAGGATTTTCCTTAAATTAACTTATAAATAATATAACGGTCACGTTCCCGAAAGAGAATGTGACCGTTATTTTTATCGTTTGTTGCAAAAAAGCCGATAGGCTGTGAAAAAAGTTCACGGTCTATCGGCTTTTATTCTGTCGCTTATCACTTGCCAAACTCATCGTCTACTGCAGAAAGCGCTGCGGCAATTACCTTATCCATATCGTAATACTTATACTGTCCGAGCCTGCCGCCGAAGATAACATCGGGGCGGGTAGCGGCGAGGGCCTTGTACTTTTCGTAAAGAGCATTGTTTGCTTTGTCGTTTATCGGATAGTAAGGTTCAATGCCCGGCTGCCATTCGGCTGAATATTCACGGCTGATGACCGTCTTTTCCTGCTTGCCGAATTCAAAGTGCTTATGCTCGATAATTCTCGTGTAAGGCACTTCCCTGTCGGTGTAGTTTACTACCGCATTGCCCTGATAGTTATCGGTGTCGAGTATCTCGTTTTCAAACCGTACCGAGCGATAACCGAGTGCGCCGTATCTGTAACCGAAAAATTCGTCTATCTGTCCTGTGAAAACGGTCTTTTCGGCTATGTCGGGGTTTTCCTTGATAAATTCGAAATAGTCGGTATCTGTCTTAACGTCAGAGCCTGCGAGCATTTTTTCAATTATCTGAGTATATCCGCCTATCGCTATGCCCTGATAGCGGTCATTGAAATAGTTGTTGTCATAGGTGAATCTGAGCGGCAGACGCTTTATTATAAACGCAGGAAGCTCGGTGCAGGGTCTGCCCCACTGCTTTTGCGTGTAGCCCTTTATCAGCTTTTCGTAAACGTCCGTTCCGACCAGCTTCAGCGCCTGTTCCTCGAGGTTCTGCGGCTCGCCTATGTTGAGATTGGCTATCTGACCGGCAATTATCGCCTTTGCTTCGGCGGGCGTCTTTATTCCCCACATTTTGCTGAAGGTGTTCATATTGAACGGCAGATTGTAAAGCTCGTCCTTGTAGGACGCTATCGGGGAATTGATGAAGTTGTTGAAATCGACAAAGCGATTCACATATTCCCATATTGCTTTGTCTGACGTGTGGAATATATGTGCGCCGTATTTGTGGACGTTTATCCCCTCGATATTCTCGGTGTAAATGTTGCCTGCAATGTGATTTCGCTTGTCGATAACAAGGCACTTCTTGCCACGCTGTGTTGCTTCATAGGCAAAAACCGAGCCGAAAAGCCCTGCTCCGACTATCAGGTAATCAAACTTTGACATAGCTCCTCCTTTTTGTAGCGTAAAATCAGAATTACTTTATCCTGTCCATAATCATCCCTACCACCTGCTCTGCCGTGGTGTTAAGGCAATCTATCGTTATATCTGCGTAGCGGTTGTAATACACCTCACGCTCGGCAATTATTTCCGCTACCGTTTCACCCGGACGGCAGGCTATGCCTCTCGTCTTTATATTTGTAAGACGGCGGATAAGCTCCTGCTCGTCAACTCTGAGATATACGCAGATACCGTTTTCTTTGAGATGTGCCATACCTGCGGCAGAAAATACCGCAGAGCCGCCTGTTGCGATTATCGCTTTTTTATCGTTTATTGACAACAGAGCCTGTTCTTCCGCCTGCTTGAAGCCGTCAAGTCCACGCTCGTCGATTATGTTCTGGAGCTTTGTTCCCTGTTGTTTTTGAATAACAAGGTCAGCATCCACAAAATCATATCCCATAGACTTTGCAAGCAGTACGCCGACAGTGCTTTTGCCTGCACCGGGCATTCCGATAAGAATTATGTTTTTCATTTTTGTGTCCTTCTCTTTTGTTCTTTGTGTCAGCCGTTATCGGCTGTCATTACTTTCTCATAGTAGTACCAGTTATCGCCGAGCGATGAAGTTTCGTTGTCGGAAATATCCTTTGCAGAATAGATAAGCTGTTTTGTATTGCCGGTGTTGAAGCTGAAATGTACTGCATTATCCTGCTTTTCTATGCCGTAACAGTAAGTATGGCACAATACATCAAGCTCCTCCGTCAGCTTATCATAAAGCGGCTCGCCGTTTTCATCAGCCGATATGACCGACTTTTCAAAAAGTCCGCCGTGAGCGGCTGTAATCTTGTAGTCGGCAATATCGTTGCCTGCGCTTACAACGCTGTAAAGTATCGCTGAATATTTCGACTTTACCTGAAGTATCTCACGCTTTTCGCACTCGGTGATACCTGCTCTCAGACAAATATCCCTCAAAAAGAACGAGCCTATCAGCAGTGCAAACACACCGACAATTACAACGGCTGTTATAACTTTACGCTTGACGCTTTTCTTCTCAGCCATTATTCTCACCTTCTTCGGTCACATTCTCTTTATCGCTGTCTTTATCAACCGACTGCATTGCCGCAAGTGTATCCGCAAGCAGTGCAAGCGGTCCGCCGTGTTTATCCGTGCCGTTTACACGGAAGTTAGGCTTGTCGGTGGCAATGTTCAGCATCATATCCTTGCCGAATTTTCCTCCGACCGCCGAAACACGTTCCATCGTTTTCTTATCGGTCTTTTCGGGATAGAATATCATAACGTCGCCGCTCTGGATTATTTCGGTCAGGTGCATCTTCTGAGCAATCCTTCTCAGCTTTGCAACCTCAATAAGTCCCTCGACCGCCCTCGGCACATCGCCGTAACGGTCAATAAGCTCATCGGTCACATCATAAGCGTCCTCGTCATTTTCTATCATCGCTATCTTTCTGTAGCAGTCAACACGCTGTGCCTGATTAGAGATATACTTTTCGGGGATAAACGCATCAATTCTTATATCAATAAGGCACTCCGGAGTAATTTCGGGGGCTTTGCCCTGCTGTTCTAAAATCGCCTCGTTGAGCAGTTTTATATACATATCATAGCCGACAGACGCAAGGTGTCCCGATTGGCTCTGACCGAGAACCGAACCTGCACCTCTTATTTCGAGGTCTTTCATAGCTATCCTGAAGCCCGAACCGAAGCGTGTAAACTCTCTTATTGCGTCAAGTCGCTTGGTGGCGATCTCGCTTAGCACCTTGCCCCGTCTGAATGTGAAATATGCGTATGCACGGCGGTTTGTACGTCCGACACGTCCTCTGAGCTGGTGGAGCTGGGCAAGCCCCATACAATCCGCATTCTCAATGATAAGCGTGTTGCAGTTGGGTACATCTACACCGGTTTCGATAAGCGTTGTGCAGACAAGCACATCTATCTCGCCCTCGATAAGCCTTCTCCATACATCGAGAAGCTCTTCCTCGCTCATTCTTCCGTGTGCAATTCCGATATTCGCTTCGGGTACCATAGAATGAATATCTGCGGCACAGGAATATATGCTTTCAATGCGGTTGTGGACATAGTAAACCTGTCCGTTGCGGCGAAGCTCCTTATTTATCGCCTGCGCTATAACGCCTCTGTCATGCTCGACAACGTATGTGGTTATCGGGTGACGGTCGCCGGGCGGAGTTTCAATGACGCTCATATCCCTTATTCCCGACATCGCCATATTCAGCGTTCTGGGAATGGGGGTTGCAGATAACGTCAGAACATCTACGTTTGTGAACGCTTCTTTCAGCTTTTCCTTGTCGTTTACGCCGAAACGCTGTTCTTCGTCTATAATAACAAGTCCTAAATCCTTGAACTTAACATCGTCCTGCACAAGCCTGTGTGTGCCTACTACAAGGTCAAGCTCGCCTTCTTCCAGCTTCTTCAGAATTATCTTCTGTTCCTTTGCTGTGCGGAAACGTGACAACAGTTCAACTCTTATATCAAAGCCCTCCATACGTTTTAAAACCGTCTGGTAGTGCTGCCACGCAAGAACGGTAGTCGGCACAAGTATAGCGCACTGCTTACCGTCACCTATACACTTGAATGCGGCACGGAGTGCGACCTCCGTCTTTCCGAAGCCCACATCTCCGCAGAGAAGCCTCTCCATAGGGGCGGTACGCATCATATCGTGCTTTATTTCCTCTATACAGCGGAGCTGATCATCCGTTTCAACATAGCTGAAATGATCCTCGAATATATGCTGCTGCTCGGTATCGGGGGAGAATGCAAAGCCCTTCGCTTTCATACGGCGAGAATACAGCTCGATAAGCTCCTTCGCCATCTCCTGTGTTGCCGCTTTTGCCTTTGTCTTTGCCTTTTTCCATGTATCTGTGCCAAGCTTGTTAAGCCTTACCGTATCCGCATCTCCGCTTCCGATATAACGTGAAATGAGGTCAAGCTGGGTAACGGGAACATAAAGCACATCCGTACCTGCGTATTTTATCTTTATATAATCCTTTGAAACCTTGTCTGCCGTGAGCTTCTGAACGCCCTCGAATACACCTATACCGTATGAGCCGTGTACCACAAGATCGCCCTGAGAAATATCGCTGAGCGAACGTATCTGTGCGCCCTTTTTGAATTTCTTCTTAGGTGCGGAGGTTTTTGACGATGAAGCGCTTGTACGGGTGAGTACGGCTATTTTTTCTTCCGGATATTCAAAGCCTGCCGATAATATTCCCTCGACTACCGTAATTCTGCCGAGGTAGAATTTCTTCGGGTTTTTGGCATAATCAGCCTTGTAGCCTTTATCATGCAGATCCTCTGCAAGTATCTTTGCCGCTTTGTCCGTACCGCCGAAAATCACGCAGGAATAGCCGTTCCTGCTGTAATTGTCAAGCTCCTCGAAAAGCATTTTATACTCTCCGCTCCATGCGGAAAGCTGTATCGAATCCACCTTCAGAATATCGCTAAGGTCGATTCCTCCGCCTCTTATGAACGTATCCATATAAAGCCGCACTTTATTCTTTACCGTGTCCTGATATTCCGCTTTGCTCATCAGGTACCTGTCAAGTCCCTTGCACAGAACTCCGTCCTCGGTAAGCAGCTTCAGATCCTCAAGGTGAGCCGAGATAGCTCCCTTTGCCGCCTCCGCCGCAGTAAAGGATTCGCTGACTATAAGTGTGGACGCATAATCAAAAATACTGCCCGGCTCTTTATAGCAAAGCGGAAAATAACGGTTAAGACAGCATACGGAAATACCGTCACGCAGTCTTGCTATATCACGTCTTATACGCTTTGCCGCTTCATCGTTCTTCTTTTTGTTCTTTTCGGTCTTTTCAAGAAGCGCCTGCAGCGTCCCCGAAAGAACACCCTCCTCGAAAATTGTTTCTCCGCAGGGTGTTATGCTGACGCTCTTTACCGTATCTATTCTTCTTTGCGTGTCAATGTCGAATGATGCCACCGTGTCGATCTCATCGCCCCACAGCTCTATCCTGACAGGATAATCACTGCTGACGGGGTAAATGTCGGCAAGCGAGCCTCTGAACGAGAACTGTCCCTTACCCTCTATCATATCACAGCGTGTATAGCCTGCGCTGACAAGCATCGTTGCAAGCTCATCAAGCTTTATCTCATCGCCTGCTTTAAGTGTAACAGTGTGCTTTTTCAGTACGTCTTTCGGAACGGTAAGCTGTACCGCCGCTTCGGACGAGGATATTATCAGCCTTGCCTTGCCCGAAAGCGCCGCAGACAGCGTTTCGATACGCTTGTACTCGTACTCCTGCGACTGTGCCTCAGTATCGGCAAGGGTCAGATCCGATGCAGGAAACTGATATGCGGCAGTATCACCGCACATTGTGTTTATATCCTCTGTAAGCTTTGCCGCAGATGCCTCGCTCTCGGTTATGACAAGTACCGGCGAGGGAAGCTTTTCATAGCATAAGGACGCTAAGAAGTGTGCCTTGTGTATATGCGAAAGTCCCGTGACCAGTAAGGGCACGGGTTCATCGCTTAAAATATGTGCGACTGACTTTTTGTACTCGGTCAGCGTGTCAGCCATATTTTTAAGAAGTTCCATATTGTCTGTCTTTCTTACGAACTGTATTTATTCATTGCCATATCTATTTTGCCCGCAACTATGAGCTTTGCCGCCTCTGCGGCATTGTCGAGCGCTTTCTCAAGGTTTTCGCCGTCTTCCTTCTTGAAGCCGGACAGTACCCAGTCGGCAAGCGGAAAATCAGGGTGCGGCTTTGCGCCTACGCCTATCTTTATACGGGGGAAAGCATCGCTGTTTGTGTGCAGAATTATGCTCTTTATACCGTTATGACCGCCGTCACTGCCTTTTCTGCGTATCCTTGTTCTGCCGACATCAAGCGAAATATCATCGTACATCACAAGTATATTCTGAGGGGGTATCTTATAGAAGCTCATAGCCTCGCCTACCGCCTCGCCGCTGTTGTTCATAAAGGTTGACGGTTTCATTATAATGCAGTGCCTGCCCTCTATCGCACAATCGGCTATAAGGGATTTGAACTTCAGCTTTTTTATCTGTACGCCGAGTTTTTCCGCAAGGGTATCCGCCGCCATGAAGCCTGCGTTGTGCCTTGTGTTCTCATACTGAGTGCCGGGATTGCCAAGCCCCACTATGAGATATTCGACAGCGCCCTGCGGTGCAGGCTCTCTACCTGCGGCTATCTTATCAAATATATCGGATAATGACATTTTTATTTGTCCTTTGCATTTGCTGTTACCGACGGCTTTCTGAGATAAGCTGTTGTAAGCTTATTCATAAGACGTGCGGATTTTTTATTTGCGGGCTTTTTCATTCTCCACGTCCAGTTTCCTCCGACAGTCGAGGGAACGTTCATACGTCCTCTGCCGTCTATGCCGAGAATGTCCTGCATCGGAATTATCGCAAGTGCGGCAGGGCTTGCATAAACGCTTCTTATGAAGCTGACGTTCTTATGCTCCAGAAAATTTGCGTTTATGTAGCTCTTTGCCATCTTTGCGGCTTTCGCATCTGCCGATTTAAGCCAGCCCATTATAGTATCGTTATCGTGTGTGCCTGTATACGCTACACAGTTATTTATATAGTTATGGCACAGGTGAATGCTGTCCTTGCCTTCGCTGTTGAAGCCGAACTGTAAAACTCTCATACCGGGGAAGCCCGTATCGCTGAGAAGCTTTTTTACGCTGTCGAATATATCGCCCAGGTCCTCCGCTATGATATTGACATCGCCCAGCTTTTCCCTGACTGTGTCGAACAGCTTCATACCCGGGCCTTTTTTCCACTCGCCGTATTCGGCTGTTGTTGCATCGGCAGGGATAGCATAATAAGTGTCAAACGCACGGAAGTGGTCAATTCTCACCATATCATACAGCTTCATTGCGTGGTCTATTCTTGACAGCCACCAGTTATAGCCGTCACGCTCCATAGCGTCCCAGTCATACAGCGGATTTCCCCACAGCTGTCCTGTGGGTGAGAAATAATCGGGCGGTACTCCTGCAACAAGAGTAGGTCTTAGCGAAATATCTATCGTGAACAATTTCGGGTTTACCCACACGTCCGCACTGTCCATTGCGGCATATATCGGAATGTCGCCTATTATGGATATGCCGTTCTTGTTGGCGTATGCTTTCAGCTTGTTCCACTGGGTAAAGAACATATACTGTACGAAACGGTGAAATTTGATGTCCTCTATATGCTCTTCCTTGAAAGCAGCAAGCACTTCGGGCTTTCTGAAGCGTAACTCCTTGTCCCATGTCATCCACGAACGCAGTTCGTTATGCTGTTTTATCGCCATAAAAAGCGCATAGTCCTCAAGCCACCAGCTCTGCTCCTGAATAAAGGCAAGATAGGAAACGTCCTCCTTGAACGAGAAAAACGCCTTGTGGAGAAGCTCTTTTTTCTGTGCGATCACCTTTTCATAATCTACTGTGGACGGGTCCTCGCCGTATTCTCTGCCCTTTATGTCATCGGGTGCAAGAAGCCCCAGTTCTACAAGCTCCCACAGGTCTATAAGCAGTGGGTTTCCTGCAAATGCCGACGGTGACTGATAGGGTGAATCGGCATAGCCTGTCGGGTGTATCGGGAGTACCTGCCAGTATTTCTGCCCTGCCGCTTTCAGCCAGTTCACAAACTCAAAGGCAGGTTTTCCGAGTGTTCCTATGCCCTCGTTTGCAGGGAGGCTTGTTATATGAAGTAATACTCCGCTGCTGCGTTTAAGTTCCATAATATCGCCTTTCGGTTCTTATTCTTACTTTTCGTCATTCATACTTGTTCTGAACGGGGCAACGGGGATACCGTTCTTGCCGTACAGCGTTACATCGCCGTAATTTGTCCAGAGGTAACGTACATACGCAGGCTTCTTTACTTCGTCTGCGTAGACGCTTATCGTTCCGTCCTCATCTATAACGGCGCAGGCAGGCTTATATTCTTTATCTGCGCTGGCAACCTCAAAGCCTGTTATGCCGTTGTCGCCCTTTATATCAAAGCCGCTCTCTGCGTGGTCAAAGCTGATAACTGCTCTGTCGCCTGTTACAGTCATATTCTTGTAAATAGGGCCGAATGCCTCTGTTTCGTTGTCGCCGTAAACGTGGTGCATAGCCTGCAGGTACAGTCTGTGACCTACCGGTACCTTGTTCTTGGGGTGTATCTCGTTGAATTCTCCGCAATCGAGAATAACCGCAATACCCGTATTCTTTACCGTCTTGAAAGTACGCATCTGCGCCTCTCTTATAAGGCACCAGTGCTTCCAGTCGGGGTCGGCTTTATAGCGGTGCATCGGAAGCTGTACAAACATGAACGGAAGCTCATCATCGCCCCAGTCATCTCTCCAAAGCTGAATAAGCGCCTTGAACAGCTTGAAATAAGTTTTCGGTCTGTTGTCGTCCGTTTCGCCCTGATAATAGATAACGCCCTTGATAGTATACGGGCATACACGCTTTACCATACTGTCATAAAGCGCTGTTGCGTGGAAGGGGTTTAAAGGCGTCATAGGACCGGGATACTTGCTTACACCGCAGTAAGCCTGACACTCGTCCCACGTTCCGTCGGGATGTGCGCTGTAGAACTCTACCGACTTCTTCTGCCACTCTTCCTCATATTTCACATAGTCAAGATATTCCTTGTCCATTTCCTCTCTTGACCTGCCTGCTACCGCATTATCGAAATCGTCAAGGTATGCCTTGAGGTCTGTATCCTTTTCGAGAGATTCACGGCTCATCCAGTAGCTTGCGCTTGTACCGCCCCAGTTACAGCCGATTATTCCGACAGTAACGCCAAGCCTTGCGGCAAGCTCCTTTGCGTAGAAATACGCAACTGCGCTCCACGCTCTTGCGCTTTCGCTGTCAAAACAGCTCCAGCCTGTGTTTTCTTCGTCACGGAAGAACTTTTCATCCATGTTGCAATTCTTCTGCGTGTAGTAATAGCGGACGTTTTCGGTCTTATCGTTCGCAAGAAAATCCTTGCCGCCCATGCAGTTCTGAAGCTCAAGCTCCATATTGCTCTGACCGCCTGCGAGCCATACCTCGCCTATCATAACGTTACCGAATACGATAGTTTCTTCGCCGTTGCTTATCTTCATCTCATAAGGGCCGCCTGCTTTCATTGCCGGCAGTGTAACACACCACTTTTCGTCGGCTACCTCTGTTACCGCTTTGTTTCCACATATCGAAACTATTACGCTTTCGCCGTTTTTGCCCGTGCCGAATACTCTTACGTTCTTCTCTCTCTGAAGTACCATATTGCTGCTGAATACCGCAGCCGCCTTGAACTTAGCCATTGTTTATGTTTTTCCTTTCCGTTTTGACTTTTATACGCTTTCTGCCGGTTTTGACGGCAGGAATTTTTCTATTGCTTTTTTCCTGCAGTGCAGGATATTTTTCCTTTAATAGCGATGAATAAAGCTCCTCGTCCTTTTCTTCGGACAGCGTGTATTTCTTTATCCATCTGTATTCGCCGTCCGCTTTCTTCTCAAACCTTACCGTGACCTTTACGGAGTGCTTGTTGCAATGCACTACAGCCATATAGTTCATCGGGCTGAGCCATATCAGCCTGCTTTTCAGCGTTGCGGGTTTACCGCAGACAGGGCAGATATAGCGGTTAAGTTCCGATAATCTCGGCACTGCGTTCATACGGGCGGTCTTTACCGTACCCTCCGAGGTCTGTCTTAGGCTCAGAAAAGGATTGCTGTGAACATAATCTATCTTTTTCTGCAACTCTATTTCGCTCGGTATGTCGTTTATCTTAGTAAGAACCAGTGCGGTATAGTACGCATCGTTTATTGCGCTGTGGTAGTCAAGCTCCTGCTGTACACCGGTTATCTCTACGGCAGATTGAAGTGTTATCTGCGCTCTGTCTATCCCGTACTGCCTTGTCATCAAAGGCTGAAGGTTGAACCATTCGGGAAGCCAGCCGGTATCTCTTTCGTAGAACTCGCACTGCTTTACAAGCGTAGGTATGTCATCGGGTCCCCACGTTACTATAATAACGTCCTTCCCGAATTTTTCGAGCCATTTTCTGAAGCTCTTCAGCACCACTGTAAGATCGTGGGCGTTCTTAAGGTCATTTTTCGTAATACCCGTCAGCTTCTTTATCCTGCCTTTAAGCTCGGTATAATATCTCGGTCTTACATATTCCGAAAAGAAATCCTCGCTTACGATACCGTCCGTCACGGCAACTGCGCCTATCTGTATGATTTCCACCTGTAGAACTCTTGTGCCTGCTATACGCATTTTTTCTCTGCATACCGGCTGGCTCCACTCCAGGTCAAGTACGATATATGTCACCTGTGTGCCTCACCTCCTGTATAAACACTCATATATAAACACTCATAGCCCCGCAAAAGCAATGCGGGGCATTATGGTTATATCGCTACTTCGATTTTTTCGTCGAAATCGTGATATTTATAGTCTTTCAGCGTAAAGCTGTTTTTAGTGAATTTATAGAAATCGGTTATATCCTCTACAACCATCTCGGGTGCGGGATAAGGCTCTTTTTCTATAATGCGTTTTACTGCGTCGATATGTCTGTCATAGATATGTGCGTCCGCTATGACGTGTACAAGCTCGCCTGCCTTAAGTCCCGACGCTTTTGCGAACATTATCAGAAGTGCGGCATACTGGCACACGTTCCAGTTGTTCGCAGTGAGCATATCCTGTGAACGCTGATTGAGAATAGCGTTCAGCGTATCTCCCGTCACGTTGAAGGTCATACTGTAGGCGCACGGTGCAAGTCCCATCTCATGCAGATCCTTATGATTGTACATATTGGTCATTATACGGCGGCTCGCAGGGTTGTGCGAAAGGTCATACAGCACTTTGTCCACCTGATCGAACTCGCCCTCGGGATAGATGCTCTTCTGTCCGAGCTGCCAGCCGTAAGCCTTGCCTATCGTGCCATTTTCATCAGCCCACGAATCCCATATATGAGTGGAAAGATCCGCAACTCTATTGCTTTTTTTCTGATATATCCACAATATTTCTTCTATTGCGGAACGGTAGTAGATACGGCGGAGCGTCATTACAGGAAATTCCTCCTGCAGATTATAACGGTTTACCACGCAGAACTTTTTTACGGTATGTGCTGGTGTGCCGTCTTCCCAACGGGGTCTGACCTCGCTGTTTGTATCCCATGAGCCGTGCTCGATTATGTCACGGCAGTTTTCTATAAAATATTTATCGGCTAAACTCATTATAATCCCTTAAATTAATTATTTAAATCAGCTTTAGAACCACTGAAAACCGAAACTGTTATATTTTCGATAACAGCTTTGTTGTCGAGAAATCTACCTGGTCAATCGTGCGGCTCTCGAACATATTGAGGCTGTCGATACCGCTCATATTGTAGATAGAAACACCTGCGCTTGAAGCGTATGTCTTTACGTTTTTAAGCAGTGTCTGCGCTTCCTCGGGATAATCGTACTTCTATTATAGATGAAAAAGGCAACAAAACCACGTATGATTATTCGCCAAATGGAAACCTGATGAAGGTAACGGATGCCTTGGGCAACGAGACTTTTTATGAGTATGACGCGATGAATCGTCTTGTAAAGACTCTTTGTACCGGTGCAAACGGGGAAGAGAGTCAGAATACAGACTTTGTATGGGATGTAATGGGTCAAATCAAGAGTGTAACTGATCCATT
>OHJY01000591.1_pt1 | contig 13816 bp, 12 predicted proteins | sample 1568681 | NCBI WGS metagenome assembly OHJY01 (sample SAMEA3879540, study PRJEB24766) | human gut metagenome | biome: human-associated habitat; feature: feces | place: USA | collected 1985/1987
AGTTGTTGAAGATGTCGTCCACCAGCCGGTCGATGTTCTCGAAGGTGCTGCGCCCCGGTACGAAGGCCTGATCGTAGCGGGTGGTGTTGGTGATGTCGAAGTCGTAGCCCCGGCTGCGGTAATGCTCGGTGTAGATCCGGTTCAGCGCCACGGAGATCTGCGCCAGAATATTGGCGCGCAGGGCGTTTTCCGGCCACGTGGGATAGACCTCGCTGCTGGCCACGTTCTTGATGTAGGCGGTAAAGGGCAGCGTCACGTTCTCCGCCGCCTCGTTGGGCAGTCCCAGATGGACGGTGATGTACTCCGGTATCACAGGAAACGGCATGGCTCCTCTCCCCCTCTCGTCACGCAGCGCCCAGCGACACCGCCAGAACTGTTTCGATGCGGGGGAACACCGTCACCGGCCGCCCCTCCACCGTGCCGTGCTGCGGGTGGCGCACCGACACCTGATACACCGTGCCGCTGATGCCCGCCGTCTCCGCCGACTGGGACCACCCGACGGGCAGCGCCGGCAGGCGGATAGCCTCCGCGATGCCGGAGGCGTCGGTAACCCCCTCATAGAACACCGTCGGCTCCGTGCCAAGGCGCCGGTAGATCTCCACCCGCGCCCCCTCCACCGGGAAAAGCCCCCGCCCCGTGGACACCTGCACCCGCACGCTGCCCCGCTCGGGGTGGGCGTCCAGGAACCACTGCTCCGGCCCTCTCTGCATGGTACTGTTCTCCATATATGCCCCTCCTTTCCTGCTCGCATCGTTCCCTTTATGCTATGCGTCCGCTGCGCCGGAGGTGCCAAAAAAAAGAGAAGGGCTGCGGCGCAGCCCTTCTCCTTTTTTGCTTGTATGTTCTCAGAATGCCCAGCTGCCGTTGCGGAAGATGGGAACGGTCTTTCCGTCCTCGCACACGGCGTCGATGCTCATGTCGGCGGAGCCGATCATAAAGTCCTCGTGAACCATGGAGTCGTTGACGCCCAGTGCGCGGCACTCCTCCAGCGTCTTGTGCTCGAAGTCCCGGATGGTGTCGGCAAAGCCCATGCCCAGCGCCAGATGGCAGGCCGCGTTCTCATCGAACAGCGTGTTGTAGAACAGCAGGCCGGACTGGCAGATGGGGGAGTCGTAGGGTACCAGCGCGCACTCACCCAGATAGGCGCTGCCCTCGTCCATGGTGATGAGCTTGGTCAGCAGGTCGTTGTTCTTCTCCGCGTGCCACTCCACGGCCTTGCCCTCGTGGAATCGGATCCAGAAGCCATCGATGAGCTGTCCCTGATAGCTCAGGGGCTTGGTGGCGTAGACGATGCCCTCCGCCTTGCCGCGCATGGGGGAGATAAAGCACTCCTCCGTGGGGATATTGGGGTTGAAGACGATGCCCTGCAGGCTCTTTTCGCAGCCGCCGCAGAACTGGGCCTCGGGGATCATGCCCACCTGAAAATCGGTGCCGTTGGCGCTCTTGTAGCGCAGCTCCCGGATGTGCAGGCCGTTGAGATAGGCGCAGCGGTCGTGCATATCCTTGTTGTGGGCGTCCCAGTTGGCCACGGGGTCTCCCTCCAGCGCACGGCTGGTGGACAGGATGGCCTCCCACAGCTTCTCCACCGCCTGAGACTTCCGCAGGTTGGGGAACAGCTTCTTGGCCCACGCCTCGCCGGGTACGGCGGCAATGCACCACTGGTACTTGTTCTCGATCTGGTCGCGGTACTTCTTGATGATGGGGTACTTGCGCTGCTGGCTCTTGGCCATTTTCTCCTGGTTGATGCCGTTGAGTCCGTCCGGATCCTCGCTGAGCAGGTAGATGCGGCAGGGGATGGTGTCCACATAGTGCTGCCAGCGCGCCTCCTCGTAGTTGTCCAGCTTGGACAGGGTGGTCAGCGTGCGGTAGCGGAAGTGCAGCTTCTGGAGGGGCTGGTAGTCCCAGTCCACCACCACCTTCTTGGCCTTGCACTTGTAGCACTCCTCCACCAGCATCTTCACAAACTCCGGCTGATCCAGCTCGGCGGCGATAAAGACCTCCTGCCCCGGCTGGACGTTGACGCCGCTGCGGGCGATAAGGCGGGCGTACTCCCGCAGAATGCTCTTTTTCATGGAAACTGCTCCTTTCATGTCTTTCAATCGGGTACTATTGTACCACCCTCTGCCCGCTTTGAAAAGACATCCGGCGAAAAAAAGCCGCCGTTTCCCAAAATACCCCACGTCAAACCAGCCGCCGCAGAAAAGGGGAGAGCCTGCCGCTGGCGGCCCCTCCTTTTCTATTATGTCAACCACGAAAACTGCAGCACGTAGGCGTGCTCGGCGCCGATGCCACCGTCCTGCTCTGTCAGCGGGATCACCGCCCCCTCCGTCAGCGTCGCCCGGATGCTGCCGTCGGCACCATAGAGCTTATAGCTCACATCCGACGGCAGGGACAGCACCGAAAGCTCCGCAGATGACAGCAGCGTATAGACCGCCGGCTCACTGTCCTCCTGCGTTTCGTGGACGCAGGTAAGCTGCACCGCCAGCCCGTCGCCGCGGCGGAACACCTCCGTGGTCTTACCGCCGCTGCCCCGTTCCAGAAGCTCCTGCTGCCACAGCGGCTCAAAATCGCCGCCTGCCGCCGCGTAGTTCCACACGCTCACCAGATCGCCCACCTGTGCCGGCGTGCCGAGCTCCTGCACCGTGCCGCCGAACCAGCGTCCGGCGATGCAGATCAGGTGGTACTCCGTACCGCCCGCCTGCTCCGTCCGCGTGTCCGTAACAAGGCCGGTCCACGGGCCGGTGATGGCCATGTCCATGGCAGCGGCCGATATATCCGTCTGCTGATCCTGAGAGACATGGCCATCGCCCAGATCGCTTTCATCATAGGCGTCCCACGTCACCCGCGGCACATCCGCGCGGTCATCATGGATCTCCAGCCGGTGCGTGGTGCCCCAGCCGTACCGGTCGCTGCCCGTGCCGTAGTCCAGCATGGTCAGCTCCTCCAGCACCAGCCGCGTGCCGCCGTCGTTCAGCGTCCGCACCTCCGTCACGTCTACCGTGACGTGTACGGCCCGCAGGTCGTCCGCCGCCACATAGGGCCACACGGCGGCCTGTGCGCGGCTCACAGCATCCTGCCGCAGCTTCTCCACGCAGTAGGTCGTGCCGGTGGCGTTGTTGGCAATGGCGTTGGCCCGCATGAGGAAATAGCCCGCCAGTGTCTCCGTCAGCCGATCATCCAGCGCCGCAGCGTCGCTTTTCCGCACGTCCACCGTTGGCTCGATACGGAACGTCTCTCCGGCGGCAGTCCGGATGGCGGCCATCAGCCGCTGATCCACGCCCTCATACTTTGCCGCCAGCTTATCCAGATAGTTCTGCACCGTGTTGGGCGCCTGCCGGTACCGCGCCGCCAGCGTATCGGCAGCGCCCTCGGTATACGCGCCATCGCTGCCCAGCAGGTAGGCGCACAGGTAGCTGAGGGGACACGTCTCCCAGTCCGGCAGGTGCGCGGCATCATACACGATGCCGTAATCCGCCGGGTCGATGCTCACCGGGTCGTTCACCATCTCACTGGGCCATGGCGTGATCTCCTTAGACGCAGCCCCCGCCGCGGTGTATTCCACCGTCATGGGCCCCATGTCTCCCGCCCAGAACCGCACAGTGAAGCCCTGCTCCGCCGAAAGCTGGATGCCCAGATCAAAGGGCTGGTACAGCGTCAGACCGTCCGCGCCGCTCTCCACCCGGACATCTCCGCCCGCGGGCTGCTTCTCGCCATCGTCCACCTGCGTGTACAGCAGAAATTCCTGCAGCATGGCGGCCGCGCCGCCCTCACCCGCGTACCGTTCCGCCAGCGCCTGAGGCACCGTGACCAGCAGCTCGCCGGTGAGCCAGTTATTCTGATAGGTCACATCCGCCAGACGGGCGGATACGCCGTCCTCCCGGGTGACAGCGGCGGGGCTGTAATATACCTGCCGCGTACCACCCACAGCGCCGCCGGCTATGTCCGCCTCCAGCTGCTCGATCAGCTGCCGCAGACCGTCCACGCTCTGCCGCGCCGCCGCGATGTCGTAGGCGCCGTCATTGGTGACCCGGCCCATCTCCGTACCGTTTTCCTGCCACGCCACCCACTCCGCATTGTCGATGAGCGCCATGGTCAGGTAGCCTCCGGCGCGCATCCGCCGCGCCCATGTCGGCCCATAACCCAAAAAGCTCTCGCTGTCGTAGGTGTACAGCAGCGTCAGACCGTAGGGCTCCTGCTCTGTGCTGATCTGCACGGTGAAGCTCCAGTCGCTGTCCGCGCCCATTTTATCCAGTCCGACGGCGTTCAGGATCCTGCCCACGGCAGAGGGGTCGCCCACATAGGGCGTCCGCAGGTCATACAACGTTTCCGCGTCCCATGCACCGTCAGCCGACGGCTCCCGCCGGCCGGGGCTGGTCAGGAAGCACACGGCGATGACCGCCGCCGCGATGACCAGCAGCACCGCCGCCCATATAGCCGGTTTTTTCCCGTTCATGGCATTCTTCACCCTTTCCTGCACCGCCACCTCGCCGAAGGCCAGCGGGCATACCGCCGCCGGACGCTGCCGCACGGCGCAGGCCACCAGCGCCCGGGAATAGGCGGCGCGCCCCGCGCCGTCCACACCCCGCAGCGCCCGCTCGTCACAGGCGTTCTCCATGTCCCGCCCCAGCAGAACATACGCCGCCCACAGCACCGGGTTGAACCAGTGCAGCGCCAGCAGCAGAAATGCCAGCGGCTTTATGAGGTGGTCGCCCCGCCGGATGTGGCACCGCTCATGGGCCAGCACCTGCGGCAGCGCCGCGTCGTCCATACCCTCCGGCACGTAGATGCGGGGACGGAGCAGTCCCAGCACAAAGGGTGTCCCCCACGAGCCGCAGCGGTACACGTTGTCCTCCAGCCGTACCGCCGTGCATACCCGGCGGTAGATGCCCAGATAGCTGACCAGCATATATGTCAGCATCATCACCACACCCGCCAGCCAGATCGCCGCCAGCAGTGACACGGTCATCACTGGCTTAGGCGTCGGTACCGGCTGTGCCGTCACGATTTCCGTTGGCGGCAGCGGCGTCACCTGCTCCGTCGAGCCGCCGGACAGCACCTCGTCCGTTTTCTGCGCCGCCTCCTGCGTCTGGGGCAGCTCGTACAGCGCCGCCGTCACAGGGCTTTGCGCCGCCTGTAGGCTCACCGGGCTTTGCAGGGAGACGGGCAGCACCAGCCGCACCGCCACCAGCACCCACAGCAGGCACACCGCCCACTTGGGCGCCCGCCGCAGCGCCAGCCGCGCCAGCATCACCGCCAGCGCCAGCACCCCCGCCTGCCACGAAAGCTCCACGATCCTCAGAAATATATCAGTCATTTCGCTTCTCCTCAAATTCGGCGATCGTTCGCCGCAGCTCGTCCGCCTCCTCCGTCGACAGTCCGCGTCCGCCCACAAAGGCGCTGAGAAAACCGGGCAGGCTCCCGCGGAAATTCCGCTCCACAAAGGCGCGGCTCTCGGCGCACTGTACCTCGCCGCGGGACACCAGCGCCGTTACCACGGCGTCCTCCGTCCTGACAACGCCCCGCTCGGTCAGCCGCTTGATGACCGTATAGGTGGTGGACTTCTTCCACCCCAACTTCTCGGCACACAGCCGCACCAGCTCGCTGCTCTTCACCGGCTGATGCTCCCACAGGATCTCGCAGAACCGCAGCTCGCTGTCAAAGATCTTCGGCGTTTCCAATCCTATTCCCTCCTTTTCACGGTCTACATCGTTAGACCTCTCGCTTGCAGTCTAACCGATTAGACCTCTCTTGTCAAGCAAAAATTTGCATCCCCCGCCGCTTTGTGCTACACTGAGCCGGAGCAGGAGGTGGGACGCATGGACATACTCTATCAGGACACGCGCATCGTGGTGGCGGTCAAGCCGGCGGGCGTGGTGTCCACCGACGAGCCGGGCGGTATGCCGGAGCTGCTCCGCGCCCACCTGCACACCGACTGCATCCGCACCGTCCACCGTCTGGACGCGCAGGTCGCCGGCGTCATGGTCTTTGCCCGCAGCCGTGTGGCCGCCTCCCTGCTGTCCCAGCAGATCCGGGAGCATCGCTTTTCTAAGACGTATTTGGCTGTCCTCTGCGGTACGCCCGCCCAGCCCGCCGACACCCTGACGGATCTGCTGGCGCGGGACACCCGCCGCCGCGTCACCTATGTGGCGGACGCCCCCTCGCCGGACACCCGGGAGGCCCGGCTGTCCTACGACACCGTGGACAGTGCCGACGGCCTGACACTGGTGCGCGTCCGGCTCCACACCGGCCGTACCCACCAGATCCGCGTACAGTTCGCCTCCCGCGGCCTGCCGCTGTCCGGCGACCGCAAGTACGGCGCGTCCAACGCGCCGTGGCCCATCGCCCTGTGGTCGTACCGTCTGTCCTTCGCCCACCCCCAGACCAGCGAGGCCATGACCTTCGCCTGTCCGCCGCCGGACACGGCGCCGTGGACGCGCTTTACACTTCCTGAAACGCTGTAAGCATACAAAAGGCCTCTCCCACATCGGGAGAGGCTTTTTGCGTGCAAGTTGTCTTTTCGTTCAGTTTCCCTTATTTGAGGTATCGGTCTTGGCTGCATCCTGCTTCGCCGGATCCGTCCCCGCCGGGGCAGCGGCGTCCGCGCCGTCCGCCGCGTCCTTCGCCGGTGCCAGACCGATGATGCGGTCGGTCAGGCCTGCTTTTTCGGCCTCCTCACGGGTCATCTCCAACGGCTCGTTGGAATCCTCCACCAGCTTGGCCAGCATCAGGTAACGGTAGTCATCGGCGCCGATGCAGGTGGACATGATGATGACCTTATCGCCCCAGACCGGCAGATCGTCGGTGTTCACGTGTACGCTGCCGAGGAACGGGCAAAATGCATTCTTTTCATCCGTGCCGGTGTAGTTCTTATCTGCGGCAGCCTTGCCCAGCGCCGTGAAGAAGTCGGTGAAATCCTGCTCGTCCGTAAAATCGTGGCACTTCAGGATGATACTATCGTCATAGGGGATCGCCGCAAAAATGCGGTACGTCATCTTCCGCCCCGGCTGATAGACCTCCACCACGGGCTTATCCTCGAAGTGCATGGCGTTGGCGTAGTTCCGCAGACCGCCCAGCATGGTACCGTTGCGCATATTGTGACCGTAGATCACCGTCACAGGGTCGCTCATATCCGGCTTATTCAGGCTGGCCTGGGTATACATCGAACCGGCCTTGTTGTCCTTCCCGTCCAGATCGCGGTACAGATAGTAATCGTCGTCACCGGGCCGCTGCACCAGGAAGTTGCCCTCCCGGATGGCCATGTTGCTGGCGCCGGGGATCTTCATATAGGCGTAGACGTCGGGCCACGTCTTCTGCGCCGTCTCAAAATCCACCGGTACCTCCGGGGCGTCCGGCTCCACCAACACGATATCCGTGGGCTTGGGCTGCGTATCCGCATCCGGCTCATCGGGCTCCGTGGGCTTTTCTCCGCACCCCACCGCAAAAAGGCTCAGAGCCATCAGAAGCGCCAGCAGACCTGCCGTCCTGCGCAGGAAATTTTCTTTTTTCTCCATGTCGTTCTCCTTTCGGCAGCACTCATAAAGCGTGCGGAGCAGCGCGCACGCCGCCCCGCACCAATGCGCCGACGATATGGTATCATACACCGCCTGTAAATGCAACAGTTTTTCCCGGTCAGTCACAGGGTCACAGACTGTCCGTGACTGGTGAACAGCTTTTCAAAGCGCTTCCTCTGCGCCGGCGTCATACGGCCGCCGTACTGTCCCATCAGCGCCGCAGCCTCCTGCACCTTTCCCTTTTTAAGATAGTTTCCTGCCGCCCGGTACAGGCTGTCCGCCGCCGTGGAGCTAAGGGACTCCCCGCCGGAGGCCGCTGCCTCGCCCCTGTCCACCTCCGCGCCGGAGGCGGACAGCTTCTGCTCCTGCTGCGCCATGCTGCGGTAGTGGGCCAGCGCCGTCTCATACAGCTTTCTATCCTGCTGCCCAGCACTGTCGTACTGCGCCTGCGCCCGTGCATACTCCCGTTCCCACGCGGACAGATCGTCCTGCCAGCGGTCGTAATGCTGCTTTTCCTGTTTGTCCAGCAGGTCATACTGCTCCCGCAGAGCCTGTCCCTCCCGGTCGTAGGTCTTCTGCGCCTGCTCCTGGAACTCCGGCAGCATGGCCATCAGCTCCTGCATATACCGCTCGTATGCCTGTTGTCCCGCGGCCGCCGCATAGCTGGAGGCGTAGCCGCCGGTCAGCGCCGCCGTCTGCCCCATGGTATCCTCCATGGCGGCGCGGCCCTTCTGTCGGTACATCTTGGCATACCGGGCAAAGGCGGCGTCCTCCTCCGGGTCGTAGGAAAACGGCTCCCGGCTCGTCATGTCGTCGTACAGCGCCGCCATCTGCTGTCCGTAAACAGACTCGTATGCGTCGGGCCGCAGCGCCGCTACACTGTCGCGGTACGCCAGCGCCGCCGTCACATCCTCTGAGGGCGCATAGCCCTTCTCCAGCTTTTCCAGCTCCCTTGCCGTCTTTTCCGACGGCTTGGCTACAGGCGCAGGCGGTGCCTCCGGCTCTGCCGGAGCAGGTGCCATCAGGCTGCCCCATGTCTCGTCACCGGCAATACCGTCCAGCCGCAGCTTGTTCTTCTTCTGGTAATCCCGCACGGCGGATCTCGTGTTTTTCCCGAAGATTCCATCCTCCTTCAGCTGATAGCCGTGCTTGTTTAGCTCGCTTTGCAGCTGCCGCACCGCGTCGCCCTGCGAGCCGTATGCCACCATTTTGTATGTGGATGCCATTCGTTCCGTCCTTTCTCCTCATGTGGTCCTGCGCCATGCGTACAGCCCCTCGATGCCGGTGGCGGCGCTCTCCCATACTGCGTTTTCCGGCGAGGGCTGCGGCGGCACAGCCTCCGCAGTGAACCGCACGCTGCCCACCGGCCACAGCACGTCCGCCAGCGGTCTGCCACCCAGTGTCAATTCACCGGCCACCTCCGCGTCTCCGTAAAACACCGCCGGCCACGCACATTCCAGCGCCTCCCGTTCCCCGTATTTGCCGAAAGCCGCGCCCTTTCCGCCGTTACGCAGGTGCAGCGTCACCTGCGATGTGGACGCCGTATACCGCACGGTTCGCACACTGCCCACTGTATCCACGGCAGACAGCTCCACCTCATAGGAGGCAGTGGCTGCCAAGCCGCCGCCCAGCAGCTTCTTCACGCCGCTGCTCAGTGTAGTATAGCCGCTCCAGTCGCCGCCCATGGGGCGGTAACGCGCCCGTACCTTTACTGTATTCCGACTCTCCACATCGGCGCAGGATGCCTTACACCACACCTTCAGATATGCGCCGTCATCCGCCGGCACGCCGTCTGCATCACACCGCGTCACGCCGCTGTCTGCGATCACCGGCTGCCGGTAGGCGTACACCTTAACAGCGCTCCCTGTTACCGTAGCCGACCTCCCTCGGCTGTCCGTCACCGTGACGGATGGTTTCATGGTACCCGCCGAGCCGATGAGCGCCGTGGTGCCGGAGGTGCCCGTCACCGTCTGTCCCGCAAAGCTGAAACTGCACGTTTTCACGGACGCGCCGCCCTTACCGGACGCCTTCACGGTGTATTGCAGGCGGCTCAGTCCCTGCAAGCACAGGTTCCACCCCTTGACCACCGCGTTGTCGTTGATCACTGTCACCTGCAACGCGGCGGTGGGCCGCATGGATTCCGGCACATAGGCGGTAAAGGACGCCTGCACGCTGCCGATATAGTCGCCGCCGTCGTAGATCGCCATGGTCATCGTGCCCACGCCCCACAGCGCATTGGGGATCTGGTTGGCCAGTGCCGCCGGTACCTTCCACTGGTACACCGCCTTTGCCGCCGTCTGGCTCACCTGCTTCAGCGAAGTCCCGCTCAGCGTACCCGAGCTGCTGCCAAAGGTGTAGGAAAACCGGAATTCATAGCCGCTGTCCGGCTTCGTCACCGTCAGTGTTCCCGTCTGCCCGATGGTGGCGTCTCCCGCCGTCAGTCCGAAGTCCTCCAGCGAGCTGCCCGGCTCTACCTCCAGCGAATAGTTGTACCGCTGGTCACGGCTGGAGCCGGAGCCGCTGTACAGCCGCACCGTCAGCGCCGTGGTGCCGCCGCTTTTCCCGGAGACCGTGATCCACCCGCTGTCGTAGTCGATACTGCTGCTCCACCGCTCCGGTGATGCCGCCTTCACCGTGTCGCCGCTGACCTCGCACGCCCCGTCCAGATACAGCGAGATATAAACGGGATAGCCGAAATAGGAGCCGCCTGTCACCGGTGACAGCGATGCGTAGACGCGATAGAGCATATCCTGCCCCGACCGCCGGCTGTCATAGGAAAACGTAACGCCGATATTCGGTGCGCTTCCCCAGTTCACCGTATCCAGTGTAATACTCATCACTCACCCTCCGATCCACCGGAATGTCAGGCCGCTCTCCGCCGCCGCCACGCTCCATGCGCCAATGGCGATACCGCCCAGCACCGTGATATTCGTGATATACAGCCGGTTATTGGACACATAGGCCACCTCTGTGGCGTCCTGCCAGAAGGACAGCCGCGTGGCCGTAAACACCGCCCGGAAGTTGTTCTGCTCCACCAGCTGCTCTCCGTCCACCTCGCGGCAGGTCAGATCCTGTCCCACCGCCACACCGTACACCGGCATTGCCCCGTCGTAATAGACGATGCCCGTGCGGATATATCCCTCCGTGTCCACCTTGTAGTGCTGAAACGCAGCGTCCACCGCCGCCACATCGGCCTTCAGGTCGGAGAAAAAGCTGTAATACTGGGTGATGGCCTCCGGATTTGCCTCCAGATAGGCGCTGAGGGCCGCCACATAGCTGCCGAAATCCGACACCGCTACATATTCCTCCTCCAGCCGTGCCGTCAGCTCCTCCGTCGTGCGCCGCACCTGATCCGCTGTCTTGACGATCATCGTCCGCAGCTTCTGGTACTGCCGGTCTGCCTCTGTCTGCTTGGTGCTCCCCGCCGCACCGGCGGCGGACGCATAGGCGGGACGCACACAGCTCCCTGTCTGCTCCAGCTGCTCCAGCGCCAGATTCAGCTGCTGTGCCATCTGAAACAGGTAGGAATACTGCTGCATCACCTGCTGCTGTAAGGTGCCTGTGGGGCAGGCGGGCATGGCAAACGTGCTCACGGGCCGTCACTCCCCTTCTCATACACCGCCGACAGGCTGTATACCCGGCACCGTCCCACGCCCTTCAGCCGCAGACGCAGCTGTCTGCACCGTCGGGGCCGCAGATGCAGCAGGTAGCCGCGGGTCTGTCCATCGCCGCCGATGACCTCCCCCAGCGTCTCCCAGCACCGCCCGCCGTCATAGCTGACAAGTGCCTCCAGCCGCGCCCGGCCCTCCGGCTGCACCCGCAGCTCCAGCCGCGTCAGATACTTGCTCTCCGGCGTTGACAGTCCCTGCTCGCCCGTCTCCGCCATCCACCGCACTGTCTCCTCCTGTGTGCCGCTGCCGCCGGTCATGTCCAGCAGCGCCCCGCCGCGCTCCAGACCGTACAGCGCCCCGTCGCACACGGCAAACGCCATGATGTCCGCGTCGTCCTGCCTGTGCCACAGACCGTGGGCGGTGTCGTACACCAGCACATGCCGCTTCCCCGCAGCATCCCGCGCCGCCAGCCAGTACTGGCCGTTCCACCCGGTAGCCACGGCATTCTCCAGCCGCATGTTCCCCAGCGGCAGCGACACGCAGGCCGGCATACTGCCGTCGAAGGCGTACACGCCGTTCAGCCCCACATAGAGCAGCGTCCCATCCACCAGCGCCGCGCTGCCGCCGCAGCCCTTCTTCACGCCGGGGCACCGCAGCGTCACGATCTGGTGTGCGCCCGCCGCGCTGGGATACACCCGCTCCACGCAGTCCTCCTTAAAGAAGATCACGCCGCCCAGACACGCCGCCGCGCCAGTAAACACGCCGTCGGAGCCTCTGGCCGCCGCATAGCTGTCGGTGCTCAAGCCCGCAAAGCTGTTCCAGTTCCGGAAATCCCCCAGCTTGCTGGCGTAGATCTCGTTCACCGGCTCTCCGTTGACGATGCCGTACTTGCAGCCCCACAGACGGTTGCCCTGCTCCACCACGAAATCCATGTCCGGGATGGTGCGCTCCACCGTCACTGCCGCCGTCTGGCTGCCCACCGTCCGGCACATCCCCGGCACCGCGATCCAGTTCTCGTCCGCTGCCTGCAAGGGATAGAGTCCGTCTACCCCCTCCGTCTCGCAGCCTCGCACGGTCACGCCGTCCCCGGCGGCGAAGCCCCGTCCGATACCGGTGGCCGCCACCTTGGTGCATACGTTCTCCACCTCCGCCGTATCCATCCACAGGCTGCCCGGTCCCGGCGACACAGGTGCCTCCTCTCCGATGGAGTAGCTGCCCAGCTCCTCGCCGCTGCTCCTGCACAGCGAAACCGTCACCTCCCCCGTGGAAACGGTGCGGTTCTCCAACCCGCCGTACTCCGTCAGGTCCTGCGTGTTGATGTACTTCTTATCCGGCCAGATCAGCAGGTACGCGCCCATGCTCACCAGCTGCTTGTCGCCGTCGGTCAGCACCAGCTCCGTTTTCTGCCCGTTGATGAACAGCGTCCGGCCGTCCACCCACACCGGCGCGTCCCGGCATATCAGGCCGTGGGGTTCCTTCAGCATGGTCACCACACCTCGGGCGGGCCTTGTCTCCATGACCGGATACCCGCCGGCCCACAGGTTCTCCATCTCCCGAAAGCTCCCCATGGGACTGCCGCCCCGCCGGTCCAGCCCCAGAAACCGGTCTGCCGTGATCCGCTGCTGCGGCGGCGCCGTCAGTTTGGGAAAAAACATTCCCTCACCCCCTTAAAACAGATGCAGCGCCGCCGTGGTACGACGGGGTGCCGCCGTACGGCAGCAGTAGTCCTTGTAGGTCAGAAAGGCGTTGTTCCACTGGGCTGCCGCGTTGTTGTACCGCACCGTCTCGCCGTTGGCATAGTGGATCTGCGCCTCCACATAGTACCGGTACATCTGGTCATAGGGCGCCTCCGCCGTCAGCACATAGTCCTCCGTCACCTCCGGCAGTGCCCCCGCCAGCTGCTGTACCTCTCGCAGCACGAAGCCCTCCGCCTCCGCCAGCCACCGCATCTTCTCCTCTCTGCTGTACTGGTTGGGCAGCAGGGCGTCCACCCTGCCCAGCATCCGCCCCGCTGTCAGTCTGCTCATATCCGGCACCTCAGTTGGCGCGCTCGTCCACATAGCGGCGGGCGGTCTCCGCCATCATTTCCGGTGTTTCGCCGGGAAGCCCCAAGATCTGATGGACGATCACCGTCACACCGATGGCTTTCAGGTCCTTCACAGCCCGGTCGAACACCGGCAGGTCGTAGCCCCGGCGGAGATACCGGGCGCTTTCCGGGTGGATCGTCTGCAAGCCCAGCTCCACCCACACCGGCTTGATGCGATTCAGCTCCTCCAATAGGCCCAGAATATCCGGCCCCAGACAGTCCGGCCTGGTGGCGATAGATAAGATCACCACATCCTCCGGTGCCATGGCCGCCTGATACAAGGCCCGCAGGCGATCCGCGTCCCCGTATGTGTTGGTAAAGGACTGGAAGTAGGCGATGTATTTCGCATCGGTCCCGGCCTTGGCGGCTACCCGCAGTCTGGCGGCGGCCAGCTGATCCGGGATGGCTCCGGCCTCCGCGAAGGCCCCCGCGCCGTCGCAGAAAATGCAGCCGCGCGTGTCCAGCGTCCCGTCCCGGTTGGGGCAGGAACACCCGGAGGACAGGGCCAGCTTGTAGACCTTGCAGCCGTATTCCGCCTTTAGCCGGGAGTTCAGGTCATTCCAGTACATATCATTCCGCTTGGGGGGCGGGGAAGGGGATGGAATAGG
>OHJY01000595.1_pt1 | contig 13792 bp, 10 predicted proteins | sample 1568681 | NCBI WGS metagenome assembly OHJY01 (sample SAMEA3879540, study PRJEB24766) | human gut metagenome | biome: human-associated habitat; feature: feces | place: USA | collected 1985/1987
ACGCCGATGACGCCTCTCTTTTATCATAAAACATAGTTGTAAATCAAAAAAAAGCGACCCGTGGTTCACACCAGAGGTCGCTCATCGGTTGATGATGTTTTTATGAATGCTTAAAGTTCTCGTTATATCATAGAGCGCAGGCTGGAGGTTATGTCCCGGCAGCCCGTGGTCTTATAACAGTTTCTTGATTTCGGCGTCGATGTCGCTTACCTGCTCTCCGCGCTTGTAGAGATTGTTGTTGCGGTCTATCAGGAAGAACGACGGAATGCCCATGATGTTGTAGGTGCGGGCAGAGGTGCCGGCTTCGTCGCGCACGCTTATCCAGGGCAGCGCTGCAGTCTGTGTCTTCCAGAAGTGCTCATTGGGGTCGAGCGAAATCTGGTAGATTTCCAGACCCTGGCCATGATACTTGTTGTAGAGGTCACGCATCATCATGATGCGCTTGGTGCTCTGCTCGCTGGCGAAGACATGGAAGTCGAGCAGCACCACCTTGCCCTTGAGGTCGGTGAGACGGCGGGTCACACCCTTGTTGTCGGTGAGGGCGAGGTCTATGAGTCCGGCCACCTGCACCTTGCTGGCGTCAATCTGGCTGGCAACCTGCTCGTTGCGCACGATGCGCTGGTCCTTCATACTCTCGATGGCAATATTGTGGAGGTTGGTGCCGCGCTCAGCATTGGGGTGGAAGGTGTCCCAGCTGGTGGCTACGGCAGCATAGACCTTGATGTCGTCGCTGTAGAGACGAGGGTTGAAGATGAGCGCCTGACGGTTGCCCAGCACATAGGTCTGGAAGAGCGCGAAGTAGGCATAGCTCTTCATCGGCTCCTTGTAGATATAGTTGAGCTTCACATCTTCCTTGTAAGCGGCGAGCACTCTGGCCACAGCCACTTCCACGCTGTCTACGCCCAAGGCTGGGTTGGCGACGAGGGCATTGATGGTGCGCTGCAGCTGCAGCTGCTTCTGGGCAAGTTCACGTATCTTCTCGCAGTTCTCCGAACCTTCGACCTCGTATTCGGCCGACATGGTGGGGTAGGAGGCATTGAACTTGACGGTCTCGGTAGAGTCGATGGCGACATTGATAATCTGGCCGGCAATACGCAGACGGTAGAACTCGGGGGCGTCGGTGGCGTCGGCCTTGAAGTCGAAGGCACCGTCTTCGCCTAACTTGACAGAGTCGAGGACTACAGGTCCGTTGAGGCTGAGGTTCTCAAAATAGAGCGTGGAGTCCTTGGCGTCCTTGATGTTGCCATTGACCTCAAACTTCTTGTTGCCACAGGCCGACAGCGCGAGCACAGCCACGCCCATAGCCATGAAAGACATGATTTTGGATATCTTCATTTCAGTCTTGTTTACTTTTTCCACTACAAAGGTAGTGCAAACCGAGTGAAATACAAAACTAAATTGCATTTTTTTTGGTCATTGCCCCAAACCAGCCCGTTCTGTCGGCTCCCGTGGAGGGCTTGCCTGGTGGTCGTGGAGGGGCGGTGGATGGTCGTGGAGGGGCGGTTGGCTCGGCAGAAAGCGGGTTGCCAGTCGTGGAGTGTGCCGCCGCCGGCGTGGGGGCCATCATGGCGGGCTCGTATCATAAGGTACGTAGGCTCGTGCCTTATGTTACGCGGCTTCGTGCCTTGCGTCACGAGCCCACGTACCTTATGTTACGAGCTGACAGCGGTGGTCACGGCAGTCGTGATGGCGGTCTCCGCGCTCGCCGAAGCCATTGGCAGCGAACAGAATACGCGCAGTGCTGCGCCCGAGGTCGAGGGGCGCGTGGCAGAGATGGAATAAGAGAGGGGTAGGCGATTATGCCATGGCGATGAGCCATAGCAGGAGCAGCGTGGAGGCTCTGCCCGTCTTGAAATGGGTGCGGAAAACGGCAAGCGCCTTGGTGATGTGCTTCTCGACCACCGTGACCGAGATGCCCAGCTGGTCGGCTATCTCGCGGTTCTTGAGTCCTTCAAAGCGGCTCATGGTGAAAATCTCGCGGCAGCGCGGCGACAGTTCTTCCATGACCTGCTCTATCTGGCGGGTCAGTTCGTTGTAGAGCGTGTCGCTGTCGATGGTGCCCTTCATGTCGGTGCTGTAGAGCTCTTCTGCCCCGGGTATCTTGCTGAGCGAGCCTGCCTCGTAGCCGTTGACCATCGTCTGGTGCTTGAGGTAGTTCAGACAGCCGTTGCGCACCATGGTGAAGAGCAGAGATGAAATGGAGATGAACGTGATGCTGTCTCTGCGTTCCCACAGGTGGATGAAACAGTTCTGCAGGATGTCTTCCAAGTCGTCGCTATCGCTCACAAAGCGGTTGGCATAATTGCGCAGACGAGGGTAGTACGTCTTGAAGACATACTCGAAAGCATCGGCGTCGCCGTTCTGTATTCCCTCAAAGAGTTCGCTTTGTTCCTTATAGAAACGCATGGTTTTTACACTTTTTTTATTCGGTCACCGCAGGCCTGTTACACCTTATTATATATTATATAGATGGCTCCGACGACCGCTTGCATCACGATTGACGGTGCAAAAGTATGAATTTAAGCAGAAAAGTGCAAATATTTTTGAAAAAAAGTTATCTCCGAGGGTGGGTAAAGTGTCTGCGGGTTGTTTTAATAGTGACAGTATGTCAGTAATGACGTGCTCGGGCGTCTTCGGAAAGACCGTTGGCGCCATCCTAATAGTGAAACCAATACTAACGTTATATTAAGAAATGTTGATGGAAAGTGAAATGAAGGCATTGGCCAACAAGTATTTCGAGGGAAAGATTTCCCGCGAAGATGAGAAAGCTCTGTTCGATTACCTCGCACAGGACAGTGAAGCCCTTGCCACTTTCCGCAGCTGGGAAGCCGAATGGGCGTCGCGCCCACATTTCGATATGGTCACCGAAAGCGCATGGACACGCTTCTGTGACTGGATGTGTGGCGCCGAGGCTCGTCGGCAGCGCCGGCCAATGTGGCGTGTGGCAGCAGCGGCTGCCGTGGTGCTGCTTATGTTGTGCTCGGCTTTTGTCGGGTGGTATGCCACCAGCCTTCAGCCCGAACACTACTACACCCTCACCGCACCTATGGGCAGCAAGACCCGCCTCTCTCTGCCCGACGGCTCGCTGGTATGGCTCAACGCAGGCTCTTCGCTGCGCTATTCCAACCGCTTCGGCGACAACAACCGCCGTGTAGTCCTCGAAGGACAAGGCTATTTCGAGGTCGCCAAGCGCGATGGCGCCGAGTTTGTGGTAAACACCCGCGGCTACGACGTGGTGGTCAAGGGTACCCGCTTTGACATCTCTGCCTACAATGATGACAAAAACATCACCACGACCCTCTTGCAGGGTAAGGTGGTGATAGACCGCGGCGCCGACCGCCTCACGATGGAGCCCGGCGATATGGTAAGCCTCAATGTGATTACCGGTAAATTCTCCAAGAGCCGCTATACCACCGACCACCATGCGTGGGTGCAGGGCATGACCGAATTCTCTGAGATTAGCCTCGAAGACCTCGCCAAGCTGCTCTCCCGCCGCTACGCTGTAAACATCACTATCACCTCTGAGCGTCTGCGCAAGATGGAGTTTGCCATCTCGCTGCGCAACAAGGAGACCATAGACGATGTGCTCGACGCTCTCCAGAGCATCACAAGCATGCAGGTATGTCGCGATGGTAAGGAGATTACCATCGGCGACTGACCCCCGCCCCGCCAATACCATAACACCCCTACTACCTCTACTGAAAATAAAACCTATATATTAAATTGTCTAACTAAAAACAACCAACTGCTATGAACAGTAAGCAAAGCAAATTGCTCGGCATCTGCCTGTTGGTCACACTGATGTTCAGTGCGCTCAGCATGAGTGCTCAGACTGTAACCAAGACGTTCAGTAACGAGAGCCTCCGCAACGTATTGAAAGAAGTGGAACGCCAAACCAAGATGTCTGTAATCTACAAAGTGGACGAAGTGAACGCCAGCCAGAAGGTGACAGCCACCTTCCGTGCCACACCCGTCCGCGACGTGTTGACTAAGGTCTTGGGCTCTCATCTTGGCTTCAAGATAGACCACAAGATGATTACCATCTTCAAGCGTGAAGCCAAACCCGCTGCCAAGGAACCCCAGGCTCCCAAGAAGACAGTCAAGGGCCAGGTGCTCGACGAGAACGGTGAGCCCGTGATAGGCGCTACCGTACGCAGCAAGGCCACTGGCGCTGCCGTGGTGACCGACCTGGACGGCAACTTCACCATCTCTGCCGAAGAAGGCAGCAAGATAGAGGTGTCGTATCTCGGCTACCAGCCCAAGTCAGTTACCGCCAAAGGCGACAACCTGACCGTGAACATCTCTCAGGACGAGAAGACCCTGAACGAGGTGGTCGTTACCGCCCTGGGTATCAAGAAAGAGTCGAAGGCGCTGACCTATAACGTGCAGCAACTCAAGAACTCGGATATCACCGGTGTCAAGGACGCCAACTTCATGAATGCCCTCGCCGGCAAGGTGGCAGGTGTCGAAATCAACGCCAGTGCTGCCGGTATCGGTGGCGGTGTCAAGGTGGTGATGCGTGGTAACAAGTCTATCAACGGCAACAACAACGCCCTCTACGTGATTGACGGTATTCCCATGCCTTCGCTCCAGGCCAACCAGCCTACCGACGCCTACCACGGTGACGCCCAGACCGGCGACGCCGCCTCTATGGTGAACCCCGATGATATCGAGAGCATCTCGGTGCTGAGCGGTGCTGCCGCCTCTGCCCTCTATGGTAGCGACGCTGCCAACGGTGTGGTCATGATTACCACCAAGAAGGGTACTGTGGGCAAGGTGCGCGTGAGCTACAGCAACAACACCTCCTTCTTCTCACCCTTTGTGACTCCCGAGTTCCAGAACACTTACGGACAGACCGGCAACGGCACCTTCTCCAGTTGGGGCTCCAAGCTGGCTACTCCCTCAAGCTACGACCCGCTCGACTTCTTCCAGACAGGTTACAACGTGGGCAACTCTGTGACCTTCTCTGTAGGTTCGTCGCACAGCCAGACCTTTGCCTCTGCCTCTACCACCAATGCCGAGGGCATCGTCGAGAACAACGAGATGTCGCGTTACAACTTTACCGTCCGCAACACCACTGACTTCCTGAAAGACCGTCTGCACCTTGACCTCAGCGCCATGTACATGAGTGTGAAGGAACAGAACATGATATCCCAGGGTTTCTACTTCAACCCCATCGTCCCCGTCTACCTCTTCCCCGCCGGCGACGATATCCGCAAGTACACTCCCTTTGAGCAGTACGACCCTGAACGCAACTTCAAGACCCAGTACTGGCCCTTCGGCAACCAGGGACTTTCGATGATGAACCCCTACTGGGAAATCAACCGCGACATCGCCGAAAACCACAAGGACCGCTTTATCCTCAGTGCTGGTCTGACCTTCGATATCGCCAAGGGCATCACCCTCTCTGGCCGTGCCAAGATGGACAAGACCTCCGGCATCTATGAGAAGCGCTACGCCGCCTCTACCGACCCCCTCTTCGCCGGTGAGTATGGTGCCTACTACCGCACCAACGACAACACTCGTCAGATCTACGGCGACGCCATCCTGAATATCGACAAGTACTTCGGTGACTTCTCGCTCACCGCCAACCTCGGTACCTCTATCAAGGATGTGGAGACCAGCTACACCTATGTCGGCGGTTTCCTCAATGTCGCCAACAACTTCACCCTCAATGCCGTAAACCGCGCCAACTCACATATGGACGCCGACCCCGCGCTCAACTACCACCACCAGGTACAGAGCGTCTTTGCCACCGCTCAGGTGGGCTATAAGAGTATGGTCTATCTCGACCTCACCGCCCGCAACGACTGGGACTCTTTCCTCGGCAACACCCAGTATCGCAACAAGGGCTTCTTCTATCCCTCTGCCGGTGTGAGCGCCATTCTGACCGAGATGATACCTGGTCTGAAGAGCAAGGTGCTCTCCTTCCTCAAGCTCCGTGGTAGCTACAGTGAGGTGGGTAACACGCCCGAGAAGTTCTATGCGCTCACCCGCTACACTTACTCCAACGCCGCGCCCTCTACCACTTCTTACTATCCCAACAACAACCTGAAGCCCGAGCGCACCAAGGCATGGGAGCTGGGTCTGCAGGCCAACTTGTGGCAGGACAAGGTAAACCTCAACGTCAGCCTTTACTCTACCCGCACCACCGACCAGTTCTTCCTTCCCGAACTGTCTGCCTCGTCGGGTTACAGCAAGCTGCCTATCAACGGCGGTCGTATCGACAACAAGGGTATTGAGGCTTCGCTCACGCTGAACCAGCCTCTGGGTCCCGTGAAGTGGTCAAGCACCTTCACCTACACCCTCAACAAGAACAAAATCAAGCAGCTCCTCGCTCCTACCGAGCTCACCCTTGCCAATGGCAACAAGGTAAACGTGTCGCTCGACGGCATGGACATGCTCAACCTGGGTTCTGTCAAGGTGCGCCTCACCGAGGGCGGCTCTATGGGCGACCTCTATGTCACCATCCCCAAGATGGACGAGCACGGCTATCTCATCGTCGACTACACCTCGCGCAATATCGCCGGTGTGGATGAAGGCAAGTATGTATATGCCGGCAACGTTAATCCCAAGTACAACATGGGCTGGCGCAACAGCTTCTCCTGGAAGGGCATAGACCTGGGCTTCCTCATCAGTGCCCGTGTGGGTGGTCGGGTATCGTCCATTACCCAGGGCTACATGGACTACTTCGGTGCCAGCAAGACCACAGCCGAGGCTCGCGACCTGGGTGGCGCACTCGTCAACGGCTACCGCATCCCTGCCCAGGACTACTACAGCAAGATAGGTCCCAGCGTGGGTGCATACTACATCTACAGCGCTACCAACGTGCGTCTGTCTGAACTCTCTGTGGGCTACAGTCTGCCCATCAGCAAGTGGGTGCCCTGGATAGAGAACCTGCGCCTCGCCTTCACCGGCCGCAACCTGCTCATGTTCTACTGCAAGGCTCCGTTCGACCCCGAACTCACTGCCAGTACGGGTACCTACTTCACCGGTATCGACAACTTCATGATGCCGAGCCTGCGCAATCTTGGTTTCTCTGTAAAAGTTGACTTCTAAAGACCCTATAACGATTATGAAACTCAATAAATTCATCACAGGCAGTCTCGCCGTCATGGCATCTGCCGTAGTGCTCTCTTCATGTACGTCTGAGTTTGACAAGTGGAACACTGACCACAACTCGGCTACTGAAGAAGATATGACCCACGACAATATGAATACCGGTGCCTTCTTCTCCCAGATGCAGCACAACGTATTCATCATAGGTCTGGACAAGGGTGGCACTTTCCAGGTAGAGGATATGCTCACCGGCGGCCTCTTCTCTGGCTATTTCTCCAATATCAAGGCTTCTTACGATGTGGGCTCGCTGCACAACGCCCATTATCTGCTGCCCGACAAGTGGGTAAACCTGCCCTTCAACGACACCTATACCAATCTGATGCAGCCCTGGCTCTCGCTGAAGACCAACTCTGACAAGAACGGTACGGCTGCCGTGACAGCTCTGGGCAATGTGGTCAAGGTATTCGGCATGAGCCGCATCTCTGACATGTATGGCCCGCTGCCCTACACCCGCTTTGGTACCGGCATCAATGTGGCTTACGACAGCCAGGAGGATGTGTACAAAGCCTTCTTTGCCGAGCTCGACGACGCCATCGACGTGCTCACTTCCTATCATGAGGCATCGGCTTCTGCCAAGCTCCTCTCCAACTTCGACTTTGTCTTCGGCGGCGATGTAGAGAGCTGGGTGAAGTTTGCCAACACCCTGCGTCTGCGTCTGGCTCTCCGCGTGGCTTATGCCGACGAAGCCCTCGCCAAGCAGGAGGCTCAGAAGTCTATCGACCACAGCCTGGGCTTCCTTGAGAAGTCGGCCATCCACGGCAACAACGCCAATTATACTTACCTCAACCCCTACTGGGAGGTTACACAGAGCTGGGGCGATATGCGCATGGGTGCCTCTATCGACAGCTACCTCAACGGCTATGCCGACCCTCGTGCCAAGGTCTACTTCGCCGAAGCCGCCAACGGTGGTGGCATCCACGGCGTCTATCCCGGTCTGCAGATATGCAACCAGAGCGACTATACAGCCAAGACATCGGCCATGAACGTGGAGTCAAATGCAGCCATGCAGTGGATGTCGGCAGCCGAGAGCTTCTTCCTCAGAGCTGAGGCCAAGCTCAGATGGGATATGGGCGCAAGCTCGGTCGAAGAACTCTATAAGGCTGGTGTACGCGCTTCGTTCCAGGAGCGTGGCGTGAGTGGTGCCGATGCCTATCTGGAGAGCAACAACGTGCCCGCCACTTTCACCGACAACAGCGGCAACGGTCGCGACGCCTCGGCGCTGAGCACCATCACCCCCAAGTGGGACAACAACGCACAGACCGAACAGAAACTCGAGCGCATCATCACCCAGAAGTATCTCGCCATCTTCCCCGATGGTCAGGAGGCTTGGAGTGAGTATCGCCGCACGGGTTATCCCAAGCTCTTCACCGTTGACCATAACGCCAGCAACGGCGCAGTAAATACCAATCTGCAGATTCGTCGTCTGCGCTTCCCCGCTTCTGAGTATTCCAACAACAATGCTAATGTACAGGCTGCCGTAGGTCTGCTCGGTGGTCCCGACAATGGCGGTACCAAACTCTGGTGGGACAAGAACCCTAAACATTAATCACCTAAATGACAGCATCTATGAAAATAATGAAATATATTATGCCGCTGCTGCTCATCGCCTGCATGTTTGCTTCATGCGATACCGATGTAGAGAACGCCACGGTGGTTGCCCCCACCACCTACGGCCCGCAGTATTACAAGAACTTGCGCGACTACAAGAAGAGTGACCATTCCATCGCTTGGGGATGGTTCGCCGACTACACCCAGAGCACCTCGCTGGCTACCCGCTTCCTCGGTCTGCCCGACTCGCTCGATATCTGCTCACTCTGGGGGGGCATCCCCTCTGACGACTCTACCCACGTAGATACTCACTATCTGCCCGAGGTATATCGTGAGATGAAGTATGTGCAGGAAGTCAAGGGTACCCGGCTCGTGGTGCCCACCATCATCCGCATCCGCACCCGTCCAGAGTTCTACGACTCTATCTGGGTAAAGCAGAACGACCCCCAGGCAGCCATGCGTGCCTATGCCCAGGACCTGCTGCGTCCCATCTTTGAGAATGGACTCGACGGTATCGACATGGACTATGAGCCCGAGGGCGACCCGCTCTCCGGTGGCAACCTCGACTACTTCGTGGAGTATGTAGGCCAGTTCGTCGGCCCCATGGCATCGCCCGACAGCACCTTTACCTATCCCGACGGATTTACCATCAAGGGCAACCCCAACATGCTACTCTGCATTGACTACTACGGAAGTGCCCCCAGCGGCAATACCAATAAGTTTACCAACTGGTATGTCAACCAGACCTATGGCGGAAGCCCCGGTATCGTGCCCTTCAGTGGCTGTCCTACCGAGAAGGTGGTCTATACCGAGAACGTGGGTGACAACTGGAAGGCTGCTGAGTGCGGACAGCTGCTCAATTATGCCCGCTATCAGCCCAGCACTGGCCGCAAGGGTGGTTTTGGTGCCTTCTTCATGCACCGCGACTATATCAACACTGGCTATGGATGCAGCAACTACGCCAATATGCGCCACGGCATCCAAATCCAGAACCCCGCTATCCACTAAAACCGTGATTAGTAACAGTATAAAGATTTAGAACAACGATTATGAATAAGATAAGATTATTTATGATGGCTATGGTAGCCCTGGTCTTCGCCGCCTGTCAGGAGAGCAATGGCGACTACCGCGATGTGGTTTACATCACGGGCACCATGCAGAAGAATACCATACGCAAGGGCTTTGAGGGCGCCGACCAGGTAGACCTCTCTGTCACCTGCACCGGCAAGGTGAGCGCCCCCGTCACGGCCACCTTTGAGGCTGCCCCCGAGCTGCTCGACGCCTACAACAAGGCCAACAACTCGAGCTACATCGTGCCTCCCACATCGGCTTACAGCATCGAGGATGCCAACGTTACCATCACCCCGGGTAACTTTGTGTCATCTCAGGCCAAGTTGATGATAGGCGATCCATCACAGTTTGAGGAAGGCAAGAACTATTGTCTGCCCGTGCGCGTCAAGAGCGATGGCAATCTGCTCGAGGCTGGCTCGGTGGCATACATCGTCTTCGTGCCCATCATCACTACCGACGTGGCCGACATCAACGGCAGGCCATTCCTGGTTCCCGGCTTCCGCAACAACGAGGCCCTGGGTCATCTCTCCCAGCTCACTATGGAGTGCAAAGTATATGTCAACGACTTCTGCCACACCAATCCCTACATCTCTTCACTGATGGGATGCGAGGAGAACTTCCTGCTGCGCTTCGGCGACGTATCGTGCGACCCCGACCAGCTGCAGCTCGCCGGTGGCAAGACCGGTGCGCCCTCTTGGGACAAGCCCGACAAGGGAACGGCTCACCCCACCACATTCCCCACCCACTTCCCCACCAAGAAATGGTGCCACTTTGCCTGTGTCTATGACGGCTCTCAGATTACCATGTATCTCGACGGCGAACCTATGGGTGACCCTGTCAAGGCTACTGGCGACATCTCGCTCGTGTGGAGCTATGATTACGGAACATCATACGGCGACAACAACGGTCCCTTCGCCATCGGCTACTCTGCCGGAGGCCGCTATCTCAACGGCCGTGTAAGTGAATTCCGCGTATGGAATGTTGCCCGCACTCCTGCCGACCTGCTCAACAACATCTGCTATGTAGACCCCCATACACCGGGACTCATCGCATACTGGCGCTTCTGCGGTACAGACCAGCAGGAAGACGGTTCGATCCTCGACCAGACCGGCAATGGCTTCAACGCCGTGGCAAAGAACGGCACACCATCATGGGTGCCCAATCATAAGTGCCCCTACTAATACAGTGTCGTCTAACCGATAAAACTTACAATCAATGAAACTGAACAAATTATATATCGCCTGTGGAGTGCTGTTCCTTGGAACAGCCTCTCTCACCGGCTGTAGCGACGACGAGGCCTACGATGTCGACGGTTCCAACAACAACCTCATCTACGTAGACCAGTCGGTAGCCAAAGTGACCGAGTGTACCGTCTACCACACACCAGTAGGCTCTTTCGGCGACATCACCGCCAATGTCAAGGCGCGTCTGCAGTATGCTTCGGCAGACAGCATCACCATCAGTGCCGCCCCCGACACCACAATGGTATCTGAATATAACAAGGAATATAACGGCGTGGCCACCACCGTGCCTGCCGATGTGCTCGCCGCCATCCAGCTGGAGAAGACGGGCATCAGCGCCGGAGCCAACGTGGCCTCCGAACCTCTCAAGGTGACCATCCCCGCCGAGGCTTGTGCCCGTCTGACCGAGCCCGAGTATGTGGTGCCCCTCAGACTCACCGCCGTCAAGGAGGGAACCCTCGATACCGACCGTCCCGTGGTGGCAAGCGAGGAGATGGGCGTCTACTATGTAGCCATCCATACCACCAACGACATGGTCTATCTCGCAGGCTCAAACTCAGCCAAGTGTGCCTTCGTGCGCACTCCCGTAGGTGTCTTCGGCGAGGTCAAGGCCGACTATAACGTGGGCCTGCACTTCGCGCTCGACACTGATGTGAAGGTGTCGGCTACCGTAGACAACAGCCTCGTGGATGCCTACAACACCGAGAACGGTAAGAACTACAAGTCGCTGCCCGCCAATGTGGCTGGTGCCCTCGAGGTGACAGCTGCCACGGTGGCTGCTGGAAGCCAGAGCGCCAACCTCCATGTGGAGCTGCCCACCGAACTGGGTCAGACGCTGACCGAGGCAGGCTATGTGGCTCCGTTGCGACTCGTGGCTGAGTATGCCAACGGCACCAAGGTGACCCTCGACAGCCAGGTGGCTTATCTCGTGGTGACCACCGAGGAGAGCCTGATACATGACAAGCCTACAGCACTGCTGGGTACTGCCGTGAGCGACATCAGCGCCTGGAAGTGTATCTCTGCCGTCAACTACAACAAGGATGAGCTCAAGCTGTCGACATGGAAGTTCTCGCAGATGAATATTGACAATGCCTCGTTTGTCGTAGACTTCGGAGCCGTACACAAGGTGGGCGCCTTCAAGCTCTCTTGTACTCCCGGCAAGTCCTTCCGCTTCTATCTGAGCGAGGACAATGCCAACTGGGTAGACCTGGGCGATGTCAATGGCAAGGGTACTTTCAGTGAGAACTGGAGCAGCAAGTGGTATGTACTCTATGGTGCTGTCAATGCGCGCTATGTCAAGGTAGAGCAGACGCTCGATCCCAACCACTGGGGTTGGAGCTACGGCAACTATTCATGGGGTGCAAGCTATGTCTCCACAACTTGGGGACTCACCTTCGTAGACTGAACATGCATAGAAGATTGATTCAGTTCAATCGATAGCGTTGACAGGGGTGCCCCTCCTCATGAATGGGGCGTGGGCACCCTATACTTTCCTAACAATCTAAGGATAATGACATGATGAAATCATTGCTATTCCTCATACTTTCACTCTTCGCGACACTATCGGCACAGGCACAGGGCGAACCACAGTTTCTTGAGACGTTCAAGCCCGTAGAGCGCACCCACGACTTCGGTACCATCTACGAGAAAGACGGTAAGGTGGTCCATGTCTTCCGTCTGCGCAACAACGGCAAGAGTCCCGTGGCCATCTCGGCAGTCAACACGTGGTGTGGCTGCATGGTCGCCGACTATACCAAGCGTGCCGTGCGTCCGGGCGAGACAGCCCGGGTCACCGTGTCGCTCGACCCCGACCACAAGCAGGGCAACTTTGTCAAGCAGGTGGTGGTGCTCGTCAACGACGGTTCGGCTTACGTGCGTCTCTGGGTCAAGGCCAACATCGTGCCTATGGTCCACCCCGTGCGTGAAGACCATCCCTTCGACTACGGACACGGCCTCTTCATGAACCAGCAGATGCTGCCGTTTCCCGAGTTGACCGTGGGGCAGACCCACACCTTTGAGCTGAAGCTCGCCAACGACACCGACAAGCCGATGACCATCCAGTTCAAGCGTGTGCCCAACAATACGGTGCTCAAGATGCCCTCCATGGTGCGTCTCCAGCCCCACGAGCGCAAGTCGATACACGTGAGCTACCTCTATTTCCGTCGCCACCACGCCACCCGCCGCATCCACGTCATCCCCGTGGTCAACGGCAAGGAGGCAAAGCCCCTCGTTGTGAAGTGGAACGTAGCCCAGAAGTTCAGACTGTTGAATTAAGTCTCTCATATTTCATCAAGAGCCCCAGCCCCACCCGGTCTGGGGCTTTTTGGTGCCCCAGGGTGGGCAGAGAGGTGCGCCCTATATATATAATAAGGTGGAGTGGGGCGGTTGGGGGTAACGCTGTGTATGTAGTACTCCATTCGTTGATGCTGCAAGGGATTGACAATGATATAAGTAGCCCATCGTGGATGGTGCGCACCCTTGGCAACTCTGTAGGAGTTGCGTTTAGCCGAAGGCGTTATACTCCATCTTATAATACCCACCTACCCTTAGCCTTCCTTTGTCCTGCTGCGGGTAACGCCTACGGCTAATCGCAACTCTTACAGAGTAGCAAGGTTAGCGGGGGTGTTTACCCAGGGTAGCGTGCTTCGCCCGCAACCCTGGGCTGGGGAATCGCAACTCCTACAGAGTTGCCGCTGCTTACGTGGTGTACGTCATGAAGGGGATGTTGTTTGTGTGTATGGATGTAGGAGTTGCCGGTGGGGCCCATTCCAGCATCCCCACCGTCATGCGCTGCATGACGACAGCATCCCCCA
>OHJY01000603.1_pt1 | contig 13544 bp, 8 predicted proteins | sample 1568681 | NCBI WGS metagenome assembly OHJY01 (sample SAMEA3879540, study PRJEB24766) | human gut metagenome | biome: human-associated habitat; feature: feces | place: USA | collected 1985/1987
GTAGGCCTTGCGCAGGTTCTCCACCTCGTAGTCGGTCAGCAGCAGCTTGCCTGCGTTGGCGGCATCGGGGTCGGTGGGCAGGGTCAGGCCGAAGTTTGCCTTCACGTCCTGCATAGCGGTCTCAAAGGGAGTCTGATTCTTCACGTAGTTGTTCACATAGGTAGAATCGAACTTTGCGTAGGACATCTTCTGGTGGGCCAGGTTGGTCAGGAAGGTATCGTAGTTGGTGGTCTTGTAGCCAATGCCCAGGCCGCCGGTCTCGTGGTCAGCGGTCACCAGGATCAGGGTATCATTGGGATGCTGGGCGTAGAACTCCACAGCGGCCTGCACCGCGTTGTGCATCTCGATCACATCATGGATGGAGGCAGCGGCATCGTTGGCGTGGCAGGCCCAGTCGATCTTGCCGGACTCCACCATCATAAAGAAGCCGTTGCTGTTGTCCAGCAGCTCAATGCCCTTGCGGACATAGTCGGTCAGCTGCCACTCTCCCGGAGCGGCATCCATGGCGTAGTTCATGGCCTTGCCGTCGGCCAGATTCTCGGCAATGATCAGGGTCTTGCCTGCCCCGGCCTTCAGGGCAGCAGCACCGGCCTGGGTGGTGACAACGTTGTAACCGGCCTGTGCAGCCACCTCGTGGTTGTTGGGGCCGGTGCCATCGCCGTTCACCTTCTGGAACTCGCCGCCTGCGAAATACTCAAAGCCGGAGTTTGCCAGCTCCACGCCGATCTGATAGTAGTTCTTGCGGGTCTTCTGGTGTGCATAGAAGGCAGCAGGAGTGGCGTGGTCAATATTCACCGTGGAAACAATGCCAACCTTGTAGCCCTTCTGCTTGTGGAGCTTCTCCGCAATGGTCTCATAGGGCACATCACGGGTCCAGGGGCACATATTGATGACACCGCTCTCGGTCTTTTTGCCGGAAGCGATGGAGGTGGCAGTGGAAGCGGAGTCCGGGCAGAAGGAGGTGCTGTCGTAGGTGGTCACGCTGCCCACCTCCGGGAACTGGGTAAAGCTCAGCTCTGCCTCGGTGATGGCACCGTTGTTGGTGACAGTGCCCTGATAGAACCGGGCAGACTGGATCTGGGCAGTGCCCATGCCATCGCCGATGAACAGGAAGATGTACTTTGGCTTCTTCCGGAACAGATCAAAGCAGTTCTCCTCGTCAACTGCGGTGGAAGCAGCCGGAGCGGCAGCGTTTGCAGCCACAGGGGCAGCAGTCATCAGACCGGCGGCAGATGCCACAGCACCCACTTTCAGGAAACTGCGGCGGGACATTTTATGTTCTTTCATACGATAATTCCTCTCTTATCCTGAGCCCTCCCGGGCCCTGTTGCAATGTATCTTGGGAACGGTTCTATTGTACCCGTTCGGAGAAAGAAGGGAAACCACGGTAAGGAAAATCTTAGGTAAACCCTGAGCAAAGAAGAACAGGCATTGGTAAAAAACAGGTGGTCTTTGTAAAATCGGATCTTTCCTGCCCGCATCATTTCGCTCCGTCAGGATTTGCCCCGGATCGGTTGCATCCGGTGGGCAAATCGTGTATACTGTAACCCGATTTTTATTTGCGGAGGGAGGGGTGCACATGTCCGTTTTGTGTCTGGGCGAAGTCTGGCTGGAGCTGAACGCCGCCACGGCTCCGGAGCTGACGGAGACATTCCGGGTGCAGACCGGCGGCTGGGGCGCAGGCTTCTGCCGCCAGTACGCCGCATTGGGCGGGCAGGCGGCTCTGCTGGCCCAGCTGGGAGCCGACCCCTTTGGCCGCAAGCTGGCGGCCCGGCTTGCCCGGGATGGTGTGGATTGCTCCCTGCTCTGCTTCACGGATGCCTTCCCCACACCGGTGGTGTTCACCGGAGCAGACACCGCTCTGCCCTACCGTGCCCACACCGCCGGGCTGGCCCTTGGGCCGGAGCAGCTGGAGGCCGCCCCGTTCCGGGGAGCCTCTGCCTTCTGTTTTTCCTCCGCCGGGCTGGTGGACAGCCCCCTGCGGCTGGCCCACCTCAAGGCCCTTGCCGCCGCCCGGGATGCCGGGGCGCTCTGCTGCTATCTTCCCCGGCTGGCGCAGGCCGCGCCCTACTGGCCGCAGCGGGAGGCCCTGTGCCAGACCGCCCTGCAGTTTCTTGACCGGGCAGACGTTCTCTTTTTAGAGGAGAGTGACCTGCTCCTCCTCTTCGGCTCCCGGGAGCTGCGCACAGCCCTGTTTGCCCTGCTCACCGGCCATGTGCAGCTGATCTTTTTCTACAAAAAGGACAGGATTCTCGCCTTTACACGCAGTGTTATGGCTTCTGCCGCAAAAAAAGACCAGAGCCCCGCTCTGGTCTTGTATCGGATGGAGAAAATGATGCTCCCTGTCTCCTCTCTGCCCAGATTAAAGGAATCTGAGCTGAACGCGCTGATCGGATAGCCCCCTGCCGCTGAGATGGCGGCGGGAACCAAACAAAAACAGCCAGCGCCGTGGAAAGGAGGAGAAAGCGGCGCTGGCTGTGTATGAGAACTCCCAAACATTTGCGGCTGTCAGGAGATGGTTGGTAGTCTGTCCGCTGCCTTGGCTATTGCCTCGCATCAGCAGGGGACAGTGTTTTTTAAAGGGGCCGCGCCGCCCGGTTTCTGCCGGAGATGCGCGGTTTTCATTGCCTGCATGGCATCTTGGGAGGATGTTTTTCTGTTCCTCCCTGACTGCACCCTTATTGTACAGGATAAAAATGGAGTTTCTTTGTGAGGAATTTGAACAAATTGAAAATAAACGGAGCCGCTGCACATCATTTTGTACAGCGGCTCCGTTTTTTACGATTTTCTTTAATTTTCAGCCAGATTACCGGTGTAGAGCTGGTAATACTTGCCCTTCTTGGCGATCAGCTCGTCGTGGCTGCCGCGCTCGATGATGCGGCCCTGCTCCAGAACCACGATGCAGTCTGCATTGCGGACGGTAGACAGACGGTGGGCAATGACAAAGCTGGTGCGGCCATACATCAGGCCGTCCATGCCCCGCTGGACCAGTGCCTCGGTGCGGGTATCAATGGAGGAGGTCGCCTCGTCCAGGATCAGCACCGGGGGATCGGCAACCGCGGCGCGGGCAATGGCCAGCAGCTGGCGCTGCCCCTGCGACAGGTTTGCACCGTCGTTGGTCAGCATGGTGTTGTAGCCATCGGGCAGACGCTTGACAAAGCCATCGGCATTGGCCAGCTTTGCGGCGGCAATGCACTCCTCATCGGTGGCATCCAGGCGGCCATAGCGGATGTTCTCCATGACCGTGCCGGTGAACAGGTGGGTGTCCTGCAGCACGATGCCGAGCGAGCGGCGGAGGTCGTCCTTTTTGATCTTGGAGATGTTGATGCCGTCGTAGCGGATCTTGCCATCCGAGATGTCGTAGAAGCGGTTGATGAGGTTGGTGATGGTCGTCTTACCGGCACCGGTGGCACCGACAAACGCGACTTTCTGACCCGGCTTGGCGTACACGGACACGCCGTGCAGCACCTCGTGGTCGGGCGTGTAGCCAAAGTCGACGTTGTCCATGACCAGGTCGCCGCGCAGCGGTACGTACTCGATCTCGCCGGTTGCGCGGTGCGGATGTTTCCATGCCCACATGCCGGTGTGGTGGTCGGCCTCCTCGAACTCCCAGGTGTCGGGGTTCACCTGCGCGTTGACGAGCGTCACATAGCCTTCGTCGGCCTCGGGCTTCTCGTCGATAAGCTCAAAGATGCGGTCGGCGCCGGCGAGGCCCATGACCACGGCGTTGATCTGCTGCGAGATCTGGCCGATCTGTCCGCAGAACTGCTTGGTCATGTTGAGGAACGGCACCACGACGGCGATGGACAGCGCCATGCCCGAGATGCTCAGGTTGGGCACGCCCAGCGCCAGGAAAATGCCGCCTGCCAGTGCGACCAGTACGTAGAGCAGGTTGCCCAGGTTCATAAGGATGGGCATGAGGATGTTGGCGTACATGTTGGCCTTCTGCGAGACCTCGAAGAGCTTTTCGTTGCGCTCGTCAAAATCGGCCTCGGCGGCAGACTCGTGGCAGAATGCCTTGACGACCTTCTGGCCGTTCATGACTTCCTCGATATGGCCCTCGACCACGCCGAGCTCGGACTGCTGCGCAATAAAGAAACGCGCGGAGTTGGAGCCGAGCAGCTTGGTCATAAAGGTCATAAAGGCGACGCCGGCAATAATGACCAGGCACATCCACACGCTGTAGTACAGCATGATAAAGAACACCGTGGCAATGACGATGACCGTCATGAGCAGGTTGGGCAGCGACTGGCTGATCATCTGGCGCAGCGTGTCGATGTCGTTGGTGTAGTGGCTCATGATGTCGCCGCGCTGGTGCGTGTCGAAGTAGCGGATCGGCAGGTCCTGCATGCGGTTGAACATCTTCTCACGCAGCTTCTCGAGCGAGCCCTGCGTGACGATGGCCATGGCGCGGTTCCAGAACAGCGAGGACAGGATGCCGATGCCGTAGATGCAGGCGAGGGTGGTCACGAGCTGTGCGATCTTGGGCTGCGCGGCTTCCCAATCGCCCGACTGCCACGATTCGCTAATAATCTGCAGGGCGCTCTGAAGGAAGGTCGCGCCGATGGAGTTGATGATGGCGCAGAGCACCACGCCGACGACGACGAGGGGCAAAAGCACGGGGTAGAAGCCAAAGAGCGTCTTGATGAGGCGCGACATGGTGCCACCCTTGCGGTTGAGCGCGCGCTCGGCGGTCGTTGCCTTACTCATGTGCCTCGCCTCCTTCCTGGGTCTGAGCTTGCGTTATGGATGCCTCGGTGTCGGCCTCGACGGCCCCTTCGCCCTCGGCAGACATCTTGTTTTGCGAGGTAAAGGTCTCGCGGTAGATCTCGCTCGTCTTGAGCAGCTCGTCGTGGTTGCCGATCTGCGCGATGCGACCGCCCTCCATGACGATGATTCGATCGGCGTCCTGCACGGAGCTGATGCGCTGGGCGATGATGAGCTTGGTCGTGTTGGGCAGATAGCTTGCCAGTCCTGCGCGAATCTTGGCGTCGGTCTTGGTGTCGACGGCGCTGGTGGAGTCGTCCAGGATCAAAATCTTGGGGCGACGCAGCAGGGCACGCGCAATGCACAGGCGCTGTTTCTGACCGCCGGAAACGTTGGAGCCGCCCTGTTCGATCCAGGTGTCATAGCCCTTGGGGAAGCCATCGACAAACTCGTCGGCGCAGGCCAGATGTGCCGCCTCGCGGACTTCCTCGTCGGTGGCGTTCGGGTCGCCCCAGCGCAGGTTCTCGGCGATGGTTCCGCTAAACAGCACGTTTTTCTGCAACACCATGGCCACTTGGTGGCGCAGCGCGTCCAGGTCATAGTCGCGCACGTCCATGCCACCCACGCGCACGGTGCCCTCGGTGGCGTCGTACAGGCGGGCGATGAGGTTTACAAGCGTGGACTTGGCCGAGCCGGTACCGCCGATGATACCGATGGTCTCGCCGCTCTTAATGTGCAGGTCGATATCGTCGAGCGCCTGGCGCTTCGCATGCGCGGAATACTTAAAGCTCACGTGGTCAAAGTCGATGGAACCGTCGGCAACCTCGAGCACGGGCTCGGCGGGATCGGCGATCGTGGGCTCGGCGGCCAGCACCTCGGTAATGCGGTGCGCCGATTCGTCGGCCATGGTCACCATGACAAAGATCATCGACAGCTGCATCAGGCTCATGAGGATCGTGAAGCCATAGGTAAAGATCGAGGAGAGCTGGCCCACGTCGAACAGCGTGCCCTGGCTCGTGATGATGAGCTTGGATCCCAGGTAGATGATGACGACAAATGCGCCGTTGACGCAGATGTTCATCATGGGGTTGTTAAAGGCGAGCAGCTTCTCGGCGCGGGTGAAGTCCATCTGGACGTCGCGCGCGGCGGTGGCGAACTTCTCCTTCTCAAAGTCTTCGCGCACATAGCTCTTGACCACGCGCATGCCGGTGACGTTTTCCTCGACGGACTCGTTAAGGGCGTCGTACTTGTGGAACACGCGCGAGAAGATGGGGCGTACCTTAAAGATGATAAAGAACAGTCCAAAGCCCAGCAGCGGAATGATGACCAGGTAGACCATGGCGACGCTGCCGCCCATGATAAATGCCATGGTAAAGGCGAAGATCAAGACCAGCGGCGCGCGCACGGCGATACGGATGATCATCATAAAGGCCTGCTGAACGTTGTTGATATCGGTGGTCAGACGCGTGACGAGCGAGGAGCTCGAGAACTCATCGATGTTGGCAAAGCTGAACGTCTGGATCTTGTAGAACAGGTCGTGACGCAGGTTCTTGGCGAAGCCGCAGCTCGCATGGCTGCAGGTGACGCCGGCAGCGGCGCCTAAAGCAAGCGACGTCAGCGCGATGAGCGCCAAAAAGCCTGCGGTGGGAAGCATCTCGGCTACGGTGGCACCGTCTTTGATGGCGTCGATCAGGTTGGCGGTGATAAATGGAATCAGCACCTCGCAGAGCACCTCGCCAAGCACGAGCAATGGCGTGGCAACGGCGACTTTCATATAGTCGCGGATGCTGCCCATGAGGGTTTTAATCATCCAGTTCCTCCCAGGTTACACGGATTTTCTCGAGCATTTCGGCGAGCTGCTCGCGCTCGTCGTGAGTGAGGGCACTAAAGGCCCGTTCTCTAAAGCGGATGCGGGCCGCCTGGTCGATGCGGGCGTTTTCCCGGCCGGTTTCGGTCAGGCGAATGGTGAGTTGCCGTCGATCCTTGGGGTTACGGCTGCGCTCGATGAGACCGTTGACCTCGAGCTTGGACAGGATCTCGGAAAGCGACCCCGGCTTGAGGTCAAAGTGCATGCCGAGTTCCTGCTGCGATATCTCGCCGCCGGGCTGCTTGGCCAGCAGGCAGATGATGGGCGCCTTGCCGGACACGCCTCCGCCATGAAAATGCATGTAATGGCCGCAAAAACCCAGGCCGCTCAGGATGCGCTTGGCGAGTTTGTCTTCGGCGCTGACCGCTTCGGGTGCATCCGCCGGCTGTGACGGGTCGCCGCCGGGCTCGTGCGAACAAAGGTTAAGAGGTTCATCGCACATGAATTAGTGTTGCTCCTTTCTTTAGTTAGGTAGTGGAATTGTTTTGTGCCTAACCAATCTAGGAGCATGAGAAATGAATGTCAAGGTACCAAAGTAGTTGTTGCGCGGTTTTGCCAAACCGCGTAACGGCTCGACGCTGCAAGCCCGCCAGAGCGGCAATCTGCCTTTCAACTTCGGCGGCATGACCAGAAGGTCAATGCCGCCTTGTTTCAAGGCACCTTGCTCGCTCTGGCGGGTTTTCGCTGTCGGTAACGAATCATCGGCTATTTCGTTGCTGGTCAATATAAGATATTGATTTGCATTAAACGTAATTCGATGTTCTTGAGGGTAGGGGATTGATTTGGGTCGTACTGGGGATATGACGCCGCCTTTGCGTTGGCGGTTGGGTGTTGCTGGTGGGGTAGCGCTCGTTGTGCTGCTTGTCGACCAGCTGACCAAGCTTGCGGTTCGTGCCGTGGGCGATGCTCTGCATGTGACTGTTATCCCCGGTGTCATCGACTTTATGTTTGTCCGCAATATCGGCGCTGCCTTTAGTATGGGTGAGGGGCATGGCATCGCGTTTGCCGTGCTGGCGTTGGCGGTCATTATCGCTATTGCCGTGTACCTCGTTCGTGCACCCCAGCTCGCCCATCTTGAGGTTGTGGGCATGGCGATGGTTGCGGGCGGTGCTATCGGCAACGCTATCGATCGTTTGGCCTTTGGCTTCGTGACCGATTTTATTGCCACCACCTTCATCGACTTCCCCGTCTTCAATGTGGCCGATATCGGCATTACCTTGGGCGTCGTGCTCGCCCTCTTCGGCTACATGTTCTTGAGTCCCGCGGCCCGTGAGGTCGATGCGACCGCCGAGCTTAACGCCCGTGACGAGGCCCGCGCTAAGCGCAAGGCCCAGCAACGCGGGGAGCGTGCCCGCAAGATTCGCGAAAGGAACGAGCGCTAATGGCCGACATCCATATTCTTGTTGCCGACGATGCCGCTGGTCAGCGTCTTGACGCCTATCTGGGCGCCAATGACGGCTGCCCTACGCGCTCTGCCTGCGCGCATCTGATTGAGGGCGGTGCCGTATGCGTCAATGGCGAGACCTGCCTGTCCAAAAAGTACGCCGTGCGAGCCGGCGACCGTATTTCGGTCGATTTGCCCGAGCCGCACGATCCCACCGATGTGATTCCCGAGGCCATCCCGCTCGACATTCGCTATGAGGACGATTATCTCATTGTGCTCTCCAAGCAGCGCGGCCTGGTGTGCCATCCTGCACATGGTCATGAGAGCGGTACGCTCGCGAATGCCCTGGTCTATCACTGCGGTATCGACCATCTGGGCACCGTGCAGGGCGAGGACCGCCCCGGTATCGTGCATCGTTTGGATCGCGATACCTCGGGTCTTATGCTTGCGGCCAAGGACGACGACACCCAGCGCGCGCTCCAAAATCTTATCCGTACGCGCACGCTCGACCGCCGCTACATTACGCTCGTTCACGGTCATATCGCTATGGATGAGGGCACCATCAACACCGGCATTGCCCGATCGACGCGTGACCGTGTCAAGATGGCGGTTTCGGACGATCCTTTCGCGCGCCAGGCCATTACGACCTTTAAGGTTCTCGAGCGCTTCGATTCCACGCGTTTTGACGACGGTTATACGCTCGTCGAGTGCCACCTGTTTACGGGCCGCACACATCAGATTCGCGTGCATATGCGCCATATCAACCACGCCTGTGTGGGTGATCCACTCTACGGCAAGTGCGATGCACGCGCCGATCAGGGGCTGACCAGGCAATTCCTTCATTCCTGGCGCGTCGCGTTCGACCATCCCGTGACGGGGGAGCGCATTGAGTGCCGCGACGAGTTGCCGTGGGATCTCGCTGCGGTTCTCGACGATCTGGCTCCGCGCTCGCTCGGTCGCACGGCCGTTGGAGATGAAATTGTTCCGCAGCTCGGTCTTCTCGAATCCTAACCAGTATTAGGTGGTTTCTTGAACTCGGTAAGCCTGCGGTAAGATATACGGTTGTTTACGTAACGCGTTGCTGGGAGCCTGCATGCTCGCCTTTTTACAAACTAACACGCCCATCGTGATCTTCAACCAGATTGTCGTCACGCTGCTCACGGTCTGCTTTCTGTACCAGGTGGTCTTCTTTGTCATTGGCGCTCTTCGTGGCGAGGTCGCGCCTCCCAAGGCCAAAAAACTCCACCGGTATGCCTTCTTTATCGCGGCGCATAACGAGGAGGCCGTTATCGCCAATCTTGTTCGCTCCATCAAGGACCAGGATTATCCGTCCGAGCTCATCGAGGTCTTTGTGGTCGCCGATGCCTGTACCGATAACACGGCACAGCTCGCGCGCGAGGCCGGTGCCATTGTTTACGAGCGCAATGACCTGGCCCGCAAGGGCAAGAGCTGGGTCATGGACTTTGGTTTCGATCGCATTCTCAACGAGTATCCCGACACGTTTGAGGGCTACTTTATCTTCGATGCCGACAATGTTATCTCCCGCGATTACGTCTCCAAGATGAATGATGCCTTTGACCAGGGTTTCCATGTGGTCACGAGCTACCGCAACTCTAAGAACTTCGGCAGTTCGTGGATTTCGTCTGCCAACGCCACCTGGTATCTGCGTGAGGCCCGCTTCCTCAACAACGCGCGTAATATCTGCAAGACGTCCTGCGCTGTCTCGGGTTCGGGTTACCTTATCTCGGCGAGCGTGATCGAGGGCATGCACGGTTGGCAGTTCCATACGCTGACCGAGGATATCCAGTTCACCACGTTCTGCGCCATTCACGGCATTCGCATTGGCTATGCGCCGGCGGAGTTCTTTGATGAGCAGCCGGTGACGTTTAAGGCTTCCTGGAAGCAGCGTATGCGCTGGACTAAGGGCTTCTACCAGGTCTTTTTTACCTACGGCAAGCACCTGGTCAAATCGACGTTCCGCTATCATCGCTTTGCCGCATATGACATGTTTATGACCATCGCTCCGGGCATGCTGCTGTCCCTGATCTCCATGCTCGCCAACGCGACCTTCCTCATCGTGGGCGGGCTTTCGCACGGCTTCTTGGCCACCGAGGTCGAGATGCAAGCTTGTGCCGCTTCGCTCATCATGACCTTCGCGATGATGTACCAGACCTTCTTTATCCTGGCACTGCTCACGACCATCTTTGAGTACAAGCATATTCACTGCGCGCAAAAGTGGCGTTTGGTGACCAACCTGTTTACCTTCCCGATCTTTATGTTCAGCTATATCCCCATCACGGTGGCGGCCCTGTTCCTAAAGGTCGACTGGGTCCCGACGCAGCACGCCGTCAACGTTACCCTCGACGAGGTCATGCAAGGCGCCAAATAACCACCACCAAAACCACCACAAAGGGGACAGGCACCTTTGTGGTGGTTTTTGCCTTTGCGATGCAACTCGAGGAGGTGCTCGATGGCCTATATCCCGTTTTGGATTTGCATCTTTGTCGGCGTGGTGATTGATGCCCGTGAGCGGCGGTTTCCCAATGAGCTTGCCGGTGCATGTGCCGTGGCGGCGTTAGCAGGCGTTTGGCTCGACAGAGGTGTTAATACGGCGCTTGACCACGCCGGTCTTGCGGTCATCGTCTACCTTGCCCTTGTGCTCACTGAGTCGTTTTGGCGTCGTGTTCGCTGCGCTCCCGGCATTGGCATGGGGGACGCCAAGGCGCTTTTCGCGCTATGCACGCTCGACCCTCTGGGCGGCATCGTGGCATTTGCCGTCGCGCTCCTAGTCCTTGCCCTCTCCTGCCTCTTCACAAAATCGCGCTCCCTGCCATTGCTCCCGTTTTTGGTGCCGATTTTTGCCATAATCGAGGTCGTGGGCTGCACGTTGTAACCGATTGTGCATCCTTCTTAAGGAGCATGCCATGGCAACTAATCAAGAAACGGCCGTCATTAAGGCGCGCATGGACCGCATTCCCGCGGCGTTGTCGCCCGAACTCGTCGAGCGCATTTCCGCCGATCGCGCTTCGGGTGCCGTCAATCCGTATCGTTGCAACGACGACCAGGTCATTCGTCGTATTGATCGCGCTGCCGACAAAGGCACGCTTATGCGTCCGGCATTTATGCGCGATACCGAAAAGATTCTGCATCTTCCGGCGTACACGCGTTATGCAGGCAAAACGCAGGTCTTTAGCTTCCGTAGTAATGATGATCTGTCGCGCCGCGGTTTGCACGTGCAGCTTGTCTCGCGCATTGCGCGCGATATCGGTCGCGCCCTGGGGCTCAACTGCGATCTGATCGAGGCGATTGGCCTGGGCCATGACTTGGGACACACGCCTTTTGGCCATGCGGGCGAGCGATTCCTCAACGATATCTACCACGAGCGCACGGGTCGCTACTTTTTCCATAACGTGCAGTCGGTTCGCGTGCTCGATGCCCTGTATGGCCGCAACGTGTCGCTCCAGACGCTCGACGGCGTCTTGTGCCATAACGGTGAGTACGAGCAACGCGTGTTTGAGCTTTCGGACATGTGCTCCTTTGACCAGTTCGATCAGACGGTTGAGGACTGCATTGCCACGGGCTATGGCGCAATTGAGCACCTGCGTCCCATGTCGCTCGAAGGCTGCGTGGTCCGCATCTCGGATATCCTTGCCTACGTTGGGCGCGATCGCCAAGACGCCATTGCGGCGGGCCTGCTGTCGCCCGATGCTTTTGACGATGGCCTGGGTGGGGCATACAACAGCTGGATCCTTACGCATGCCTCCATCGATATCGTTGAGCACAGCTATGGCAAGCCGCGCATCGTGATGAGCGAGGAGCTGTTTGAGGAAATCCGCCGAGCCAAGCGTGAGAACTACGTAAAGATATACAGCAAGGGCGGTATCGAAGGCGATTCCGAGGCGGAGCTGCGCGAGGCGTTCGAAAAGCTCTACGACCGTTGCCTGCAGGATATAAACGAAGGTGACGAGTCCTCGTACATCTTTAAGCACCACATTTCTCGCATTGAGCAGCAGCTTTCCTACTACGACCGCACCTATGCCTGGCAGGACGACAAGGATCAAGCGGTAGTGGATTACATCGCGAGCATGACGGACGGCTATTTCTGCGAGCTCACGAGCAAGTTGTTCCCGGGATTAAAGTTTCCGCACCGTACCTATATTAACGAACGGTAGTTCGTATATATTCGGTATACTGTTAGTGAAAAACGTTTTTGATTGATGCACGGGATGGCTATGGACAACCTTTTTTCTGCCTCGACGCGCGAGCGTTCCTTTAAAAATGCGCCGCTCGCGGTGCGCATGCGCCCCAATTCGCTCGACGAGTACGTGGGTCAGCAAAAGGCCGTCGGTAAGGGCTCGTGGCTGCGTGCTGCGATTGAGCATGACGTGCTGTCGAGTGTGATTCTGTATGGGCCGGCCGGTACGGGCAAAACGACGCTGGCCCACATTATCGCTAACCATACCAAGAGCGAGTTTGTCGAGGTCAGCGCCGTGACGGGTACCGTGAAGGACCTGCGTCGCGTGATTGACGAGGCCAAGACGCGCCTGAATACCTACGACCGCCGCACTATTCTATTCATCGACGAGATTCATCGCTTCTCTAAGTCGCAGCAGGATGCCCTGCTGCATGCGGTTGAGAACCGCACCGTCATTATGATTGGCGCCACGACGGAGAATCCGTACTTCGAGGTCAACTCGGCGCTGCTCTCACGTGGTCGAGTCGTGGAGCTTGAGCATTTAAAGGACGAGGATATCGCCATGCTTATCGAGCGTGCGCTCGAGGCACCTCAGGGCCTGAACGGCAAATTCTCGGCCGATGAGGATACGGTTAAGTCCATCTGCACGCTGGCCGCGGGCGACGCTCGCTCGGCGCTCACGACGCTTGAGCTTGCGAGCGAGATTGCCGTCACGCGTCCCGATACCGAGGGAACGCCAGCGCCGGCGGCGGGGGAGCGCTATCCCATCACCGTGGATGACGTTAAGATTGCCAACCCGCGTCGTGGCTTTTCGTATGACAAAAACGGCGACATGCACTACGACATTATCAGTGCGTTTATTAAGTCTATGCGCGGCAGCGACCCCGATGCCACGATCTATTGGCTTGCACGCATGATCGATGCGGGAGAGGATCCCAAGTTTATTGCGCGCCGCATTATGATCCACGCTTCCGAGGACGTCGGAAACGCCGATCCGCAGGCGCTTTTGGTGGCACATGCCGCGTTTAAGTCTGCCGAGGTCATTGGCTATCCCGAATGCCGCATTAACCTGGCTCAGGCTGCGCTCTATGTGTGTTTGGCGCCTAAATCCAACGCGTGCGAGGCTTCGATCGATGCGGCGCTGGCAGATATCCATTCAAGTGGGCTGCGCGAGGTGCCGAGTTATCTGCGCGACCGTCATCGCCCAGGCAGCGACGAATACGGTGTGTATAAGTATCCGCATGATTATCCCGAAGGCTGGGTCGATCAGCGCTATTTGCCCGAAGGCCTGGAGCGCGGCGCGTTCTGGCATCCTGCCGGCCGCGGTTGGGAAGAGTGGCGTGTGGAGCAAAGCGAGCGCGACCGTAGCGGCAACGCTCCCAAGTAGGTCA
>OHJY01000606.1_pt1 | contig 13509 bp, 8 predicted proteins | sample 1568681 | NCBI WGS metagenome assembly OHJY01 (sample SAMEA3879540, study PRJEB24766) | human gut metagenome | biome: human-associated habitat; feature: feces | place: USA | collected 1985/1987
GGCCGTGTTTACCAGAGCCAGATGGGAATAGGCTTGGGGGAAATTCCCTAATTGTTCTTTGGTGTCGAAGTCCAAATCTTCGCTGAACAGACCCAAGTGATTGGAGCATTTCAGTATTTCGTCGAACAGGCAGCGGGCCTCTTCTTTTTCTCCTATGACGAAAAGAGCCCTCACGAGCCAAAAGGTGCATATCGTGAATGCCGAGGAGGGCAGTCCGAAGTCGTCTTTGCTGTTGTACCGGTACATCAAGCCTTTGTGTAACAACGCTTTTTTTATGGCTTTCACTGTTTGGTGATAACGAATGTCGTTCGCTTCGATGAAGCCGTAGGGTTCCATGAGGAGTAGGGAGGAATCTAAGGCCGTGTTTTCGTAGGTCTGGGAAAAACTGTGGATTTTTTCTTTCCAGCCGTGAGTCATCACATCGGTTTTTATCTTGTCTGCTTCTTTCTGCCAGCGTTCGATATATTTGTATTTTTTTAGCATATTGGCGATTTTCGTTCCCCGATCCAAAGCGACCCAGCACATTACTTTCGAGGAGACGAAATGCTGGCTTTCCCCTCTGATTTCCCAGATTCCTTTGTCCGGTTCTCTCCATTCCTCTTCGACTGTGGCGAGAATACTCTTCACCATTTCCCACATGTCTTCTATTTCGTCTAACGTCCCCGGCATGAGTCGATAGTATTGGTAGATCAAGTCCATGAGATAACCGAACGAGTCGTTTTGCCTTTGGTGATAGGCATCGTTTCCTATTCTCACCGGTTTGGAGTTTTTATATCCGTCGAGGTGGTCCAGAATGATTTCTTTTAATTGCCTTTCTCCGCGAATGCCATACATGATTTGAAAAGACTCGTGCTTGGCGACGAAGGTGGATTGAATGAATTTCATAAATCTGCGAGCCGCTCCTGCATGCCCGATTTGGAAGAGGGTCTCGATGGACATGGATGCATCTCTCAACCAACAAAAACGATAGTCCCAGTTGCGGACGTCACCGACGGTTTCGGGCAGGCTCGTAGTGAGTGCCGCCAATACGGCTCCGTTGTAATAAGACATTAACTTCAATACTAACAGACTTCGTTCTATAACGTCGTTGTAGAGCGAGTATTTTTTAGTCCGGTTCGTCCAGTTGAGCCAATAGACCAGTGTGCGGCAATATTCGAGCTTTTCCCGTTCGATGTCTATCGGAATCACCTTTTCGTTGTATGACAGCAGGAAAAATTCATCTCGTTGGAGCGTGATTTCCTTTTTTTGTTCGATGTCTTGTAAAGACAGGGAAGAGTATAGGTATTGTCGGTCTTTGTTCTCGGACGAACAATAAGTTTCGATGTATTCGTCGGTAATGTTGTGTATGACTTTTCCCCGTGCATAATCGGGAGCCGGATTGTAATTTACTTTAAACCGGGGTGTCCCTTTTATCCAACGGATATAACGATATATTTCTGCGGGCAGATAGTGCTCTTTTTCATAGGAACGGTAGCACGGCATGAAGTCGAGCACGACAAATTCTCCTTCGTCGGAAGAGAAATGGGTGGATAGTATATTGGTATGAGGTACATAAGATTGCGAGATGTGATATTCGTTCGACACTTCGAATCCGAAACAACCGCCTTTGTCCCTATCGAGCAGTGCCGCGAAGATAGAGGGCGAATCGAAGTCGGGGAAACACAACCATTCGATATTCCCTTTTTCCGATATGAGCGCTGCCGTCCGGCAGTTTCCAATTACACCATAGTTGAGGTTATTCATCGGTTTTATTTTAAGTTTAATAGTTCTTTAAAGAAATGTAATGCGGAGTTCAATCCTTTTCGGACTTTATCGTTGGTCGATGACTCGCCCGAAATATTTACCAATGTTTGCAACAAGGGGAGGACTTGTTCCTGCGATGGCAAGTTGTATCTGGCGGTTTCGGAGACGTAACCCACTTTTATGGTTGCCGCATTTTTGGGCAGGGCCTTGAACATATCTTCGTCGGTGGTGTCGTCGCCGATAGCCAGAATGAAATCGTAATATTCTTTTTTGAGCTGGCGGGAAACTTCCGAGCCTTTGTTGTAATCGGGCGATTTTATTTCGATCACTTTGTCTCCCTGAATGATTTGCAATTTCTGTTGTATACAGATAGAAACAAGTTCGTTGGCTAATTGTTGGGCTCGCAAAGTTCCCAGCCAAGCATCGCTTTCCCGATAGTGCCATGCGATGGCGGTTTCTTTGACTTCCAGACGCGAACGGGGTGTTTTCGCTACGAATAGTTTGAGGATAGATAACAAACCTGCGCTCCATACCGGTTTGTTGATGTTTTTGTGCCATAGCCCGTTTTCCCGATAGAATGCTCCGTGCTCCGCAGCTATCGAGACCGGAAGGTTCCCCAGCCATTTTTCCAATGTGAAGTGGTCGCGTCCGCTATTGATAACGATGTGGTTGTCGGAGTCTTCACAAAGTTTTTGTAGCGTTTCTATGAGTTCGGGTGTCGGCTCGGCATCTTCGGGGCGGGGTTTGAGAGCCGCCAATGTTCCGTCGTAGTCCAAAAGAATGAGCCGTTTTTTCGCTCTATTGTACTCTTGTTTGATAGAGCCTATCGCGTTTGCTGTAATCTGTTTTTTGCGGAAGGAGATGTTCTTGCGGCAAATATCGTTCCACTCGTCGGTAAAGTCAGCAGCCCATTTGTCGACGGTTTGGGTCGAGATGATTTTCTGCATGTTTTGCAGCCGTCGCAACTGTTCCTCTACGGGCATTTCCAATGCTTGACAAATTGCCCGTTCGATTTGTCCCGTGTCATTGGGATTGATTAACAGAGCGTCGGTCAATTCGACGGCTGCTCCTGCCATTTCGCTGAGAATCAATACACCGGGATTTTCGCTTTTGGCGGCTACATATTCTTTGGCTACCAAGTTCATTCCGTCCCGGAGGGGTGTCACAAGCGCTATGTCGGCCATGTGGTACATGGCTGTCAGTTCCTCGAAAGAAAATCCGTGATAGAAATAATATACCGGAGTCCAATCCATCGTAGAATACGCCCCGTTGATGGAGCCTATTTCTTCGTCTATTTTGGTCTTTAATTGGGCGTAACTGCCTACGTGGTCGCGCGAGGGGACTATGATCATAGCCAAAGCGATCTTGCCATGATATTCGGGGTGATGTTCGAGGAAGGCGGCGAAGCCTCGCAGCCTGTGCAGGATTCCTTTACTGTAATCGAGGCGGTCCACGGAGAGAATCAACTTGTGATCTCCGAACAGTTTTCTCGTGCGGTCGACCGCTTGACGGACTTCCGGTTGTGTAGAAGCATTGTGGTACAGGTCGTAATTAATCCCCATAGGAAGGGCATCTATTCGTACGACCCGATTGCCTAACTGTATTTCGTCCAATTTGAAATTCATGCGCAGCACGCGTTCTACCGCACTGATAAAGTGCCGCATGTAGTCGTGAGTGTGAAAAGCTATGAAATCGGCTCCTAACAGACCTTTGAGAATCTCGGCCCGTTCGGGCAATATGCGGAAGAGTTCATAGGACGGGAAAGGTATGTGATGAAAATAGCCTATGCACAAGTCGGGAACGGCTTCTCGAAGCATACCGGGCAATAACATCAGTTGATAATCCTGTACCCACACTTTATCTTCGGGGCCTATCAGCCGGCAGATGGTTTCACAGAATCGCTTGTTTACTTCTCGGTAGGCTTGCCAGAAAGTGTCCTTGTACAATGTATAGGCAAAGAAATAGTGGCACAGCGGCCAGATGGTACTGTTGCTGTAACCTTCGTAATAATTTTTTATCTGGGTGTCGGACAGGAATACGGGGTGAAAGTTTAGTTCTTCCAATTTTTCCCCGATCGCTTGTTTGTCGCTATCATTATCCACACAAATTCCCGGCCACCCGATCCAATGCTTTTCGTAAGCAGTTTGAAGAGAATCGAGCCCCGTTGCCAGCCCGCCTTCGCTTCGGGTGAATGAAAACGTTCCGTTTTTTTCGCTTACCTTGACTGGCAGTCTGTTTGATATGATGTAGAGTTTCATATCTCTTACACGACAAATGGCAGACCATTTTTGTGGGGATATGATTAAATTGTTGATTATTATGGTGATAGTCGGTTTTTCGGAGCGCAAATGCCTTTCATTTTGATAAACTATTTACCAAAATGAAAGGTAGGGGTAGAATCTATTTTTGTATAAAGTATCGGAGTAAACTTATCCGGGCTGAGCCGGATTATTCTTGCTTTTGGGTATTCACAGAAATACGGTCGGTCATCGGGTGGCGGTAGAGCCGGTCGTTTCCAATAACCGGGTTATGTATTCTTGGACTTCGGTCATGAGCCAGCGGGGGGTGGAGGTAGCTCCGCAGATACCTATGCTCTCTTTTCCTTCGAGCCATGTGGGGTCTATTTCGCTGATGTCGGAAACGAGTCGGGATTGGGGATTGACTTGCAGGCATTCTCCGAAAAGCACCCGTCCGTTGGAGCTCTTTTTCCCGCAAACGAACAGGATAAGGTCGTGTCGGCGGGCAAACTCCCTGATATTGGGAATGCGGTTGGCGACTTGCCGACAGATGGTGTCGAACGATTCGAATTGTCCGTCGGGTTTCAGCTGTTTTATCTCGTCGACGATGTGGCGGAAGCCTTCTACCGACTTGGTTGTTTGGGAATAAAGCAACAGTTTTTTGCGGAGGTCTATCTTATCGAGGTCTTTGTCCCCCTCGATGACGACGGCTTTGCCGTGGGTCTGTCCCACCAGTCCGTTGACTTCGGCGTGTCCGGTTTTGCCGTAGATAACGATTTGCGCCTCTCCGGGAGGGTTGGAATCGTATGCGGTTTTGATTTTACGTTGCAGTTGCAACACGACGGGGCAGGTGGCATCGATGATTTCGATGTTGTTCTCGGCGGCGATTCGGTAGGTTTCGGGAGGTTCACCGTGGGCTCGCAGCAATACTTTCACGTCGTGCAACTGTTTGAGCTGCTCGTGGTCTATGGTGATGAGCCCTTTGGCTTTGAGTCGTTCCACCTCGTTGCTGTTGTGTACGATGTCGCCGAGGCAGTAGAGCCGTCCGGTGCGGTCGAGTTCTTCTTCGGCTTTGCGGATAGCCGTGACTACACCGAAGCAGAAACCCGAATGTTCGTCTATTTCTATGCGTGCCATAACCTGTCTCCTTTCTACCTTTGCGGGTGGTTTATCGAAGTTTTTCGACGGTTTCTCTGTACCGGGTCATGAGCCATGCGTCTTGCTCGGCGATTGTCATGTGGGAATTGTCGAGCTCTATGGCATCGTCGGCTTTGCGCAAAGGGCTTTCTTTACGGGTCTGGTCGATGTGGTCGCGTTTGTTGATGTTGGCGACTACTTCGTCGAAATCGACATCGACACCTTTCGCCTTCAATTCGTCGACGCGTCGTTGTGCCCGAGTCTCCGCCGAGGCCGTGACGAATATTTTCAGTTCGGCATGGGGGAATACAGTTGTGCCTATATCGCGCCCGTCCATGACGATGCCTTTCCGTTCGCCCATTTTTTGCTGTGCGGCAACCATAGCCGTGCGCACGAAAGGTATGGCACTAACGGGGCTTACCTTATCGGATACTCGCATGGAGCGAATTTCACGCTCTACGTCGATTCCGTTTAGAAATGTGTGTGTCATACCCGTTTCGGGATCGGGGCGGAAATCGATTTGAATGTCGTCCATGAGGGACCTCAGCGTATCGGTGTCGACCGTGTCGCCGTCGATGAGGCCGTGGTCGAGGCAGTAGAGGGTGACGGCGCGGTACATCGCGCCACTGTCGATATAAATGTAGCCTATGTTCCGGGCAAGAGCTTTCGCCATCGTACTTTTCCCACACGAAGAGAAGCCGTCGACGGCGATGATTATCCGAGGTTCAGGTTTATTCATAAGCGTTTATTTTTTGAATTCGAAAAGATTGGTCGAGAGGTTGACCATGAGCGTGGTCGCTCCCGTGTGTTGTTGTGCGAGGGCGACACCTATGCCGAACATGCGGACTTTGATTCCGCCGCCTATGCTGAATCCGGAGAGAAAGTTACGGTGAGCGGTGCGCATGTCGGTGCGGGTTTTGTAGTTGTACCCCACTCCTATGTAAATGCGGTCGGTGGGCAGGAACTCCACGCCGAAAATGAGATGGCGGAAAAGGTTGTCCACGAATCCGCTTTTTTCGACGATTTCGTCGCTCCCGGTGTAAGAGCTGCTTTCGATGGCGGGATAGGGAAGTTTCCACCTTGTGAGGTTACGAGCGGTGACCGACACCCGTATGGGCGCATGTTCGAGGCTTTGCGTATAGCCTATCTGCAAATCGAACGGCATGCGTTCGAATGTGTCGTTGTAACGTTTGATTTGTCCACCCAGATTGCGTGCTACCAGCGAGAGCGAGAGGTCGTTGTCGGCGTTGTAGTAGTTGAGGCCGAGATCGACGGCAAGCGCCCAAGAGGTGTATTGTTCGTAAGAGGAGTAGATGACTTTGGCATTGACTCCGCCCCGCAAGGTCGTGGTGATGTCGTGGGCGTAGATACCGTTGAAGACGATGTCTTTGGGTGAAAATTCACCGGTGATCACGCCGGTTTCGTCGGCACTTTTCATTTTGCCGTACCCGTAGTATTGTATGCCGGCCGCCCATGCTCCCCGTTCTCCGGCCGCCTTTCCGAAAGTGGCTCCTGCCAGATTGATTCCCCCGACATATTTCATGTAGTTCAGCCCGAGTTGTAAATCCGATTCGGGTCCCATCAGAGCCGGGTTTTGATTGACGAGGTTTATATCTTCGTCGATGACGGATATATTGGTTCCTCCCAACGTATAGGCGTGGGTAGAGGTGGGGATATTGAGAAAGTCGAACGAGCTTTTCCCCTCTTGTCCCCTCCCGGCGAAGCATGTAGTGACAGTCGCCAGAAGAACCGTTATATATCGAAACGTATGTGTCATAATTGTTTTCGGGTTTCAAAGATAGCCAAAATTCCCGGTCGGCAGAAAGTCGCGTGATTGAATTTTGCTTTCGGCAGAATGGTTCCCGATGATTTATTAACGGGAAAAAGGACAATAAAGTATGTGGCGGAACGAGTTTGTATCGGAACTTTATTCGTATTATATTGCAAACTATGTTTGCTCGAATCGATGGAAATCGTTAATTTTGAACTTTGTTCTATGTAAAACATAAAAATTTTCAAGTAGTTTATGGAAAAACTGCAAAGATATTTCGATGCGATAGAAGCTGAACTTTCGAAGATAGAATATGCCGCCGAACCCGATGGATTGTATGCTCCCGTGCGTTATGAGTTGTCGTTGGGCGGTAAGCGCGTGAGGCCGTTGTTGACGTTGCTTGCTTGCGAGATGTTTGCGGGCGATTATCGTCGGGCATTGAATGCGGCGGTGGGGTTGGAAGTGTTTCACAACTTCACGCTGTTGCATGACGATGTGATGGACAAAGCCGACGTGCGCCGTGGTAAACCCACGGTGCATAAGGTGTGGGACGAGAATACGGCCATACTTTCGGGCGATGCTATGGAGATCATCGCTTTCCGTTATATCGCCCGCACGGAAGCTCCGCACACGGGGGCCGTCGTCGAGTTGTTCTTGAAAACGGCTCTTGAAATTTGCGAAGGTCAGCAATACGATATGGAATTCGAGCGTCGGGACGATGTGACCGAAGCGGAATATATCGAGATGATTCGCCTGAAAACAGCCGTGCTGTTGGGGGGAGCGTTGAAGATAGGGGCGATTATAGGCGGAGCGAGCGAGACGGATGCGGATTGTATCTACCGTTTCGGCGAGTCTTTGGGACTGGCGTTCCAGTTGCAGGACGATTGGTTGGACGTGTATGGCGACCCTGCCCGTTTCGGGAAAAAGATAGGAGGCGATATTCTGAATAACAAGAAAACGTATATGCTCATCAATGCCCGGCAACGGGTCGAAGGGAAAGATGCCGAGGAGTTGTCCCGCTGGTTGAGCGCAGCCGAATACGATCCTTCCGAGAAGATCGCTGCTGTGACGGCGTTGTACGACCGTGTCGGTGCGGGCGATTTGTGTCTGCGGCAGGTCGACGAATACAGTCGTCGGGCGATAGAGGCTTTGCGGCAAATCGGAGTGGACGAAGCGGCAAAGCAGCCTTTATACGATTTGGCGAATTCATTGATAAAACGAGATCACTAAAATTTTTCAGAAACGATGCCTTACCGCCGGTTACCGAATACAGACAAAGCCCGCCTTGCCGCTCTCGAAAAAGCGGTGGCGATGGAGCACGAGTGCGATGTGGACAAGCAGGCGGCTTCGTATAAAACGCTGAACGAGGCCCGCGTTCTTTTGAGACGTTTCAAAAGTGCCGTCGAGCAGTTCCAGTATTGCTATACGGCTCAGGCCGAGGCCAACCGACAATATCAGTCGCATTTGAAGACGGCCCGGTTGTACATCTCGCATTTCATACAGGTGCTTAATTTGGCGGTGTTGCGTAACGAGGTGCGTAAGGAACACAAGTTGTTTTACGGGCTCGACCCCGAAGATTTTGCCGTGCCCGAGCTGACCGGCGAGAAGCACATTCTCGTTTGGGGAGAACGTCTCATCGAGGGGGAACGCGAACGGGTGTCGCACGGAGGCGCACCTATTTATAACCCTACGATCGCGAAAGTGACCGTGCATTACGATATTTTCAAGGAAGCCTATCGGGAACAACAGAATTATAAACTGAATACGACTCGTTCCCAGTCGGGATTGGATGCCTTGCGCGAGGAGGCGGACCGGATTATCTTGGATTTGTGGAATCAGGTGGAAACGTATTACGCCGATCTCCCTGCCGAAATCCGTTTGAACCGTTGCCGGGCTTACGGCGTAGTATATTATTATCGCAGTGGAGAAAAGCGACCCGAAGATGATTGATACTCACACGCATATTTATCTGGAAGAGTTTGACGAAGACCGTGTCGAGGTGGTGCGCCGCGCCCGTGAAGCGGGAGTCGAACGAGTGATATTGCCCAATGTCGATTTCGACACGGTGCAAGCCATGCATGCCACGAACGATTTGTTTCCTGGTTATTGCCGTATGGCTATGGGGCTACACCCCACGTCGGTGGAGGCCGATTATCGGGAGCGACTTGGACAGGTGAGAGAGCTGCTTTTCTCCGGGGAGTATTGCGCCGTGGGTGAGATAGGGCTCGATTTGTATTGGGACAAGACCTATGCCGAGGAGCAGAAAGAGGCTTTTGTGATGCAGACGGGGTGGGCGGCAGAGTCGGGTTTGCCGGTGATTATTCATTGCCGGGAGGCATTCGACGAAATATTGGCTCTGTTGCAGTCGGGCAGAGTGCCGGCATTCCGAGGGGTGTTCCACAGTTTCACGGGGTCGGCCGAACAGGTGCGTCTGCTGAGGGGAACCGGTGACTATTATTTCGGGATAAACGGCATCGTTACTTTCAAGAACGCTCATCTCGAAGATATGGTACGAGAAGTAGGCATCGGGCGTATATTGCTCGAAACCGATGCTCCGTATTTGGCTCCCGTGCCTTATCGAGGCAAGCGGAACGAACCTTCGTATTTGCCTTATATGGCAAAGCGAATAGCCGAAATTCTGGATATTACGACTGCCGAGGTGGAGGAGGCTACCACGGCCAATGCTGTGCGATTGTTCGGAGAAGGGTGATTCCCGGATAATGGGAAGAGCCGGCTTTCATGCTATGTATAGGGGGAATGTGTTTCATCGGGCTTTCCTCGAAAATAATTCCCGAATTTTGTTTGAAGAGGGTTAAAACAGTCGTTTGGAGCCGAGGCATGAAAAAAAGGCGTGAAATATTTGGGGAAATGTAAAAAAAAGCATAAATTTACGGAGAGACACAAAATCACGATACTATGAAAAGACCCCTCCGCTTTTCAATGAGTTTGTCTATACTCTTTTTGTCACCCATGTCGGCGATAGTGTCGGCTGCCGTCGATATTCCTTTGAGTTTGTCGTCTGAAAAGAATTATATCGTGGAGGTCGTTCTTCCCGGCGGTAGTACGTCGGCGAATATAGAGGACGGCCGGATAACTGCCGAAGGGGCTTCGCAGGCGCTTGCGACCGTGGTCTATTATGACGGGCTGGGTCGTCCCGAACAGACTTCCCGAGTGGGTTTCACGGCAACGGGCGCCGACCTGCTGTCCACGGTTAGTTACGACGAGGCCGGGAGAGAATATCGTCAAGGGCTTCCCACACCCGTATCGGGGAACAACGGCTGTTATGTGAATCCTTCTACATACGGGCAGACGGCTCAAAGTTATTATGGAGACACATATCTCTATCGGGAGACTTTGTACGAAAACTCACCGTTGAGCCGGACAGTCGGTGTGAAAAATCCCGGAGCTGTTTGGAACGCTCACCCGAAGACTGCTGCATATCGGTGCAATACGGCAGGAGAGGTCGTTCTTTTCCGAATTTCGTCCGATGGGGTACAACGAGTGGGGCGGTATACCCCGGGTGCTCTTTATGTTACTCGCGAAACCGACGAGGACGGAATTTGGCAAGAGAGTTTCACCGATAAATCGGGTCGAGTGGTTATGACCCGTCAGGGAAACGGTTATGACACTTACTACATTTATGACGACCACGGCAGGCTGTGCTACGTACTGCCCCCGATGGCTGTGGACGGAATGTATAATACCGGCAATTATCCCGACAGCCACACTCTTTTGCAACAGTATGCCTATCTCTATAAATACGACGACCGGGGGAACTGCATAGGGAAGCGTTTGCCCGGTTGTAAATCGATACAGATGATTTACGATAGGGCTAATCGGTTGGTCATGAGTCAGGACGGCAATCAACAGAGCGAAAGTCTCTGGACCATAACCAAATATGATGCCCTCTCCCGAGTGCTGTATACTTATGAGGCGAATCCGCTTCGCAGCCCCGGAGACTTGCGCCAGTATTGTAAAGAAAAATTGTTTGTCGAGGAACGTGCCGATAGTTATACTGCGTGGCCGGGTATGGGTTATACCCTCAGGATTCTGCTGCCTGCCGCCAATGATTACCGGTTGCTCACGGTCAATTATTACGACGACTATTCTTTTTTGTACATCGAGGGGACGGCAGCTTCGCAGCTTGCCTATCGGAGTAAGGAGGGATATGGTGCGGCTTATTCCTCGGCCAAAGGTTTGCTGACCGGGACGCAGGTGTTCGACTTGACGGACAGGAGCAAATATGCGATTACCGTTTATTATTACGATGAATATGGAAATCCCGTACAGACACGCACTCGGCATGTATCGGGTGATTATGAAATGACTTATGCTCAATGCGACCTTTCGGGAAATATTCTTAAATCATACACGGAACATTTGGATTCCCGGGGGCGTTTATCGGTATCGGAGTCCGTAGAAAATACTTATGACCGCTCGGGACGCCTCACCCGCACCGATTATGCGGTTAACGACTCTTTGTCTACCGATTGGATATATGAATACGACGAGTTGGGACGGATATCCAGCAAAAGTATCGACGGAGGACTGACGCATGCTAAATATCGGTATAATTTGCAGGGTTGGATCACTCGGATAGAAGATGTCGATTTTGTACAGAATTTGTATTACGAAAACTTTATGGGAAACTATGGGAAAGTTCGTTATAACGGAAATATATCGGCGATGAATTGGACATATCGCACCGATACCGACACGATTGTGAACGGCTATCGCTTCACTTATGATGCCTACGACCGGCTGGCTTCGGCCTATTCGGTGACAGGCAGTGATTTTTCCAGCGGCCGTTATCATGTCGAATATGAATATGACAAGCATGGTAATATGGTAAATTTGTATCGCAATGGGGGAAGGGGCGGAATGATAGACGAGATGAACTGGTTTTATGAAGGGAATAGGGTAGTAGAGATTACCGATATGGTGGGAGAACAGGGGCGATACGACATGAAAGAATATCGGGACTATAATCATAACGGACTCGATTATTTTTACGACTCCAACGGAAATATGACGGCTGACCTCGACCGGGATATTGTCGCCATACGATACAACATGTTGAATTTGCCCGATACCGTGCAGTTCCGCAACGGGTCGGCTATCGTGAATTATTACACCGCCGACGGCAAGAGAACCGGCAGTAAATACCTCACACCACTGACAACAGTCGTTATCCCCGCGGGTCAGACCTTCGGCAGTACATCGGGGACTGCGGCCATGAGCAGTCATGTTACGGCACGTCGGGGTTCTTTGGAATATGCGGGAGCCGATTTCGAGAGCGATACCCTGATACGAATTCATAACGGCGACGGCTATTTGGATTGTTCGGAACAAGATTTCCGGTACTTCGTGCGGGATTATCAAGGGAATATCCGCACCGTCTACGGCAGTGCGGTAGCAAAACTAATACCAGTGGAACCTCCTTTTTCCTTGACGAACCGGGGGGCGATAGGCGGAGATAAACCACCTATTCGCCCAACCCCCATAGAGCATACCGTCACCTACCAACGTATGCAATACTATCCTTTCGGTCTTCCTTATGAAGCCCATTACCAGCCCGAAGAACAGCCGTATAAATACGGAGGAAAGGAGTTTATAGAGCTGCACGGCTATGACAGTTACGACTTCGATGCTCGTATGTATTATCCGGCTCTCTGCCGATTCACCACTATGGATCCTCTTTGTGAAAAATATTACTCCATCTCACCTTATGCTTACTGTAATAACAATCCGGTAAAATATGTAGACCCGGACGGGGAATCGTGGCGATTGACTTATGACAGAATAGAAGGAGAGGTGATTTTTACAGGATATGAGTGGGTAGATGAAGATAAATCTTATGATGTAGACGGTAATTTATTGCAGGGTTTGTATGCGCAGGCCATATTTTTTTCAGATAACAAAACTTTTGACAAGGATAACGGCTATAATATAGGATCTTCTACTGCCACGGTTTATTTGGCAGACGGAACGACCGAGACATATGCGGCCTGTACGAATCCTTCGGGAAGCGACTATGCTACGGTTCCCGAAGGTACTTATCATGCGAAAGTAGGCAAGCATAAGGGGGCTTATACGGCTTTGCGAATGGAGGATACCGACGGTAGCGGGAGAATAGAATTAGGATACGAAAATCCGGCATATACCGATGGCCGGACATACGCAGTGGGTATTAATATACACAAGCCTGGAATAAATAATCTTACAGGAATGATTACTAAAAAAAGACCTATATCGGCAGGATGCCTGTTGGTCGACATAAATAGCTGGGACCGTTTTATAGGGCATTTTGAAGCAGAAGACCAAAAGAACAATACGGTAAGCGTCACGGTTTCGAGATCTCTATCGGAACCCGTGAACGTAAACCGGTTGCCGGCTTTTAATTTTATTCTGAATGGAACGAGAGAATCATTTTTTAGTCGTATTAAAAATAGGAAATTATGAAAAAGAGCGTGCTATTGCTGTTTTTTGCCGGTTGTGTGGCGACAGGCATTTTTGGAATCGGCCGTAAGATTCCGATGAATCGGGTGAATGATTTGGGGCAGAGGGAAGGCTATTGGAGAGATTCTGTCGGAGGAGGATTCGTATATGATCTATATTATA
>OHJY01000607.1_pt1 | contig 13502 bp, 11 predicted proteins | sample 1568681 | NCBI WGS metagenome assembly OHJY01 (sample SAMEA3879540, study PRJEB24766) | human gut metagenome | biome: human-associated habitat; feature: feces | place: USA | collected 1985/1987
CGAGGTAGGCGGAGAAGTCCTCTGCGATCTTCGGGTGCTGGATGTACTCGCGGATCAGGTCTTCATCGGCCTGCAGACCCAGTGTTTCGTAGGTGTCCAGCAGATTAGACAGGTCCTCCCAGCCGCGGGCGGTGACGAACTGGGTGCCGTCCACGTCGGCGTTGATCTGGTAGAAGTTCTGCGGGTGCAGCTCCAGATAGCTCAAAATGGCGCTGTGGATGTGGGCAGCGCGGGCATAGTCCTTCCACACGGGCAGGTCCGGCTCAATGTCCATGCGGCGCACGCGGTCCAGCGTAACGATATCAAAGTCGCGCACAGATTTGTTATATTCCGGTGGGTTGCCTGCCGCCACGATGACCCAGCCCGCAGGCACGGCCTGATTGCCGAAGGTCTTGCACTGCAAAAACTGCAGCATGGTGGGGGCCAGCGTTTCGGACACGCAGTTGATCTCGTCGATGAACAGGATGCCCTCCGCAAGGCCGGTGGCCTCCATTTTGGCGTAGATGCTGGCGATGATCTCACTCATGGTGTATTCGGTCACCGAGACGTCCTTACCGCCGTAGTTGCACTGGCGGATGAAGGGCAGGCCCACGGCGCTCTGGCGGGTGTGGTGGGTGATGGTGTAGGCCACCAGTGCCACGCCGCACTCCCGGGCGGCCTGCTCCATGATCTGGGTCTTGCCGATGCCCGGAGGGCCCATCAGCAGGATGGGGCGCTGCCGGATGGAGGGGATGGCATACTCGCCCAATGTGTCCTTGGCCAGGTAGGCTTTGACAGTGTGCTCGATCTCTTCTTTGGCGCGTTTGATATTCATAAGTTCACATCCTCACGAGTTGTTCAATTCACGGTAAGGGTCGTCCTCTTCGGCCAGCGCGTCGGCCAGTGCCGATGCGGCCCGGGCCGTTGGCCCTGAAAATTCATCCTCATCCAGAACCACCTTCATGGCCCAGGGGGGAACGTTGGCATCATCGAATTTTTCACCCAGGAACAGGAACGCGGTATCGTAGGCCGGGCGGCGGGCTGGGTAGGTGCCCATGCCATCGGTAAAATAGAGCAGGCCCCGCAGGTTGGAGAACTTCTTTTCGGCGCAGAGCTGGTTCACATATTCAAAGGCAGGCCGGAAATCGGTGCCGCCGCCGCCCCGCAGCTCAAAGTGGTTCATGGCATGGATGAGCTCGTCTTCGTTACGGATGAGCAGATCCTGCCGGATGGCGTTGTCTGCCTGAATGAGATGCAGGTTCATCCGGTGGAAGAAGTTCTCCCGCCCTTTCAGCAGGGTGTAGGTTTCGGCCAGAAAGGCCCGTACCAGCTCGCCGGAGGTGGAGTAGCTGGTGTCAATGACCAGCGCCAGCTCTTCGATCTTCTTGCTTTCCCGGGTCTCCAGCGGCTCGATCAGGGGCATGTTACCGTAGACCGACAGGCCGTAGGTGTAGAAGTTCAGGTCGAACTCATCCGGATCGAGGTGGACCTCCTCCCGGGTCACGCAGAACCGCCGCAGGAAATCCTGATAGCTCCGGCGGCTGCGGTTGGCGGCCTTGACCTGCTGCTTCAGGGCATCGGCACCGTCACCGGCTTCCTTGTCCCGCAGGTCCAGCTCGGTCTGCATCCGCTCACCGATCTTCTGCCACGTCTTCTGGGGCAGGGGCGTGGGCATCTGCTGGGGCTGCTCGGGGGCATCCTTGGGCCACAGGCGGTGGTCATCGGTGTAGAATTCCCGCTCCAGCTGGCGCAGAATGCCGGGGGTCTGGCCCGCCAGCCACCGGTAAGCCGGGGCAGCAGCCACCACCCTGCCCTCCGCGGCAATGGCGGCGTAGGCGTTCTGGCGCACCCAGGTCAGCGGGCGCTTGACACTGGAACGATTCAGGCTGTCCAGCACATTCTCTACGGCAATATCGCAGGCCAGATTCCACAGCCGGGCATCCCGCTTGCCCTTGAGCCAGAGATGCCGGAATACGCAGTGGAATACCGTGTGCAGATACAACCGATTGAGATATTTTGGGTTCTCCTGGTAGAGCCGCAGCAGGGCGCTGGGCTGATAATAGAGGTTCACGCCGTCTGTGGCCAGCACGCCGCACCGCTCGTCCGGTACCGGGGTCAGGGCACTGAGCGCCATATCCAGAAAGCGGAAGTCAAGGTACAGCCCGCTGCGTACCACAGCCAGCACCTCGCCGCCCATCCGGGCCTGCCACTCCTCGTGGGTCTCTGGCCGTTTGGATGCAAAGGGCTTGCGGGGGTCGAAGAATTTCTCTTTTTCAGAAATCAAAATCATACCTCCGCTTCTTCGGGGCGGAACCCCTCTTTTTGTGCTCTGCGTCGGCCAGCAATGCCGCGGCAGCTGCGTTGTCTGCCTTGGCGGCAAGTGCCGCGCCCTCAGCAAAGGCAGCAGCATCCAGCACATCCAGCGCCAGCAGATCCCTTATGCTGTCGGTATCCTGTGCCTTCAGCAGGCGCTGGAGCACAAGGCCGGTGTGAGCGGCCAGAAATTCACGGTAGGGGGCCTTTGCCTTTTCGGTCAGGTTCCATGGCCAGCGCAGGCGGTCGAAGCAGAGCATGGCCGCTACGCCCTGATCCTCGGCGGCGTGGCCGTCGGGGAAGATGGCATCATATTCTGCGGAAAGGATTTTTCCATCCAGAAAACACTGCCTGTAATGATATCCCTGCCCCGAAAAGGTGTGGAGCAGGATGTGGGCGGGGCTTTCCTCCACATCCTCCCAGTAGGCGGGGTACCACAGCCCTGCCCGGGGACGCGCCTCGCCCGGGAGCCAGAACAGTGCCCGCACGGCCTCGGTGATGTTGTTCACAAGGGCGAACAGGCCGGTCTTTTCCTCGGGAGCGGCCCGGACAAGGAGGTCTGCCAGCGCAAAGCAGTTCAGGAACACGTCGCTGCCCACGGTCAGATCTCCGGCCCCCACGCTGAGCCGCCGCAGCCTGCGGCAGTTGTAAAAGGCGCAGCTGCCGATGACCTGCAGGCTGTCCGGCAGGGTGATCTCCTCCACGAAATTGCCGCACACCGGGTGCAGCTCCTCCGGGGCAGCAGACCCTTCCCCGAAGTCGAGGTCATAGCGGCCATGCCGTCCGGTCAGGTTGCGGCCAAAGGCCTGCACAAGGGTGCAGATGCCGTCCGGGCTGACTTCATAGCGGCAGAGCGCATCGGCCCCGGGCAGGCTTCTGGGCTTCTCGGAGAAGCAGTAGTCCCCCAGCTCGGTGATGGCTAGCACTCCGCCCTCCGGGCCCGGTACGCTTGCGGGAAGGGCCGCACAGGGCACGTCGCCGTAAACACGGGTCAGGCGGGCGGTGTTCTTCTGTAACGGGATGATATCGATAAACATAGGGTCTCCTAACAAAAAAACTGCTGCACGGGCAGAGCCGTGCAGCAGTTGGGAGGGATGCGGTTACTGTGCGGCCTGTGAAGAAGCGGTAGAGGCGGCCGCATTGTCGGCAGCTGGAACCGTGCCGGTATTGGCAATATACAGGCTGAGGAACACACCCATAATGAGGGTGGCAACAGCCATTAGGATCGCATTCCGGATCAGATGCTTTTTCATCTGTTTGTACTCCTTTGAAAGGATTTACTTTGCAGGCTTGAAGCTGTCGCGCAGAGTGACCACGCGGTTGTACACGCCGGGGTTCTTGCTGTCCGGGGTGAAGAAGCCGGTGCGGACAAACTGGAACTTCTCGCCGGGCTTGGCATCCTTCAGGCTCTCTTCCAGCTTGCAGCCCTTGCGCACCACAACGCTCTCGGGGTTCAGGTAATCCTTGTAGTCGCTGCCCTCGGGGATGGCGTTCATGTTGGCCTCGGTAAACAGCTTGTCATACAGGCGGACTTCAGCATCCACAGCGTGGTCAGCGCTGACCCAGTGGATGGTGCCCTTGACCTTGCGGCCATCGGCGGGGTTGCCGTTGCCGGTCTCAAGGTCGGCGGTGCAGTGGATGGCGGCGATGCTGCCGTCGGGGTTCTTCTCCACGCTCTCGCACTTGACGATGTAAGCGCCCATCAGACGGACTTCACCGCCAATGGTCAGACGCTTGAACTTCGGGGGCGGCACCTCGGCAAAGTCCTCGCTCTCGATCCACAGCTCGCGGGTAAAGGCGACCTTGCGGGTGGAGGCATCGTTGGCTTCGCGGTTGGGGTTGTTGGCCACCTCAAAGAATTCGGTCTTGTCGGCGGGGTAGTTGTCCACGACCAGCTTCACAGGGTCCAGTACGGCGATCCGGCGCTGGGCGGTCAGGTCCAGCTCACTGCGGATGCAGGCTTCCAGCTGACGCATGTCGATCAGGTTGTCGGACTTGGAGATGCCGGCCTCCCGCACAAAGGTGAAGATGGAGGTGGGGGTGTAGCCGCGGCGGCGCAGGCCGCACAGGGTCGGCATCCGGGGATCATCCCAGCCGTCCACGATGCCCATTTCCACCAGCTCGCGCAGGTAGCGCTTGCTCATGACGGTGTTGGTCATGTTCAGGCGGGCGAACTCGCGCTGCTTGGGGAACTCGGTGCCGAAGATGTTCTCGATGACCCAGTTGTACAGCGGGCGGTGGTTCTCGAACTCCAGGCTGCACATGCTGTGGGTGATGCCCTCAATGGCATCCTGAATGGGGTGTGCGAAGTCGTACATCGGGTAGATGCACCACTTGCTGCCCTGACGGTGATGCTCGGCGTACTTGATGCGGTAGATAGCCGGGTCACGCATGTTCATGTTGGGGCTGGCCAGATCGATCTTGGCACGCAGGGTCTTTTCGCCCTCCTGGAACTCACCGGCACGCATCCGGCGGAACAGATCCAGATTCTCCTCCGGGGTGCGGTCACGCCACGGAGAGGGACGGCTGGGCTTGCCGGCATCGGCACCGCGGTACTCGCGCATTTCGTCGCGGGTCAGGTCGTCCACGTAGGCCTTGCCCTCCATGATGAGCTTTTCGGCATACTCGTAGCATTTATCAAAGTAGTCGCTGCCGTAGAAGATGCCGCCGTTGGGGTCGGCACCCAGCCAGTGCAGATCCTCGATGATGCTGTTGACATACTCCTCGCCTTCGCGGGCGGGGTTGGTGTCGTCCAGACGCAGGTTGAACTTACCGCCGTACTGGTTCGCGATGGACCAGTTGATGTAGATGGCCTTGGCGCTGCCGATGTGCAGGTAGCCGTTGGGCTCCGGCGGGAAGCGGGTATGGATCTCGCTGATCTTACCCTCGGCCAGGTCAGCGTCGATGATCTCCGTCAAAAAGTTTTTATCTGCCATAGTGGTTTCCCCCTTGGTTTCAGGGCATCGCAGCCCGGAATTACACTTTCTTTCAATACACTTTATAATACACCATTTTTGGCTCTGCTTCAAGGCAAAAATACAAAGTAAGGGTGGTTTTCGGTGCCCCGGGCAGATTTCTGCATTCTGCGCACTTGACGAATGCACAAAAAAAGGGTATAGTATGGTAGTATTCATTTTTACGGGGTGTTGCGCAGTTGGTAGCGCGCCTGCTTTGGGAGCAGGAGGCCGCGAGTTCGAGTCTCGCCACTCCGACCACAAGAAAAGCCACGACGAACCGTTTATAAATGCGGTTTTGTCGTGGCTTTTTTGTTGCATAAATGCTCTGAAAACTCTGATTTGTGCCTTTTTGTATTGTTTCTGTCATTTAGATGATATAATCATTCCCTGCCTGGTCGGGTGCGGCGAGGTCGGCCAGAGTGATCTTGCCAAAGTAGTCGGCGATCATGTCGTTCAGGCCCTTCCACATCGCATAGGTTCGGCAGTTGGGCAGCCGTTCGCAGGCGGGAGCACCGGGCACAAGGCAGCTCACGGGGGCAAGGCTGCCCTCGGTCAGCAGCAGGATCTCTGCTACGGTGTACTGGTCGGGGGTGCGGGTCAGCCGGTAGCCGCCGCCCTTGCCGCGCAGACCTTCCAGAAAGCCGTTCTGCACCAGAACCTTCAGGATGTTTTCCAGATATTTTTCCGAGATCTCCTGCCGTTCGGCGACCTCCTTCAGCGGCACATACCGCTCCGCCTGGTGTTCGGCCAGGTCGATCATTACGCGCAGTGCGTAACGGCCCTTGGTTGAAACGATCATAGCTTTTCTCCTTATCAACCCCTCAGACGCTTTGCGCCAGCGGCCCAGTCAGGGGCGGCAATGCGCAGGCATGGATGGTGGGGTTGTCCCCTTCTCATTAACAAACCTATTATACAACAGGGTTTGTAACTTTTCAATCGCTTTTTCGTTTTTCCATTGACAAAGGGGGAAAAGAGGACTATAATACCATCAAACCTACAAACCATGTTGGTTTACAGGAAATATGCAATGCGTCAGAATAGCATCCCGGGCTCTGCGCCCGCAGAGGGAGGACTTTTACTATGAGCAAGATTTACACTTCTGCGGACCAGCTGATCGGCAAGACCCCGCTTCTCGAACTGTCCCACATCGAAAAGGCTGAAAAACTCGAGGCTAAGCTCCTCGCCAAGCTCGAATACTTCAACCCCGCAGGAAGCGTAAAGGACAGGATCGCAAAGGCTATGATAGACGACGCCGAGGCTAAGGGCGCACTCAAGCCCGGCGCAGTTATAATCGAGCCTACAAGCGGTAACACAGGTATCGGACTTGCCGCTGTAGCCGCTTCAAAGGGCTACAGAATAATCCTCACAATGCCCGAAACCATGAGCGTTGAGCGCCGTAATCTGCTCAAGGCATACGGTGCGGAACTTGTACTTACAGACGGTGCAAAGGGTATGAAGGGCGCAATCGCAAAGGCAGAGGAGCTTGCACAGCAGATTGAGGGCGGATTCATTCCCAGCCAGTTCACAAACAGTGCAAACCCCACTGCTCACTTCAATACAACCGGTCCTGAGATATGGGAAGATACAGACGGAAAGGTTGACATCTTCGTAGCCGGCGTAGGCACAGGCGGTACGGTTTCAGGCGTAGGTAAGTACCTCAAGAGCAAGAACCCGAATGTAAAGGTAGTTGCGGTTGAACCTGCAAGCTCGCCCGTACTTTCAAAGGGTGTAGCAGGACCTCATAAGATACAGGGTATCGGCGCGGGCTTTGTTCCCGAAACGCTTGATACCAAGATTTACGATGAAATAATCGCAGTCGAGAACGAGGACGCATTCGCTACAGGCAGAACGCTTGCAAGAAAAGAGGGCTTACTTGTCGGCATCTCGTCCGGTGCGGCTGTATATGCGGCTACACAGCTTGCTAAACGCCCCGAGAACAAGGGCAAGAACATTGTTGTCCTTCTCCCCGATACAGGCGACCGTTACCTCTCAACACCTATGTTCGCAGAATAATTCAGAAATTTCTATACCCAATTTTATATAGCCATCGCAAAAGCTGTCTCAAACGGACAGCTTTTTGCATTTTGATTATAAAGTAACTTCAAATAATTACTGAAAATCCGCATCACAACGTTATCTTATAACCGTATTTTGCAAGTTATCAATTTTAAACTTGCACAAACGTGCTTGTGCTATAGCACAAAACCCTGTAAAACCGGTTGACCTTACTGCTTTTCGGTAGTACAATACAGGTAAAGAAAAAACATGTACCGCAACGGCGCAGGACGATGAAAGTTCTGCGCCGTTTTGTTTACAAAGGAAAGGATGACGTACAAATGTATGAATGCAGTTTAGACAGAATGAAGGATAAGATCTCCACTTTCAGCAAATTCGGTGATGCAGGCCACGGCGGTATCACACGTTACTCGCTCTCGCCCGAGGCTATTATGGCCCGTAACGAATTCATCAAGCGTATGAAGGCTATCGGCGCGGAGATCGAGATAGATGATGTTGCGAATATCTACGCAACGCTCGCCGGCACAGACCCCGACGCAAAGCGTATCGTAATGGCTTCCCACTGCGACTCGGTAAAAAACGGCGGTAACTATGACGGTATACTCGGTGTTATGTCGGCTATGGAGGTACTTGAAACAGTACACGAGAAGAACATCCCCCATAAGCATCCTCTCACCGCTATGATATGGACAAACGAGGAAGGCTCGCTGTATCCGCCCGCTATGATGTGTTCGGGTATCGTATGCTACGATTATCTGCCTGAGGACATCAGATGCAAGTTCAAGTATGAGGATATGATGAATTCAAAGAGTATCCTTGACAATACATCGACATTCGGTGAAGCACTTGACAAGTCGGGCTTCAAGGGCGACAAGAAGTACCGCCTGTCACCCGACAGATATATGTATATGTTTGAAACTCACATCGAACAAGGTCCTATCCTTGAAGACGCAGGAAACGATATAGGCGTTGTTGACTGTGTACTGGGTATGTTCAACTACAGGCTGAAGTTCTACGGACAGACGACCCACGCAGGCACATTCCCGATGCCCAAGCGCCGTGACGCATTCTTTGCCGCTTCACAGGCTCTGTGCTATCTGCATGAGGAAATCGACAAGCTCGGCTACAGCGACCTTGTTTACACAACGGGCGAGGTTGTATGCCACCCCTGCGTACATACCTGTGTACCCGACTTCTTCGACTTCTCGTTCGACTCACGTCACGAGGACCCCAATGTACTTGAAAAGGTACTGGCTATCGTAAAATCCTGCGAGGAAAAAACGTGGGCAGGCTGTACCTGCAAGGTAGAAAAGGCTTGGAACCGTGATACTGTCTACTGGGATAAGAAGCTGGTAAGCTATGTAAAGGCATCGGCAGAAGAATGCGGTATCAAGCACCAGTATATCCACTCAGGCGCAGGTCACGACGCACAGTTTGCCGCATATATGCTCCCGACAACTATGATATTCGTACAGTCGAAGGACGGTCTTTCACACTGCGAGCCGGAATATTCAAGCCCCGAGCATTGCACTGAGGGCGCAACGGTTATGCTGAATGCTGTCCTTAAGGCAGATAATGATTGATTATAATGACAACCACTTCTTTTTTTGGTATATTTCCTGACTGATTTTGCTTTATCTGATTTACTTTCACCCGCTTTTTCGGCGGGTGATTTTTTTGCGGTCGGCGTTCATTACGGACGGTAATTAAAAATAGCATAATAAGGCTTGATTTTTTATTTAAACTATGGTACAATAGTACAGTATCAGAAATAGAACCCGTGATTATGGGTGTAAGCCCTGTGCAAGGGAGTCCTGTGAACCATGTCAGGCGGGGAACCGAGCAGCATTAAGCAGTCATGACCTGTGCCGCAGCAAGTTTACACTCATAATCACGGGTTCTATTTTTGCGTATCGTTTTATTTACCGATTATTATGTACTTTGTCACGGGAGGTTAGTTATGCATCTTGCTCTTTATCGTAAGTATCGTTCTGCCACCTTTGACGAAGTAATTTCGCAGGAACATATAACCACCACACTGAAAAATCAGATAAAGGCCGGCACTCCAGCTCACGCTTATCTGTTCACAGGTTCGAGAGGTACGGGTAAGACCACCTGTGCAAAGCTGATGGCAAAGGCGGTAAACTGCTTATCTCCCGTTAACGGCAACCCCTGCGGAGAATGTGAAAGCTGTAAGGCAATAGCCGCAGGCTGTCCGGATATAATCGAGATGGACGCAGCCTCAAACAACGGCGTTGACGATGTAAGGGCATTGCGTGACGAGGTTATGTACGCTCCGACTGTCTGCCGCTATAAAGTTTATATAATAGACGAGGTGCATATGCTGTCCTCACAGGCATTCAACGCACTTCTGAAAACCATAGAAGAACCGCCGCCGCACGTTATATTCATACTTGCGACTACCGAGATACACAAGGTGCCTGCGACTATCGCATCAAGATGTCAGCAGTTCCGCTTTTCAAGAATTGACGTAGAAGAAAGCACAAAGCGGCTGTGCGAGATAGCAAAAAAAGAAAATGTAAATATAACCGAGGATGCGGCAAGACTTATTTCAAGATTGTCCGACGGCGGTATGAGAGATGCGGTTTCGCTGCTCGACCAGTGTATAAGCGTGAGTGCCGACATTGACGAGGAAACCGTAAGGACTACCGCAGGCATCGCAGGAACAGAGCATCTGTTCACGCTTGCACAGTGCATACACGAGCAGAATGCGCCCGAGGCACTGAAAATTCTCGACGAGCTTCACAATCAGTCGAAGGATCTTATGCTTCTTCTTGACGAGCTGTTGTCGCATTTCAGAAATCTGTGCATACTGTCGGCAACGAACTCCGACTTTTCACTTATCCCTGCAGGAAGCGGAACAAGAAACGATCTTGCAAGGCAGACAAAGGAGTTTACTCTCGGAGAAATAATGCGGTGTATGGATATACTGCAGGACTGCATTGCGAGAACTCCGAAAACGGCAAAGCGTAAGACGGTTGCCGAAATGTGCCTTATAAGGCTGTGTACGCCACGTCTTGACAGTGACACATCGGCATTGTCGTTAAGGCTTGAAAAGCTGGAGAACAGGCTCGACAAGCTGTGTGACGGCGAGATAAGCATTCAGCCGAGAACCGCAGTGCAAACTGCTGAAATCACAGAAAAGCATATACCGGCGCAATCCGCAAAGCCCGTAAGCGTAACCGGCGACAGACCGCAGGATATTATTGCAGATACGCTGAACAGGATAGAAAATAAAATCACATCCGCCGATGATAAGCAGAAGGACGTGACAGCTCCGTCCGCCCCGGTACAGCAGAGCGGTACAGACCGGAATGCCGCAGACAGCAAGCCTGACTGGCTGTTTGAGGGTACTGGCGGCGCTGATGATAACGCAAGCGCAGTAAACGAAGATGCTCCTCCGTTTGACCTTGACGAACCGCAGGTAAGCGTTGCTCCGCCTGAGCCCGCTCCGCAGGAACAGGCAAGCAATACAGGCGGCAACGGCGACAAGCCGGACTGGCTGTTTGAGGGTACGGGCGGTGCTGATGATAACGCAAGTGCAGGAAACGAAGATGCTCCTCCGTTTGACCTTGACGAACCGCAGGTAAGCGTTGCTCCGCCTGAGCCCGCTCCGCAGGAACAGGCAAGCAATACAGGCGGCAACGGCGACAAGCCGGACTGGCTGTTTGAGGGTACGGGCGGTGCTGATGAAAACGCAAGCGCAAGAAACGAAGATGCTCCTCCGTTTGACCTTGACGAACCACCTATAAACGTCGCTCCTGCCGAGCCTGCTCAACAGGCTGAACAGGTACAATCGGGTAATATTCCGCCAAGGACAGCATATGAGCAAAGCACAAAAATGCCAAAAACACAGGGTACCGGTAATGCCGATCCGCAGGTAACCGAGATACTCGACAGACTTCCCGTTATACTGCAGGCTATACTGGGACAGGTGCAAGTGACGCTCGGTCGGGATACGGTGAATATCAGCGGTTATCAGAAATTCCAGTATGATTTCCTGACAACAGGCGACTCGAAGGAACGGCTTGAGAAAGCCGCCGAAGAGGTAACAGGCAGAAGGCTTGTAATGACCTTTGACAATAACGGCGATACAGCCGAAAGCAAGGATAAAAGCGACCCTGTTTCCGATTTCTTATCAAGAGCGGAAAAAATGGGCGTAAAAATAAAATACAAAAAACCAAAAAATTAAGTCGTTGACTTAAAGATACGAAAGGAAAAATTACAATGAAAGCAAGATTACCCAAGGAATACCAGAACAGAGGCGCAAACAACATGAACAGCATGATAAAGCAGGCTCAGAAGATGCAGGAAGACATCGAGCGTGTACAGGCTGAGCTTGAAGCAAGAGATTTCACGGCTTCTGCCGCAGGCGGTATGATTGAAGTTACAATGAGCGGTGCAAAGGTACTCAAGGAGGTTAAACTCAACCCCGAGGTAGTTGACAAGGACGCTATCGAGGATCTTCAGGACGTTATCGTAGCAGGCGTAAATGCCGTTATCACACAGATCGAAGAAGTAAGTGCCGCAGAGATGGAAAAGGTAACAGGCGGAGTTAACATTCCGGGACTTGTTTAATGGCTGAATATAATTCTCAGCCGCTTATAACGGCGGCGCAGGAATTCGCCAAGCTCCCCGGCATCGGTCTTAAAACGGCGCAGAGACTGGCATATTATATACTGAACGCCCCGGAGGAAGAAGTGGAGCAGTTTGCGTCCGGAATTCTACGGGCAAGACGCAGTATGAAGCTGTGCAGTGTATGTCAGAATATCTGCAATACGGACAAGTGCGATATATGCTCGGACAGCCGCAGAAACCACAAGGTCATATGCGTTGTGGAAAGTCCCAAGGACGTTTCTGCCATAGAACGAAGCGGCGGCTTTGACGGAGTGTATCATGTGCTTCACGGGCTGTTGTCACCGATGAATTCGATAGGTCCGCAGCAGCTTAAAATAAAGGAACTTATGGCAAGGCTGTCGGATACGGACGAGGTCATAATGGCTACAAGTCCGACTATCGAGGGAGAGGCTACGGCAACATATCTTTCAAGAATGATAAAGCAACTGGGCGTAAAGGTGACCCGTCTTGCGTATGGTCTGCCTGCGGGCGCATCGCTTGAATATGCGGATGATGTTACGCTCCAGAGGGCGCTTGAAAACCGTAACGAAATATAATTTTCTTCGGGAAAGGAATATAATAAATGACACAGGAACAGTTGAACACGATACAGGAACAGACAAAGAAAATAACCAACCCGAAACTGCTCGAAGTGATGAGGACGCTTAAAAAGTGCGCTGAAGAAAAAACAAATCCCGAACCGCAGTATCAGGTGGATTATATCGACAATCTGATGGAAGCAAGACTTCTTGCCCCTGTAACCGTGACGGATATGTCGGGGGAGAACGAAAATCAGATGAAGGTACAGTTCTCGCACCTTACAAATCCTCAGAACGAGAAATATTTTATGGTGTTCACCGATATGGAAACAATGCAGAAGAACATCAATGATATAAGCAAGATCTGCATAATCGCCGTTACATATAAGGATCTTTCCGCTATGCTGTCACAGCCGAAGTGTGCTATGAAGGGCTTTGTTATAAACCCCTTCACTGAGAACATTATCTGCGGTCCTCAGCAGGCAGAGGTAATAGCAAATTATATAAGACAGAAAAAATTCAACAACGGTGAGCTTACTGTCATAAACGAGGTTACGGGCGTGCCTGACACTGTTACCAAGCCTATAACAAGCTATTTTGACAGCCGTAAGGATATTAAAAAGGCATATATTATGAATATGCGCAAGATAAATCAGCTCAACCGCCTTATAATCGTGGATTTCGAGGGTGAGGACGATAAATTCAACGACTTTACCAAGGACTTTACCGAAAAGGTACTGAAGGATATAAACGACGAAAAAGCGCCGTTTATGATAATGAACTTCAATCAGCCTGCCGCAAAACAGGCGACAAAAGAAAAAGTTCCGTTCTATGTAAAGGTTTAACGGATTTAAACGTTATGCAAAAAATGAACACAAACAAAAGAGGCTTTTGCCTCTTTTTTGTTTATTCTGCGGAAATTTTCTTTAATTTTTTGCATTTACTTGACGAAAAAGCGGTTATGATATATCATTATACTGTATAAATAGGTCTACGGACCGGACGGGAGAAATCATGAAAAACACGGAAAAGACCATGGACAAGATCGTGGCCCTGTGCA
>OHJY01000608.1_pt1 | contig 13500 bp, 10 predicted proteins | sample 1568681 | NCBI WGS metagenome assembly OHJY01 (sample SAMEA3879540, study PRJEB24766) | human gut metagenome | biome: human-associated habitat; feature: feces | place: USA | collected 1985/1987
GAAATGTTGTCCTTCTTTTGGATGTACCGCTATTGTTTATTTCCTTCGGGGTCTCAGTCTTCATTCTGGCTCTCGTCAAAATCCATCCAGGTTTCAACGATAAACTGGATGTCGTCTGTCGACAAGCCGTTGATGCCTGTTTGTCCCACTTCTTTCGCAACTTGCTGGGCCAAGATATCAAGGTTGATGTCGATGAAGCCGTCAGCGTCGGCCTGGCTCTCGAGGATGTCGCTCGTTGCAAGCGTGTCGACTGTTGCATCAATGATTTGCTGGAGGTCTGCATCGGTGCAGAGGGCGCTCATGGAAGAGGGCATCTGTGCTCTGATGTGTCGTATGGCCTCTGCGTCTTCATTGGCGTCGCGGATGAGTTCTTCGTCAAGAATTGCCATGGTTCTCTCTCACTTTTTTTATCCGAGGAATTGCTCAATGAGCTCAACGAAGTCTGATTTCTTTGCTGCGCCTACGTGCTTGTTGACGACTTCGCCGTTTTTGATGAATAAGACGGTTGGCACGTTGCGTACGCCGAAACGCGAAGTGAGATCTTCGCTCTCGTCAACGTCACACTTGCAGATGGTTGCCTTGCCGGCATATTCTTCTGCGAGTTCGTCGATGATGGGGGCGATTTTTTTGCACGGGCCGCACCAAGTGGCTGAGAAGTCGATGATCAAGGGCAGGCCCTCTGAGGAGATTGTTTCGAAGTTTTGATCGTTGATTGTTAAAGCCATTGTTTTTTTATTTTATGGGTTGATTGTTTTTTACGGGTGTGGGAAAAAAGGAGGATGCGTGTGCACCCCTTCTATCTCCTTCTTTTCCTTAACCAGTTACAAAGTTATCAATTAATTTCATACGAAAGCGCATTGCTCGCGTCAATGTAATCCAGGAGGTCTTTTTTTATGGAGATTTTCCGCCCCGTGGCTTGCAGCAACACGTTGGACTGGGTGTTTCCGTCAAGGATTTTGAAGAAGAGTGCGACTGGGCCATTGCTTTCTTTGAGCATCTGGGAGAGGTCGTTTGTCGTTTTGTCGTCGAGCGCTTCCAGACGGATGCCGACGGTTAGGCTCTCAATTTTGCGGTCTTTGACATCGGAGAGAAATTCTATGTTGCCGATGCGCAGTTCGAAGCTGGTGGGGTCCCAGCGTTTGGGCTCGACGCGGGCTGTTATGAAAAGCGTTGAATTGTTGACGATGTATCCGCGCCATTTTGCCCAATCGTCGCCAAAAAGGGCAATTTCTCCTGTGCCAGAATAGTCTTCCACGCGGAAGATGCCGTAGGGCTTTCCTGTGCGCGTTTGGCCTTCGCGCGAGAGGTTGACGATGCCGCCGAGCGTGACTTCTTCGTTGGCGTGCGCGTCCAGGCGGTCGAGTTCGGCGGCGCGGAGGTTGCAGACGCGGTTGAGGATGACGGCATAGTCGTCGAGCGGATGGCCGGAGATGTAGATGCCTATGAGGTCGCGCTCTTTGTTGAGTCGCTCCATGGCGCTCCATTTTGCATAGATCTTCGGCGGCTGCGGTTTCGTGATTTCGATTTCGGCGATGTCGTCAAACAGGGAGGCGGTGGCGTTGGCTTTGTCGGCCTGATAGTTTTGGCCGTAGGCAACGAGTTCGTCGAGGAAGAGATTACCGTTTTCGCAGGTGGAGAAGAATTGTTCGCGACTAATGGTACCGAACCCGTCGAAGGCACCGGCGAGGGCCAAAGATTCAACGCATTTCTTATTGCAGGCAAGGAAATTGATTCTCTCGATGAAGTCGTAGACCGACTGGTAGGGGCCGTTTTTCTTTCGTTCGGAGAGGATGGCATCAACGGCTGCTTCTCCGACTCCTTTGACGGCGCCAAGACCGAAGCGGATTTCGCCGAGGGCATTGACGCTGAATTTGACGCGGCTCTCATTGATGTCGGGGCCGAGGGTGCTGATGCCCATCGACTTGCTCTCGTCCATCAGTTTGGTGATGGTTTTGATGTCGGCAAGGCTGCGACTCATGACGCCGGCCATATACTGGGCTGGATAGTTGGCTTTCAGATAGGCCGTTTGGTAGGCCACCCAGGAATAACACGTTGCATGGCTCTTGTTGAAGGCATAGGAGGCGAAGGCACGCCAGTCTTCCCAGATTTTTTCAAGCACCTTGGGGTCGTAGCCGTTTGCCGTGCCACCTTTGATGAACTTGGGATACATGTGGTTTAGCTTCTCGATGAGCTTCTTTCCCATTGCTTTTCTCAAAGCGTCGCTTTCGCCGCGCGTGAAGTTGGCGATGACACGCGAGAGGAGCATGACTTGCTCTTGATAGACCGTAATGCCATAGGTGTCTTTGAGGTATTTTTCCATGCACGGGAGGTCATAGGTGATTGGTTCTTCTCCGTGCTTGCGCTTGATGAACTGGGGGATATAGGACATCGGCCCCGGGCGGTAAAGCGCGTTCATGGCGATGAGGTCTTCGAAGGTGGTTGGCTGCAGCTCTATGAGGTATTTCTGCATGCCAGCAGATTCAAACTGGAAGGTGCCGATGGTGTTTCCGTCGCAATATAGCTGATAGGTGGCGGCGTCTTCGATGCTGATGTTGTCGATGTTGAGCTCGATGCCAAGGCTTTCTCGGATGTTTTCAACCGTTTCTTTGATGATGGAAAGCGTTTTCAGTCCGAGGAAGTCCATCTTGATGAGCCCCGTCTCTTCAATGACACGGCCTTCATATTGGGTGCAGGCCACTTTCTCGCCAGTCTCCTTGTCCTCAGCCGTTGAAACGGGTACCCAGTCGGAAATCTCGTCTCGGCAGATGATGAAGCCGCAGGCATGAACGCCCGTGTTTCTGATATTGCCTTCGAGCATCTTCGCATAGCGGATGGTGTCGTGCAGAAGGGGATCATTGGAGGCTTCGGCCTCTTTCAGTTCGGGAATGCAGGCAATGGCGTTCGTCAGGTTCATCTTGGGCACCTTCCCGTCTGGGCCTTCGGGCAGTTTGTCGGGGATGGCTTTGCAGAGGCGGTTGCTGGTGTCTAAGGGCAGTTTCTGCACGCGGGCCACATCTTTGATGGCGGATTTCGTGGCCATCGTGCCGTAGGTGATGATGTGTGCACAATTCTCTGCATGGTATTTCTGCGTCACCCAGTTTAAGACCCTTCCTCTGCCGTCATCGTCGAAGTCGACGTCGATATCGGGGAGGGAGATGCGGTCGGGGTTGAGGAAACGTTCAAACAGAAGGTCGTATTTGATGGGGTCGATCTGGGTGATCCCCAAGCAATAGGCCACCGCACTGCCGGCTGCGGAACCACGGCCGGGGCCTACGGAGACGTTGAGTTGCTCGCGGGCGGCCTTGATATAGTCTTGCACTATCAGGAAGTATCCGGGGAAACCCATCGTTTTCATGATGTGGAGCTCGAAGTTTATACGCTCCTTGGTTTCTGCGTCAAGAGGGTCGCCATAGCGCTTCTTTGCCCCTTCATAGGCGAGTTTTGCCAGATAGTCGGCTTCGAGTTTGATGCGATAGAGTTTGTCGTAGCCTCCGAGTTTCTTGATTTTGTTTTCCGCGTCTTCTTTTGAGAGAACGACATTGCCGTTTTCGTCGCGCGTAAACTCGTCAAAGAGGTCTTGCTCCGTTAGTTGCTGGCGGTAGCCTTCTTCTGTGCCGAAATCCTCGGGGATGTCGAAATTGGGCATGATGGGGCCATGATCGATTGAATAGAACTCAACCTTCGAGAGAATCTCGCAGGTGTTTGCCAGGGCCTCAGGATGGTCGGCAAAGACTTCGTTCATCTCGCTTCTCGTTTTAAACCATTCCTGCTTTGTATAGAGCATGCGGGTCTTGTCGTCCAGATCTTTGTTGGTTGCCAAACAAATGAGGCGGTCGTGGGCCTCGCCGTTTTCTTCGTCAACGAAGTGGCTGTCGTTGGTGCAAATCAGTTTGATATGGTGTTTCTCAGAGAGTTCCTCGAGTTTTTTGTTGACCTCTTTCTGCAAGGGATAGGTGTCTCTGTTGGCACGGATGGCGGGGTTTTTGACTTCATGGCGCATAAGCTCCAGGTAATAGTCGTCGCCAAAGACTTCTTTATACCAGAGGATGGTTTTGTCGACTTCCTCAGGAGTGGATTTCATGATTTTCTGCGCGACTTCACCGCCAAGGCATGCCGAACTGACAATGAGCCCTTCGTGGTATTTTTTGAGGTCGGCGGGGTCGGTACGCGGACGCATATAGAAACCGTCGACCCATGAGCGAGACACGAGTTTGATTAAATTGTGATATCCTTTCTCGTTCTTGGCCAACACGATGAGGTGCCATCCTGAATGGTCTATTTTTCCGCTGCGCAAGGATTTGTCGCCACGTCTGGCCACATACATCTCGCAACCGAGGATGGGCATAAAATTGGCAATACGCGTTTGCTTCTGCAGTTCGGCTTCCGCCTTACGAGTAATTTCCTCCACGGGTATCCCTGCTTCCGTTGCATCGGGTTCGTAATCGCCAGCATTCAGTTTCTGCAATTTCTCCTCCAGTTTGCAGACGGCGTCTTTACCCTTGCCCCGCACTTTGGAAACGTAGTTGAAAAACTCTTTGCATCCCATCATGTTGCCATGATCGGTCAACGCCATGCCGCGCATCCCGTCGGCAATGGCTTTGTCAACGAGTTTGGGAATTGAAGCTTGTCCGTCAAGAACGGAATATTGACTATGAACGTGAAGGTGAACGAAATCCTGCATGGGGAATATTGGTTGGTTATGTCGGGGGACGGAATAGTTTTTACAGAGGGTTTATCGGGTTGGAGCACACCCTATCTATCGAAATGCATTGCTGCGCCACATTGATTGACGCAGCAATGCTTGGTAGTGTTTTTTGGGGGTATGTTCGCCATTACGCTTGATGCTCATCGCAATCTTTCAGGCGACGGGAAATGCGCATGGCACAGAAGTTGGGGCCACACATCGTGCAGAACTCTCCATTCTCATAGTGTGCTTCCTTGTAATATTTTTGTGCCAGTTCGGGGTCAAGGCCAAGGTTGAATTGGTCTTTCCATCTGAACTCATATCTTGCTTTCGATAGCGCGTTATCGCGGATTTGTGCCGATGGGTGTCCCTTCGCCAAGTCGGCTGCGTGCGCTGCCAATTTGTAGGTGACAACACCTGTTCTGACGTCATCGCGGTTTGGCAGTGCCAAATGTTCTTTTGGCGTGACGTAGCAAAGCATGGCGGTGCCCAGCCATCCGATCTGTGCGGCACCGATGGCCGACGTGATATGGTCGTATCCAGGGGCGATGTCGGTGACAAGCGGACCGAGCGTATAGAAGGGAGCATTGTGGCATTTCTCAATTTGTCGCTCCATGTTTTCCTTGATTTTGTTCATGGGCACGTGGCCTGGTCCTTCGATGAATGCCTGGACATTCTTGGCCCATGCGCGTTCAACAAGTTCGCCCATCGTGTCGAGTTCGGCAAATTGTGCTGCGTCGTTGGCATCGTATATGGAACCGGGGCGCAGACCGTCGCCAAGAGAAATGGCCACGTCATATTGGGCGCAGATGTCGCAAATGTCGTCGAAATGCTCATAGAGGAAACTTTCACGGTCGTTTTGCAGGCACCATTCAGAAATTATCGAACCGCCACGGCTGACCATTCCCGTTAGGCGTCCGTTAGCAAGGTGGATATTTTTGCGCCGGATGCCACAGTGGATTGTGAAATAGTCAACGCCTTGTTCGCATTGCTCTATCAGCGTGTCGCGATAGAGTTCCCACGTCAGATTTTTGGCAACACCGTGCACTTTCTCCATGGCTTGGTACATGGGCACGGTTCCGACGGGAACCGGACTGTTTCTGATGATCCATTCACGCGTTTCGTGGATGTTGGCACCCGTTGAAAGGTCCATAATTGTGTCGCCGCCCCACTTGCAGCTCCATACGGCCTTTTCAACTTCCTCATTGATGTTGGACGTTGTGGCCGAATTGCCGATGTTCGTGTTGATCTTCACGAGGAAGTTGCGCCCGATGATCATCGGCTCTGCCTCGGGGTGGTTGATGTTGGCGGGAATGACGGCACGCCCAGCAGCAACTTCTTCACGCACAAACTCCGGCGTGATATGGGTTTTGATGCCCAACTCCTCACAGTTCATGTTTTCTCTTATTGCCACATATTCCATTTCTGGCGTTATGATGCCCTGCTTGGCATAGGCCATCTGCGTGACGGACTTGCCTGGCAAAGCGCGATAGGGAAGCGCGATGTGCTGGAAGCGCAATTCGTCGAGCGATTTGTTGGCCAAGCGTTCGCGGCAATATTCAGACGACTGCTGCGAGAGTTTTTCAACGCCGCCACGTTTCAATATCCACGGTTCGCGCAATCGCGGCAAACCGCGTTTCAAGTTGATTTCCATTTTCGGGTCGCTGTATGCGCCGCTTGTGTCATAGACATATACTGGGGCATTTTCGGAAAAATGCTTTTCTCCGTTTTTGTCTTTCGTTACGGTTGGCGTTAGATTGACTTTACGCATGGCAACGCGGATTTCTGGGAACAGCGTCCCTTCCATATATACCTTTTCGCTTGAGGGATATTTGATTTTCATTAAATTGTCCATATTGATAGAATATATATATAAATGCTATTTGTTGGTTATCAATGGTTTCAGTTTCCTTTCAGTGTCAATGCCTCGGCGTGAATATCAACAGTGGTGCCTAATTAGAGGATTTGTCGGCATGGATGAACTTTTTCATTTCCTCAACAGGATCTGCTGCATTCAGAACGGCGCTGCTGACGGCTATACCATCAACACCGACAGACATGATGTTGGCAACATCGGCCAACGTGATTCCGCCAATGGCACACAAGGGAATTGTGATTGCTTCGTTACGCATGGTTTTCATGATTTCATCGTAGCCAGCCAATCCCAAGATCGGCGAAAGGTTTTTCTTGGTCTCTGTGTAACGGAAAGGGCCGCAGCCGATGTAATCGGCCGAAGCACGGTGAATCCTCCTGACGTCTTCAATGGTGTTTGCCGTTCCGCCAATCAAAAATCCTTCGCCGAGGAAGCGGCGGGCTTCATCCACTGGCATATCGTTTTTCCCTAAATGAACGCCGTCTGCCTCTATCTTTTTCACCAGTTCGACACGATCGTCAATCACAAAAACGGCGTCAAATTCTCTGCATTTGTCTTTCAGGCGACGGGCCAGTGTTTCCACTTCCTCATCCGAGGCATCTTTCATGCGCAACTGGATCCATTTGCAGCCGCCCTTTAATGCCAACAGGGCAGACTCTTCATACGAAATGGTCCTGGTTTGATGCGTAATAAACTGAACAGGTATCATGATTGTTGTTTGCAAATTGTTTTCTACGTAGGCTGTCTTATATAATTGACCACCTATTTATAATGGTATCAGGGAATCTATTTATGGCAGACACAACACATCACACGCACGAAACGATGGCACAACTTTTCTGACATCATTTATCTTCCATATTGAAGATCATTAAAAACATCAAACACATCCCTTCGTCGGCATGATCCGCATCAGGTACAAAGAGTATGCTCTCAGCCATCCCAAATGGGTGACACCCCCTTGTTTGCTTTAAGTAATGGCGTTTATTTAATGGAGGAGATTTCCAAGTCTAATTTTGCTTTGCCGCATCCTCATTCCTCCAGTACCTACTTACTAATTGCAAAGCTACACAAAAAAAATGAATTGGATGGTCTGAATTGAAAATTCATGTGGAATATAACAATAATAAGTAATGGTGAAAAATAAATTGGTCGCTTAACCATTACTTAAATTCCAACTCCCTCGTGTTTTTGAGAGAGCAAAAGTCTGCATTCATTCTGCCTCCTCCGTCTGCAACACCGCCTCTATGCGCTTCGCATAAGGGGTCAAGACAAGCGTTGACTCCGTTGTCTCCCCAACGGGGCGCAATCGATATATGGCAGCTCCTCGCCTTAGCTGAGAACGCAAAGCAACACAGACATTCCCCATCGTTTGGCGCAGATTCACTTCTACGCAGGGGTGTATGTATTTTTCCCCCTGATATTCGACCACCATCATGTCCACGCCGAGCGGACCGCTGTAACCCTGCGAATAAACATTTTGCAAATGTCGCTGCAAATTTTTGCAGACATCAGACAAATGGCCTTGCAGCGCTTCAGGGATTCTTCTCTTCAAGCAGGGTTCATCGCTCACGTAGTTTCCCGTATATGCGCCCGTACTTGATGTTGCAAACACGGAAATGCCGTTGTACGCCACGCCATGTTTGCCAACATGAAATTCAAGGGCAAAGTCCATCACGCGGTTGTAGAACGGCTCCACTGCGATGCCTCCCTGACGCTTGATGATGCGCTCAACGCGTGGTTGCATCACGTCGATATTGTCTGCCGACACTTTGAATACGCCCCTCCCGCTGCTTGACCACGGGGCCTTGAGCACCAGCGTCTGGAAATGCGCCGAGAGTTTCCGGACTTCATCGCTGGAAGTGACCCACCAGCTCTTTCCGATACATCGCTCTGTTTCCGCAACCATGTTTCCCAATATGGCAACCGACGTTTCCCGGCTTGATAATTTCCGTATTTCATCCAACTGCAAATCTGTTGGCAGCAAATCCTGCGGTGCGCCCAGACGGACGAGGTGCCGAACAATTGCCGCATCCCATCCCCAAGGACACACATGGTTGATTTTTCCCCAATCGGGGGCAGATGTCAGCACACAGCCGTTTATGCGCTGGCCGTCAAGCGCATGGCCCTTGGGGACTAGCACGATGTCGTCTTGGCAAGCCCACCATGCAGGCAGGGCCGCCAAATCATACTCTAAGACAGCGGCCGCTTTTGCTGGCGTGTAATAGGGTGTGTTTGCCGCAAGGGCTTCGTCGTGGGATGGATTGAAAATGTGGACTACGGACATGGCGGTAGAAGAAAATCGGGGTTGGTAATGGTGGAAACTGTCAGTGGTTCAGACGGCGCCGCCTCCTCTCCTATCCTCTTTTCTCTCTGCCAAGAATTTCGACATGGCGGTTTTTGCCTGAGAATAACCTTCTTCATATAGGGCTGTAAGTCTTTTCGTGTTGTTCTCAAGTCGGCTGATGTCAAGATTAACCTCAGGACGAATGGCCAGGATTTTCCCTTCGTCTTCCAGTTTTTCAATGAGTTCCAGCTGGCGGTTGTAATATGCATGGCGGTGGCTGAGTACCATTCGGAGTCTCGGGTAATTTCTGTAGATGAATCGTGGCATTTTGATGTCGCGGTCTGTTGAACGGAATCCCCGCTGACGTGTCAGCACCACTACATTGAAGGTGTGTCCCGTTTCCATGGCTCGTTCCACAGGAATCGAGTCAACGATGCCGCCATCCAGCATGGGCTCTCCGTCGACATCAACAATGGGGCATACAAAGGGAAGACTGCTGGAGGCTTTTGCAATGAGCGTGAGCCTGTCTTTGTCGCTGTGTTCCGACAGATAGCAAGGCATGCCCGTGCGGCAGCTCGTTGTCACCATCTCAAATTCTGTTGGGTTGGCAAAACAAGTTGCATAGTCAAAGGGCAGATATTCATTGGGAATCTTGTTGTAAATGACATCCTGGTCCAAAATGCTGTGCTGCGTCCATAAATGCTTGAGGCCGATATACTGATATTTGTCCAGCAAGTCGATGTTTGTTTGTTTCGCACGGCCGCGCTGCCTGCTTAGGTAAGACAGCCCGTTGCAAGCGCCTGCCGAAACGCCGACACAATACGAAAAATTGATGTCATGGTCGAGCATGAAATCAAGCACGCCACTCGTGAAAACGCCTCTCATTCCGCCGCCTTCCAAAACCAGTCCTATACGAGAATCAAGTGTCATCTGTCTTTCTTTTTTTATTTATTCTGACTTCCTGTTTATAGCCTCAAACCGCCATTTTTATAAATGTTCAAAAAGCTGTATTTTCCACTGCTTTTCGCCCTTCTCCCCCTCATGTTTAAGCTGAGAACACATTTAAATCGGGGTTTTACGTAAAAAAGCATTGCAAAGTTAGAACATTCCCAAAGAAAAAGCGTATTTGCGTATGAAAAAGAACCTGCTCCGACATTATTTAGAGAACGGTCAGAGCAAGTTTCATCTACTAACTATAAATTCATAGTGTAAACATGCTATTTTCCAAAGAAACATACGTAGAACGCCGAGCTCAGCTTCGGCAGATGGTGCAGCATGGAGTCATCGTGCTTTTCGGCAACAACGATAGTCCGATGAACTACCCCTCAAACACATATAAATTCCGCCAGGACAGCTCTTTTTTGTATTTCTACGGACAACACCGCAACGGATTGGCCGGTATCATTGATGCCGATTCTGGTGAAGAATACCTGGTCGGTGACGAAATTGATATTGACGACATCGTTTGGTATGGCTCCGTAACAACCGTCAAAGGCATGGCCGAAGAATGTGGCGTGGCCCATGTTTTGCCAATGAGCGGCCTTGCCGACATGATTGGCAAGGCCGTTGGCCAAGGACGACAGGTGCATTTCCTGCCGCCTTATCGCCACGACAATCAGATTCAAATCATGGATCTTCTCGGCATCCACCCATCCAAGCAGCGCGAAGCTGCGTCGCTGGCGCTCATCAAGGCCGTAGTTGCCCTGCGATCAAAGAAGAGCCAGGAGGAGATTGCCGAACTGGAACGTGCTGCCGCCATCGGCTATGAGATGCACACCACGGCCATGAAACTTTGCCGCGCTGGCATCACAGAGCATTACATCGGCGGCGCCCTCGACGGCATTGCAGCACAATATGGCAGCATCGTCTCTTTCCAGAGCATCGTTTCGCAGCATGGAGAAATCCTGCACGGCTATCCCTCGACAGCGGCTTTGGAGAACGGGCGACTGATGCTTTGCGATGCGGGAGCGGAAACTCTTGAGCACTATTGCTCTGACCACACGAGAACCACACCTGTCAGCGGCCATTATACGCAGCGCCAAAAGGATATCTATGACATTGTTGTTGACGCTCACGACTTAGCACTGACTCATGCCCGTCCGGGAGTGCGCTGGTGGGATGTCCACATGGATGTCTGTCGGCTCATCACCAACCGCTTGAAAGAATTGGGCCTGATGAAGGGCGACACCGAAGAGGCTGTCAAGGCAGGAGCCCATGCCCTCTTCCTCCCTCACGGGCTCGGACACATGATGGGAATGGACGTGCATGATATGGAAGGGCTCGGACAGACTTACGTTGGCTATGACGATGAAATCCGTCCTTCCAGCCAGTTTGGCACCGCCTCGTTGCGTTTTGCCCGTCGCCTTGAAGAGGGCTTTGTCGTGACCGACGAACCTGGCATCTATTTCATCCCAGACCTCATCGACCTCTGGCGCAAAGAAGGAACAAACGCGGAATTTCTCAATTTCGATGAAATCGAAAAATTCAAGGATTTTGGAGGCATCAGAATTGAAGACGACGTGCTCATTACGTCCGACGGATGCCGCTTCCTTGGCGAAAAGAGAATCCCATACAAAACGCAGGACGTTGAGGAATTTCTGGCGATGCACCGCAACTGATTTCTGCATTCCGGGATGCTCCTGCGTTACAATATACTAATAGAACAATTACATTTTACAAATAATAAAACCAATGAACAAAAAACTCATTATTGCAGCGGCATTATGCCTATTGCCAGGAGTTTCTTTTGCACAAGCTGAAAAGAAAGACTCCACAGTGTTTACCGTTGTCAAGGAAAACCCCATCACTCCCGTAAAGGACCAGAACCAGAGCGGAACTTGCTGGGCATATTCTTCACTCGGCTTCCTTGAATCTGAACTTCTCCGCATGGGCAAGGGAGAACACGACCTCTGCGAATCATTCCTCGTTTACCACACCTACATGGATCGCGCTGACAAGGCAATCCGTACGCACGGCGACGTAAGTTTCTCACAGGGTGGATCTTTCTATGATGCCATCTATTGCTTGAAAAACTACGGTATCGTTCCGCAGGATGCCATGCCCGCACCTGGCACGCCTTATGGAGACTCTTTGTTCAACTTCAACCAGCTCAGCAACGTAACAACTGCCTACGTTGAAGCAATTGCCAAGAGCAATGCAAAGAAAATCAATCCTGTGTGGAAGAAAGACTTGAACTGCATGTATGAAAACTACTTTGGCAAATTGCCTGAAAAGTTCACCTACAAAGGCAAGGAATATACGCCGCAGAGCTATGCCAAGAGCCTCGGATTGAATCCAGACGACTACGTTTCTCTCACGAGCTTCACCCACTATCCGTTCTACAGCAAATTCATCATCGAAGTTCAAGACAACTGGCGTTGGGCTGAAAGCTACAACCTCCCGCTCGACGAATTCATGGAAGTGATGGATCAGGCTGTTCGCAATGGTTACTCATTTGCATGGGGTGCTGACGTCAGCGAAAAGGGATTCAGCCGCCAAGGCATCGCAACCGTTCCCGATACGAAGGCTGCTGCCGACAAGACAGGCTCTGACGCTGCTCGCTGGACTGGAACAAACGGCAAGGGTGTTACTCCTGCAGACGCCAAGGGCGAAAAGGTCATCACTCAGGAAATGCGCCAGTTGGGCTACGACAATTGGGAAACCACTGACGACCATGGTATGATCATCTATGGTTTGGCAAAAGACCAGAATGGCAAGGAATATTTCATGATGAAGAACTCATGGGGTGTATACGGCCCATACAAGGGCTTGTGGTATGTGTCTAAGCCATACGTTGCTTACAAGACCATGAATATCCTTATCAACAAGCATGCCATCCCTGCTAAGATCGCAAAGAAATTGGGTCTTAAGTAAGACACTGTTTTGACCACTTATTTAATATCATGTTTGGGAATTTCAAATCGTCCGACAGGGACATTTGAAATTCCCAAATGTTTTTTTTGAATATCTTTGATGAAAACAAAATTACTCATCACTGGCAGCAGCGGATTCCTGGGAAGCCGGCTGGCCCATTACTACAAAGAAAAATACGACCTGTTACTTCCTTCCCACAGCGAACTCAACATCTCTCATGAAGAGGCTGTCAAGACATACATGGAAGAACACCGTCCGGAGGCAGTTATCCATTGTGCAGCGCTCAGCAACACCTGGTATTGCGAACAACATCTATTTATAATCAAGTCATCAATTGAGAACTCTATTCCCACAGATAAGATAAAGAAAAGCATTCTTAGCGCGGCATCAAAACTGCAAGAGAAATTCGGTACAAATTATTGGAAAGCTCTTCTCTATATTGAATGCGTCTCTAATAAAGATATATTTGACTCTATAATCTCAAATGCTGTATAATCCGCCCAAAGTGAGCAAAAGGCCATAATTTGACGGTTTATAAGTATATTTTGGAACTATCAACCAAACCTTCTAGCGGACATTACACGGAAAAAGACGAAAGCAAAACGGAATATAACACCCTATAAATAACTTAGCTAACTCTACCCACTTCGCATTATTTTTGTCAGGCAGAGCGTAGTACGAGTTGCTATACGGATTGCATCCCGAGATACTTTACAACCTTGAAGTACATTAGGCTGATAAAATTTAGCGGTGGTGAGGTCAAAGTCTGACTTGGTACGTAAA
>OHJY01000624.1_pt1 | contig 13281 bp, 6 predicted proteins | sample 1568681 | NCBI WGS metagenome assembly OHJY01 (sample SAMEA3879540, study PRJEB24766) | human gut metagenome | biome: human-associated habitat; feature: feces | place: USA | collected 1985/1987
CCGCCTGGTGTGCGCGGATATGTCCGCCAATCCGCGGCTGTCGGTGTCTGTCGCTACGCGATGGTCGCGGTGTAGGAAGCGACGTCCTCGTAGGAATCGGTCAGGTAGGCGTCGATGCCGATGGTCGTGTTGACCAGGTCGTCAAGGCTGTCAAGCTCGCCGCTCGAGAACGTGAACTCCTCGGTGGCGTTGGTGCCGGGCATCAGGTGAGCCGAGAACCAGGGTTCCTTCATGGTGCCGTTGACGTTGGTCTTGCCGGAAGGAGCGTAGAAGGTCAGGTCCTTGTCGCTCTTGTTGGTGATGTTGACGACAAAGCCGATATCGCCCCAGTCGTCCTTGAACTTCTCGGTGATGGTGATGGTGCACAGATCGTCATCGGCGACGGTGACGGCGGGGGAGATTTCGACGTTCTGGACATCGTCGTCTTCGACGGCCTCATCGATCTCCTCTTCCTTCTCGGCCGCCTCGCGATCCTTCTTCACCGTGCCGGACAGATCCTTGTCGGACTTGGTGAAGATAAACTTGTCGCCGTCTACCTCCAGGACGAGCTTGTCGTCCTTGAGCTTCAGATCGTGCGATTCATCTTCGGCGGTGACGGTTGCGGTGGTGGCGTCCTTGGCCTCCCACTTAAGGTCGACAACCTCAAGGAACAGGTCGAGGGTGCCCGTGCCGTCCTCATCGAGGATCAGGATGCAGTTGACGCCCCACTCTTCGAGCATATCCATGTACTCATCGGTGAGCTCTTCGCCATCCAAGGTTCCACCCGAGTACTGCCAGCTGCCGACGAAGTTGGCCTTGGGGTCTTTGCCGCCGCCGCTGCAGCCCGTCAGGGCAAAGGCGAGCGCCAGAACGCATGTCAGAAATGCGAGTACGGACTTTTTGAACGTTGTCTTCATGGTGTCCTCCTTTATCGAACGAAACCCATAGAAGCAAATGCGGGGGTGGCGGACCCCCCGCCAATTACCAGATAGAGGGGTTAGGGCCTGGGCGTTCCGCAGTTGCTGCAGAACTTGCCGCCGTTTTCGCTGCCGCAGTTGGGGCAGAACCACTTGGCCGGTGCCGGGGCGGGTGCGGGACTGCCGCACTCGGGGCAGAACTTGCCGGTGTTGGTGGCACCGCAGCTGCAGGTCCACGTGCCGGCCGCGGGGGCAGCGGCAGGAGCCGGTGCGGGGGCGGGTGCCGGAGCCGGCTGCGGGGCGGCCTGCTGCTGTGCCTGGCCGGCGGCGAACAGCTGGCTGGCATTCATGCCGCCCATGCCACCTGCCATGCCCATGCCCATAAAGCCCGCCATCGCGCCGTTGGGGTTGGCCGCTGCCGCGCGCATCGCGTCGCTCTGGGCGCTGGCGATGTTGGCTGCTGCCATGGTGGGATCGCGCATGACCGCGGCCTTCTGCAGGTCCTTGATCATCTGCTCGTCTTCTTGCGAGGCGGCGATGGAGTTGACGCCAAAGCTCACGATCTCGACGCCGCGCAGGTCGCGCCAGTCGGCCGAGAGGACCTCGTTGAGCGCGCGGGCGAGCTCGGTGGTGTGACCGGGGATGGCGCTGTAGCGAATGCCCATCTCCGAGATCTTGGCAAAGGCGGGCTGCAGGGCGGTGAGCAGCTCGGACTTAAGCTGGCTGTCGATCTTATCGCGCGTGTAGCTATCGGTCACGTTGCCGCACACGTTGGTGTAGAACAGCAGCGGGTTGGTGATACGGTACGAATACTCGCCGTTGCAGCGCACGGAGATGTCGACGTCCAGACCAATGTTGTTGTCGACCACGCGGAAGGGCACAGGCGAGGCGGTGCCGTACTTGTTGCCGATGATCTCCTTGGTGTTGATAAAGTAGACGCGCTGGTCTTTGCCCGCGTCGCCGCCAAAGGTAAAACGGCTGCCGATATTGGCGAAGGTCTCCTTGATGGAGTCGCCCAGATTGCCGCTAAAGACGCTTGGCTCGCTGCCGGTATCGAAGACGAACTCGCCGGGCTCCAGCGCGACCTCGATGATCTTGCCGTTTTGCACCACGAGCATGCCCTGGCCGTCGTTGACGGCGATGACCGAGCCGTTGGAGATGACGTTGTCCTCGCCGCGCGTGTTGGAGCTGCGGCCGCCGGTGCGTTTGCTGCCTTTGCAAGCCAAGACGTCAGCGGGCATCGATTCGCAATAGATAAATTCTTTCCACTGGTCGGCCATGACGCCGCCGGCAGCTCCCAATCCAGCTCTCAAGAGTCCCATGGTGATCTTCCTTTCTCGTCAAAGGTCGGGTGGTATTGGTCAGAATGGCTAATCGTCCTTGTTGTCCTTCATGACAACGGTGGTCTCGGTGTGGCTGAAGGTGTCGTGCTTCTCGGTCAGGTTGAGCTCGCCACAGTAGCAATCGGCGTGGGTGGCCTCGTTGGCCGTCTTGAGCTGGCCCACCAGCAGCACGTCTGCGATGACCACGATGATCAACGGCGCGACGATGTTGATGAGGATGCCCTCGACATCAAAGGTGAGGTAGTCCGGATCGAAGGCATTCCCACCCATAAAGAGAATCTGGGAGAGGACAAACCCGATCACAAAGAACAGCACCGAGGCGATAGCGAGCTTGGGCTTGGAGCAGGGGAGCTCGCCAACCATGCGACCGGTCTGGCCGTTCATGGCAAACAGATAACTCTTGCCGTTCCACGAGGTGGAAAGCATCCACACGGGGAACAGGGCGTAGTCGCTGTCTTCCCAGGTGTAGTCGAGCTGCTTGCTTTCGACCGTGGCGTCGTCATACTCGTCGACGACGGTCTCGCGCAGGGCCGAAATCGTACTTTCTTCCATACGACGCTCGGCGCGCGCCTTGCAGGTCTCGCAGTCCTCGTCGTAGCGGTTGGCGATGTAGCCGGGCATATAGGCGACCGAGAACGGGCGCAGCGCGTCGTAGTCAAACGGCTCGATGGCGTCCATGTGGCCGTCGGGCATCTTGGAGGATCCGTCGACGGGCACGCGCTCAAACGAGATATTGCCCTTACGGTAGGCATCGTAGTGGTCGGTGGTCGTGACGGTGCGGTCGGATTCCTCAGTCACGGTCTCGTTGGTCGCATCAAAGTGCACTTCGCCGTCCACGTGGGCACCGTAGAGCCAAAACGGCACGTAGACACCTTGGACTTCGTCGATATGGTTGCCGGTGACAAAGCTCTTGGGCAGCAGGATCTTGCCCTTGTAGTGTTCCTTGAGCGCGGCCGTGACATCGTCGCGCCCGAGCTTAAACGGGATCACCAGATCGGGTGAGAAGTCGCCTGAGAGCTGGCCAGGCGCCACGGCGGGGTTGCCGCAGTACGGACAGGTGGTGACGGCGACGGTGCCGTCCGAGACCAGCTCGGCACCGCACGACGAGCAGATGTAGCCGGCGTTTTGAGCCAGCTCCTGCACGGCATCGTCGACAGCAGGCTTGGGGGCCGCGGCTGCGGCATCGGCTTTGGCATCTGCCTTGTCCTGGCGCTCGCGATAGAGGGCCTCGACTTCTTCGACTTCAAAACGCGAATCGCAGTAGTCGCAGACGAGCTTTTGCTCGGCACTGGCAAAGTGAAGGGGGCCGCCACACGCGGGGCACTGATAGTTGACGCTCTCGAAGGCCATGATCGGTCCTTTCCGTGCCGGAGGCTATGCGCCGATGGCGCCACCACAGTATTCGCAGCGCCCACTGGCATCGGGAATGGTGGTTGCACCGCAGAAGGGGCAGGTGACCGCGGTCTTGGGGGCCTTGGCGGCCACGACGCTGTCGCGCGTCTCCTGGCGCAGCTGCACCAGCGCGTCGCGGACCTCGGTTGCCTGGCGCTTGGCCTCGCGGTATTCGATGGAACCGCGCTGATCGATGGTGGAGTCGTTCACGCGCAGGTTGATCTCGGTAAAGTACGGCGTGTTGACGTGGATGGTCAGATTAAAGTCGTAATCCAGGTCGTAGCGCGGCGGGTTGTAGCTCTCGCGTTCGCCGTCCTTGGTCTCGCGATAAATCTCGGTGCGATGCTCGTCGATATCCATATCGCAGCCGAGTACCTGCGAGAACTCGATAATGTCGGGGTTGGCGTCGCGCCAGCGGCTCTGCGAAGTGATGATCAACAGCCCCGCGTCCTCATCGAGCATGATGTTGGTGCGCCCGGCAGAGAGCGTGCGCGTGGGGTTGAACGAGGCCAGGCGCACGGCGTTGGCCTCGCGGTAGGCGAGCTGCTCACGGATATCGTCCGCGGTGCTGGAGCGATAGCCGCCAAAGAAGGGGGAGAGCTTGCCGACGCACTCTTTGCACAGGTAGCCTTCGTTGATCTTAGTCTTGCCGAGAAGTCCCAGCTCGGTACCGCAAATCGCGCACTCTTTCTTCTCGAACATCTTGTCAAAGAAGCCCATGGCTGCCTCCCATCAACTGGTAGCGTGTGTCACTTTTGATGATGGGGGAGTGCGTGATCTTTCACGATACCCAGACGGCTCAACGAGTCTCCACAACTGGGACACATGGCCCATTTTTGACTAGTCGCTGGGGACGTTCTTCGGCCACTCATTGGGGACGTACGCTACTGGGGCAGTTGGGGCAACGGGCCGATGATGTCGTGATGCGGGATGGACTGGCACTTGCTACCGACGATCTTGGTGGGGATTTTGCATCCGTATGTTCCGATTCCGCGCTCAACGCTCAACCGTCACATTTCCTCGATCAACAAAAAGACCGGCACCACCTCACGTGTGGCCCTTATCAACTTCTTCTGGTCCTGGACACCAAATGACTAGCTAATCCCCCAATAGGTTGCGGTGGAATAGTCCCTAAATTAAAGTCATGGGGCTTTAAACAGGAACTATTCCACCGCAACTGCTGAGGGGATAGACTGCGGCGGCGGCAGGGGCAACGGCAACGGCGTCGGCAGCTGCGGTAGCGGTAACGGCAGCTGGCGGGGTGTTTTCCGTCTGCTCGCTACAGTAGCTCGCCGTGGCGTGCAATGTAGCGGCGCTTTGCCAGCTGAGTGAGTGCAATGTAGGCAGCGACGATGCCGATGAGCAGCGCAAAGAAGCTCGGCGGCAGCGGCATGAGGCCCAGCGCATCGGCGATGGGGCTTGCCGGCAGCCAGGTGACGAGCGCCAGACCCAGCACGGTGAGAACGCACAGAGCGGGCGCGGCGTGGTCGCGCGGGCTCGGCAGATGCGGGGAGCGCAGCATGTGGACCACGAGTGTCTGCGACCACATGGACTCGACAAACCAGCCGCTCTGGAAGAGTGCAGCGAAGGTCGCCATACCCGCGACGTCGCCCGCGGCGGCAAGCTCGGGCCAGCTTGCGTCCACGGCGGCGGGGCACATGACAAAGAAGAGCGCGGCGAAGGTCACGATGTCAAACAGCGAGCTCACGGGGCCCAGCTCGAGCATAAAGCCCTTGATGGACGCGGCGTCCCAGGCACGCGGGCGGGCAGTCCAGGCGTCATCGACGGTGTCCCACGGTAGCGCGATGCACACGATCTCATAGACCAGCGACAGCAGTACCAGCTGCAGGGCACTCATGGGCAAAAACGGCAAGAACAGGCTCGCGACGGTCACGGACAGCACATTGCCAAAGTTGGAGCTCACCGTGGTCTTGAGGTACTTGAGCAGGTTGCCGTAGGTGCGACGGCCTTCGATGATGCCGCGCTCGAGCACGCCCAGGTCCTTCTGAAGCAAGATGATATCGGCGGATTCCTTGGCAATGTCGACGGCCGAATCGACCGAGATGCCGCAATCGCTCGCACGCATGGCGGCGGCGTCGTTGATGCCGTCGCCCATAAAGCCCACGGTGTGGCCGAGCAGCTCGCGCATGACGCGCACCAGGCGCGCCTTCTGCAGCGGCGAGAGCTTGGCGAAGAGGTGGGTTTTCTCGGCACGCTCGGCAAGCTCGGTGTCGTCGAGTGCATCGATCTCGGAGCCCAGCAAGACGTTGCTCGCGTCGATGCCAATCTGCTCGCAGACGGTGGCGGCGACGCGGTCGTTGTCGCCGGTCAGGACCTTGACCGCCACGCCCTTGGCCTCGAGGGTGGCGACGGCGCCCGCGGCACTTGCTTTGGGCGGATCGAGGAAGGCCAAAAAGCCCATCAGCACCATGTCGCACTCGTCGGCGATGCCAAACTCGCCCACGCAGCGCGGATCGGTCTTCTGCGCCACGGCAATCACGCGCAGGCCCTCGGCGTTAAGATTGGCGACCTGCTTGCGAATCTGGGCGAGCTTGTCTTCGGCGAGCGGCCGGGCGATACCGTTGACCTCGACAAAAGAGCAGATCTCGAGCATTTCCTCGGCAGCTCCCTTGGTAACCATCTGGGTTTTGCCTTGGGCGTCGGAGACAACTACGCTCAGGCGACGGCGCGAGAAATCGAAGGGAACCTCGTCGACCTTGGTGTAGCGGTCGCGCAGGCTCTGGCCCAGCATGGAATCGGGTGCGACGGTCGAGGGTGTCACATCGGCACGGTCGATTACGGCCAGGTCGATAAGATTTTTGAGGCCGGTCTGGAAGAAGCTGTTCAAAAACGCATGGCGCAGCACGCGCGCGTCCTCGTTGCCATCGGTGTTGAGGTAGCGCTCGAGCACGATGCGGTCTTCGGTGAGGGTGCCGGTCTTGTCGCAGCACAGGACGTCCATCGCTCCGAGGTTTTGAATCGCCGGCAGCTCCTTGACGATAACCTGGCGACGGGCGAGGTCCTTGGCGCCCTGCGACAGGCTCGTGGTCACGATGACGGGAAGCATCTGCGGCGTGATGCCCACGGCCACGCTCGTGGCGAACAGCAGCGCGTCGATGACGTTGCCCTTGGTGGCGGCGTTGATGGCAAAGACGGCCGGCGCCATAACGAGCATGAGGCGTACGAGCAACATGGAGACGCTCGAGACGCCGCGGTCAAACGCGCTCTTTTCGCCGCGCCCGTTGAGTATCTTGGCGATGCCGCCCAGGTAGGTGTTCGAGCCGGTGGCAACGACAAGCGCCATGGCGGTGCCGTTTTGCACGGAGGTGCCGGTAAAGACGATGTTCTTACAGGCAGAGAGTGGCAGCGCGGAGCCGTCGGCGCCCTCGACGACGGTGACGGCAGCGGTCTTCTCGACTGCCTCGCTCTCGCCGGTGAGTGCGGACTCGATGACAAACAGGTCGCGCGCGGTGATGACGCGGGCATCTGCCGGCACCATATCGCCGGCAGAGAGACGGATCACATCGCCGGGGACGAGCTCGTCAAACGGAATCTCGATGAGCTCGCCGTCCCGCAAGGCGGTACAGGTGTTGGAAACCAAGTCTTTGAGGGCTTTGGCCGCATTGCCGCCGCGGGCTTCCTGGATAAACTTCATACCGCCCGATACCAGCAGCATGATGCCGATGACGATGACCGTGGAGGGGTCGCGCTGCGGCTCGGGCACGGCGAGCACGTCGATGTAGAGCGAGACCAGCGCGAGCGCGGCGAGGATGCCGGCGAAGGGATCGATGAAGGCGTCGGCGATGCGGCGGGCGAGCGTCTTGGTCGGTGCCTCGATGGTGTTGGGGCCGGAGGCGTCCAGGCGCTCGGTTGCCTGCTCGGCGGTGAGGCCGTTTGCCGTGGCGTCAAGCAGTACGAGAGCGTCCTCGGCGCTATGGGTGGCGGCGAATATGGTGTTCTTGGACAGGCCGGTGTGAGCGGCAGGGCGCGCCGTGCGGCGGCGCTTGGAGATAGCTTCGAGTACCGTGGCGGTTTTGAGCATCAGCATAGGGTCCTCCTTGTTGAAGGGAGTTAGCGTACGTGTCGTATTGAGTTGCAAAAAACCTAGATGTCGCTCACGTCAAGCTCACGAACCACCACAAAGGGGACAGGCACCTTTGTGGGGGGTGACGATCTGCCGGTGGCGTTTATGCGTGTGCGGAGTCCTCGCGGCGTGCCGAGGGCGACATGCAGGTTTTTCGACTGGGACTGCCTTCCATGGCACACCTCCTAAAGGCTGAGCGCAGCGCGCTTTGGGTATCTCGTACCCCTTTTTAATCCGCCCGTATTCTTGATGAGGGGGTTTGAAATGTCAACCCCCATTGTTCGGAAAACCATTCCCCCTGACAAAGCCTTTACAGAATGCCGCGGTCTCAAAGCGCGCCCGCATCGACGCTTCGCCTGCGCTAAACTGGAAGGTACGTACGCGATTACGAGAGGAGCCCGCATGGAGGCTTACAAGCAAGAGTTCATCAAGTTTATGGTCGAGTCCGACGTCCTTAAGTTCGGCAGCTTTACGCTCAAGAGCGGCCGTCAGTCCCCGTTCTTTATGAACGCCGGTGCTTACGTGACGGGCTACCAGCTCAAGAAGCTGGGCGAGTATTACGCCCAGGCCATCCACGATAACTTTGGCGACGACTTTGACGTGCTGTTTGGGCCGGCCTACAAGGGCATTCCCCTGGCCGTCGTGACCGCGATTGCCTACCACGAGCTGTACGGCAAGGAGGTCAAGTACTGCTGCGACCGCAAGGAGGCCAAGGACCACGGTGCCGATAAGGGCAACCTGCTGGGTTATGAGCCCCAGGACGGCGACCGCGTGGTCATGGTCGAGGACGTCACCACCAGCGGCAAGTCCATCGACGAGACCTATCCCAAGGTTAAGGCTGCTGCCGACGTCGAAATCAAGGGCCTCATCGTGTCCCTCAACCGCATGGAGGTCGGCAAGGGCGGCGTGACCACCGCGCAGAAGGAGATCGAGGCAAAGTACGGTTTCCCCGTCGCGAGCATCGTTTCCATGGACGAGGTCGTCGAGACCCTCTACAACCACGAGATCGACGGCAAGGTCGTCATTGATGACGAACTCAAGACCGCCATCGACGCCTACTACGAGCAGTACGGAGCTCGGGAGTAGTTACGCGGTTTTACCAAACGCCGTAACCGGCCGACGCTACGCGCCGCCCAGGCCGACAATTTGTCATTCAAAAGGCGAGGCATGACCAGAAGGTCTATGCCTCGCCTTTTTCATGCCAACTTGTTCGCCCTGGACGTCGCTCGCTGTCCGTCCTCTACCTGCGACGTCGCCTTGCTCCGAATGCGGCAGTGATCCCCTGGGGACGGAGGAAAACGGATCATTCAGGATGAGCGTCCAAAAATCCGGCTCGTTCGATTGGCGCATGTCTACGCAGCGTAGGTTGTCGAGCCTGGCCTTCAAATGGATACTGACTGTCGAACCGGTTCACTCCATTTCTTCAATTTGATTGGACAGCTCATGAACCAGACACGGCAAACCAATGCTTCCCATACTTTTTTGGCAGCGCATGCCATCAAGCGGCTGCGTGAAGAGCGCGGCCTCACTCAGCGCGCCCTGGCGGAAAGCCTTGGCGTGACCGATAAAGCCGTCAGCAAGTGGGAATCCGGCCGCGGCCTTCCCGACATTTCCCTCGTTGAGCCTTTGGCCCAGAGACTCGGCATAAGCGTGGCTGAGCTTTTGGCTGGTGACATTCGGGCCAACGCCAACCGTGCAGGCAATATGCTCAAAGGTGTCTTTTACGTTTGCCCTATCTGCGGAAACGTTGTGCACGCGCTCGGAGAAGGCAGCTTTAGCTGCTGTGGCTCCACGATGTTTTCCCAGGAGGCCGAAGAGCCGGACGCGGACCACGCCTTTTCCATCGAGCGCATCGAGGACGATTGGTACGTCACGCTCGATCATCCCATGACCAAGGATCACTACATTAGCTTTGTGGCATATGCGACTATGGACGGCATCTGCTTTAAGAAGCTCTATCCAGAGCAATCGGTGCAGCCGCGATTCCATATTACCGGGCGCGGCAGGATATATCTTTACTGCAACCAACACGGACTCTTTACGTCGCTGACGCCTCGCAAATAACGGCTGTCTATCCGCCCTCCTCATGCGTTCCCAGGGGACCCAAAATGAGCGTGGATAATCTCCCGGTTTTGGCCTGTGTGCGGGCTCAAAGTGGGAGATTATCCACGCTCGTTATTCGAGTGTCCAAAAATCCACGCTCGTCGCTACTTGAGCCCGGGGAGGCGGGTGTAGGGAAACGATCGCTCTAGGAATTCGGCGCAGTGGGCGTAGTCTTTGGCGAAGTAGCTGCTGTAGAGCGAATCGAGCACGTATTGCACGGCGATATGGCTGGCGAACTGCGTGATGCGATGCGTCATGCTCTCGTGGTCACTCACCGTAAGGTAGGCGGCAAAGCCAGGGTGAATGCGCGCGCAATAAGGCGTGCCGATGACGATGACCGGGACATGTCGACTGCTGAGGATCGGCAAGATGTCCTTGAGGTTGGGGGCAAGGCCGCTGTAGGAGATGACGATTGCCGCATGGTCGGGGCCCGAGGCGAGCGCCGTTCGCACCTGGGCCTCGACACCGTCGTGGCACGTCGCGCTTTTACCGGCGGAGAGCAGGCGGTCGCGGAACATTCCCGCTGGATAGAGGTTGTGCGAGCCCGTGTAGATGTCGACCTGTCGGGCGTTCGCGATGAGCTTGGCGGCGTGGTCAAGCTGCGTGGGGTCGAGCAGCTCCTGCGTTTCGGCCAGCGTGGTCTGGTAGAGCCCCTCCATGCGCTCCATAACCTGCGCGGGGCTGGACGTAGCATCAAAGGGAAAGTTGATGTCCACGTTGCGCCGATTGCCCGCCTCGGTTGCCAAGCGAATAAGCTCGACCTTGAGGTCCTTGAAACCCTCGAGGTCGAGCTTTTTGCAAAAACGGTGCACGCTCGCGACCGAAACGTTGGCGCGCGCGGCAAATTCCTTAATCGAAAGCCCGCGGATGTCCTCGCCGATGGCAAGGGCTGCAATGCCGAGCTGTTGCTCGGTGGGGGTGAGGCCCTGCGCCTCGGTGATCTTGCGTTTGATATCCATGCGAACTCCCACACTCGCCAAACCTGCCAAAAAGGGACAGGTTTATTTTGGCAGGTTTTGCCCGCAAAGGGTAACGGGGCCGAGGATGCCGCTGGGGGCGACGGGCTCGGTGAGAGCGAAGATGTCGGGGATCGCATGGTCGAGCGTGTTGATGATGTCGATCGTGAGCTCATGCGCACCGGCGGAAAGTGCGCCGGCGGCAAAACGGTAGGGCGGGCAGATGCGTGTGCCGAGCGAGCGCCCATCGAGCGTGAGCGTCGCGGTTTCGTAAACGTCTCCCAGGTCGATCGTGGCGTCAGCGCAATCGTTGGCCAGCTCAAACGACGCATGATATCGGTAGGTGCCGCAGGTGCCGGTGAACAGGTCGGCCGTAAGGTCGCCCAGGTGTTTGAGCTCTTGTGCTTCACCAAAGGCGCCATTGCTGCCGACAGGGGAGAGGGCAACGGTCCATGGGCCTTCGATGCGCAGACCGAGCGATGTATCAGCGTCGATTGCGCCGTCTCCGGGCGCATCCTCGCTGCCCGCTTCCAAAACAACGATGCAGCTCTCGAAGGGTGCGAGCTCCAACACACCGTCAAACGCAACGGGCTCGGTGCCGTTTAGCAGGTCGAGCCGCGTGCCGCAAAGGCGCTCACCTGTCGCAAGTGCAACCGTGCAGTCGATGCGCTCGCGGGGGTGCTCGTTGACGAGCATAACGTAGGTCTCGCCTGCCCGCTCGTAGCGAAGTGCGCGTAGCCAGGGCTGCGGTGTGTCAGACACAACGGTCTGTAGTCCCGCGCTTGCAAGCGCGCGGGCGACATCGGCGAGCGGCGTTGCGACGAGCCCTCCCAGCTCGACCGCGCCATCGGTATCGTAGAATGCACCGGGCACCTTGTCGACGGCGAGCACCATAACGCCTGCATCCGTCATGTGTCTCGCTGCCTTTGCCGTCTTCGCGCCAATAAACGTAGCACTGGGCATAACAAATGCCTGGTAGCAGCAGCTGTTAACACCAAGCAATCCATCAGCAATCGAAACCTTGTAGCGGCTCTTGTCCTCAAAAGCCTCGGCGGGCACAAAATCAAAGTCGATCTGCGCGCGCGTGAGCTCTGCCGCCACGCGCTCGATAGGCATGGCGCTGCCGGCCCATTCGGCATCGGCATGGTACAGGATGGCGACGGGGCGCGTGGCACAGCCTCCCGAAAGCAGCGTTGCCGTACGGTTCATATAGCTCATGAGCTGGCCAAAGTGCGGCCACTGCGGGTTGTTGCCGTGCGCGTAAAAGTGCGGCGGGCAGTCCCAATCGGGGAAGGGTGCCATGCTAAACGCGTGCGGCGTAAACCAATTGACGCCGCGGACGAGCATGTGGTCGGCAATCCACTTCATCTCGCGCAAGCCCTCGTGCCAGCCAAAGGCGCCAAAAACCTCGGCCATGCAGCGCCCCTGCTTTTTGGGGTCGAGGCGCGCGGCTGAAGAGCCCAGTTTGGCAAGCGCGTAGGTAAAGAACTCCATGTTCCATGCGCCATGGAAGTAGCTGTAAGGGCCGTGGTCGATGCCGGGGGCGAGCTGGTTAATAACCACATCGATGCCCGCCATGTCCTGACCGGCGACAGCGCGGAAATAGTGCCCAGCGCCCTGGCCCAAGCGTGTGTGGCAGCTCTTGTCTTCGATCACGTGCCCGATGTGCATGACGCCGTGCTCGCGGCACCAGTCGCCAATCTGCTCGTCAAAGCAGGTGCGGTAGAGTTGCGTGGCAATGTTCATGTAGGCGTGGCGGGTCCGTGCGCCGTCTGCCTCGCGCGTCCAAAGGCCGCGCAGTTTAGCCAGCCAATCCATGCCCAGTGCCTCGTGCAGGCGTCGTGCAAGTTCGTCCGACCATGGCAGCGCCATGTCACCGCGTCCGATAAAGCTGCTGGTAGAAGCGTCTTCGAGGGTCGCACCCTTCTCGTTCATAAAGCCAGGCTCATCGGTAAAGAACCCCAGAATGGTCTTGCCGAACTCGTCGCCCAGATGCGTGAATGTGGGTTCGTAGACGGCGTTGATGAGCATGCGGCACGAATCGGCGTCGACCATGTTGATGTATTCATCGCGAAAGCCGGTCTTTTGGCTGGTGACGTAGAGCTCGAGGGTGGTGACGCCGGCGGGAGCGTCAAAGCGCAGGCAGGCGGGAGTGCCGTCCTCGGTTTGCTCAACGGCGAGCTCAAGGTCGAGCGGCACGCCGGCAGCGTCGAAAGCTGCGGCGCCCACAAAGCACTCTGTGGGATCTATAAGATTGCCGAGCTTGATGGACGTGGACGGTTGGGGTCCAACGACCGTTACCGTGTGATGCTTAAGCACGGTCTTCTTGAGCGCGGGGTCTACATCCTCGCCTGCAAGCGCGCCGTTGGCGTAGCCTGTGGGAAAGTGGGCATCATCGAGCAGCCAGATCTTAAGGCCCAGGCGCTTGCACTCGCCAATGATAAAACGCAGGTCGGACCACCAGCCGTCGCGGCAAAACTCGGGATGCGTGCGCGATTCAAGGCAGA
>OHJY01000625.1_pt1 | contig 13279 bp, 10 predicted proteins | sample 1568681 | NCBI WGS metagenome assembly OHJY01 (sample SAMEA3879540, study PRJEB24766) | human gut metagenome | biome: human-associated habitat; feature: feces | place: USA | collected 1985/1987
ATGGGAATAGACTCTCGTGCTATGTTATATGGACTTGATCATGTGCAGAGTGTTTGTACCAGAATCAATAGTTTAAAATAACAATAGAAACAGCAATTCACTTCTCCGTAGAGTTGCAAGATAATGGCTGTTTCATCTTTTACTCCCATAGCAGACCGATGCCCCTTGGCTCTACTTTCAAAAACAGATATGTCATGGTTGACTTTAGTGCTATGGCATGATAGGGACGAATCCATTTCTCACCTTCATATAACGATTTCCCCAAGAAACATTACAACTCATCGACTCGCGGCCGCGAGTAGCGCTGCTCACGGCCGAAAGTAGCGCGAACTGCGGCCGAGAGTAGCACGAACTACGGCCGAAGGTAGATAACATGTCTGGGGTTCCAGAGAAACTGTTGCTATACCTTTTTTTCAATATCCGCAAGCGGCGACCATTACGTGAATCGAAGCGGGAAACGGACAAAGAGTCACTATTGTATCGCCACGACATTTACGCCATCAGCATCTCCACTCTCCTGCCCATAGGCATCCATAGCCCGCACGATATAGGTATCGTGGCAGAGTGAAGGCAAAGAGGGGGTATAAATCCATTGTGTCGCGGAGATTTTTGAAGCGACCAGACGCGGTTCTTCCAACGATTTTTTCAGCACAAGCGTGTCCTTCGAAGACCGAGGCGCACCAATAGTAAGGGGGGAAACACGGCTGACGCTTGTCGCGCTTTTGGAAATGCGATAGATATTATAGGTTACTGGAATGGCAGAGGTGACAGCCTTCCACGACAAGTGCAACGTATTTCCTTCTCTTTTGATGCTGACGTGCGGCATCTCGGGAGCTGCAACGCCCGACACCTTCATGGGCGGCGTCAGAACGGGCTGGCGATAGAAATCCTTCTGAAGAAAATCATAAAGTCCCTTGGTGTTGTCTGTCAGGAACTTGCTCCGGAAAAAGGCCATGCCTCCCATATTGAGCTGACGCGCGAAATGCATCTGCCGCGTGATGACCGACAAAGACCAATCTTTCTCGCGCGGAGAAAGGAAGTAAATTCCCAAACCGGGAACGACTGGGCGCCCTCCGCTCTGTTCTGTCCAGTCTTGTGCGAAGGGATAAAAGTGCTTACCATCGAAATACATCATGGGAAACAACACGTCCATCAGTCCCTGCTGCAACCATTGTGCGGCATCTTGATAAACGGCCTCACGCGCATTCCAGCCATAGCTACTCTGACGGGGCAGATCGGCACGTTTTCCAACTGGCGAGCAACTCAGTTTCACCCAAGGGCGCACAGACTTGACGGCGTCATGCACCTCCCGAACAACGCGCGAAACATTCTCGCGCCGCCAGTCTCCAAGGCGCTTTCCGTTGCCATATTTTCGATAGGTGGCCTGGTCTTTCCAAGCCACAGACTCTTCTGGATATCGTATGTAATCTAAATGTATGCCGTCCACATCATAGCGTTCCACAATTTCCCGGCAGATGCCAGCAACGTATTGCGCCGTGGCTGGAACGCCTGGGTCCATAAACCAGGCATCGCCGCAGCGATGGCAGAGCTCGGGATGTTTCTTTGGCAAAGCTTCCGCCCCGAGCCGCCGCGCCAACGCCGCATTGCAGATGGGAAAGGCCACGACCCAAGCGTGCAGTTCCATGCCGCGCTTATGACATTCTCTGAGCGCAAAGGCCAACGGGTCGTAACCCGGACCGCGCCCTGGCGTTCCCGAAAAGGCGCCATCCCACGGTTCGATACTTGAGGGGTAAGCCACGGTGGCCCGGATGCGCGTTTGAAAAATCACGGTATTGATGCCAGCCTGCTGCAGACGGTCAAGTATCTGACGGAGCGCCTGCTGTTGGCGCAGGGTGTCTGAAGGAACACTCACCGGACGCGAAGGCCAGTCAAGTCCGCTCAACGTTGTCAGCCAAACGGCACGATATTCTCGTCCCGCAAAGCGCTCGCCAAGTATCTGCGCCAGACCCTGTGATGCTGAAAGGAGCATAAAGACAGCGAGCATGAAAAACACCCGCAGCATTTGGCTTCTATATAGATTGTGTTTTATCATGTGATAAACTGGTAGTTATTTTTTAAGTAGGTGTTCGAAATTATTTTATAGTATCATTCAATATAAACTAATTTTGAACACCTACTTTAAAGGGGCATTCCTCCTCTCCTTCCATTATTTCTTCAACTGCTGATAATACGCATTGAGCATCCCGCGCGGAACGCCCAACGCCACTGCGGCATCCAAATCCTTTCGGGCAGCCACAAAACGTTTGAGTTGCAAATTGGCCTTGGCGCGGCCAATGAAGAGCTCTGGATTTTCCGGCGCAAGAAGAATGGCAGCATCATAGTCCTTCACTGCCAAATCTGGCACCGTCAAGCGCATTTCGAGTTCGGCTCTTGCCAAGCGTCCTTCAACGTTTTCAGGATGGGCCTCCACAAAGGCATCGAGTTTGTGGAGCGCATTTTGCGATTGTCCGAGCGCTTCGAGCGCCCCAGCTTCGAGCAAATGCGCATTCTGGTTGTCGGGGTCAAGACGTATGATTTCCTCCACGTCGGTTTTTGCCAGATGAGGCTGACGGCTTTTCATGTGTATGCCAGCTTGCAGGAACAAGGCTTTCACGCGCAGATGCGTTGCCGGATTGCCATTCAGCAACACGGAACAGTCTTCAAGCGCCGCCTGCTGGTTGCCCATCTCATAATAGCTTACCGCGCGTTCGTAACGCGCCTCGCCCACTTCCGGATGCTCTTTCAGCACCTCACTGAAACGTGTGATGGCTTCCCGGTAACGTCCTTGCGCGAGATAGATTTCTCCAAGATTATGCCTAACGATGTAATTCGACGGAGCTTCCGGCCGAACACGCAGTGCTTCCTTGAAAAGCTGTTCTGCTTGTGCCAAAGAATCGCGCCCCAACGCATTGAGTGCACGCGTCAGATGGTCAACGTAAGCTAAGGAATCGGCTGCCAACCGCTCCTTGACCTTGGCTTCCTCGCGATAGTCGTCAATGGTTTTGGCACGCACTACACCGCCACGCTTAAGGTCGATCACGGTTTGTGCCCTCAAGGATGTGAACGAGAGAGCAAAAAGACACAGGCCGACAAGGGCCACATTCTTAAAGACTTTCATTTTATTCTGTTTTGCAAGCAGGTGGTCTGGATTAACTGATGGCAAAAAGCCGCATCATTTGTTGATTTGAAAACGAACCGTGTCGCCATAGCTCGTCCCCACCCCGTTGCGAGCATAAGCCACGGCGTAGTAGTTTCCATTCTGCAGCGAGTCGGCGTAGGCTGAGAAAAGCAGAGAGACTTCCTCACTCTTAAGCTTCACGCGCAAGGTGTCGTTGCCATAAAGAAAACCACACTCAAGCACATCGCTGTTGGGGGAGTCTGTCACGCGGCCATTGAGAAGCACACCGTCGCCCGCCGCCTCTGCCGCCAAAGTTTCCACCGTCGGCGCAAAAGGTTGCTCGCCAGAACGGTCCACACCGTTGCACGCTGAGAGGAGGATGAATGAGGGAAGGATATAAAGGAGGGTATGTAATTTCATTTTTATTGAGTAATACATTTTATAGGTTTCGCATTATTTTTGGCCAAACCACACTGCCCGACAGTGCATTATGCCTCAAGTTTCAGGAGCAACACTCGCTTTGTGTCGGGAGAAATGGCCCCGCGCTGGTCAGGACGGTGCCCCACAAGCCAGAGTATGCCGCGCGAATCGGCCACGACAGCCATCCATAGGCGCTGTATCTGCGAGACGTGTCTGTTTGTCAGGAAGTCGCTCACAAGTTTGCTGCCGCGCAGACCGAAGGGCGTAAAGCGCTCTCCGTTTTCCGGACGGCGCAACATCAAATCTCCCACAATTTTGTCGGCGTCAAGCGCCACTTGGTCGGCGCGGCGCGGAATCTCGGTCAAAGCTTCGCGGGGAAGCCATTGCACACTGATTGTCCGACCATCGGGCAAGGTGGCCCGCACGACATCGGCAAGGCTGACGGGGCGGTATTTCGCTGGACGACGGCTCACCTCCAGATGGTCGCGATAATAGGCCGCGAGAAAATTATCCGACTGGAAGAGGGCACGTTCGCCACAGCGTTCTGGCTGAGAAAGCAAAGACACGACGTCTTCGGCGAAACCGAAACGCCTTCCGATGGCATCGAAATTGGCGCGGAAGCGCAACATCGAAACAGGAAAGACGTAACCCGTCTGCGTTGGGCAGGCAGGAGCGTCGAAGGTCGACGCCATGACGGCCTCATAAGCCTCTTCCGCCGATTGCAGTTTTCTCATGTCGCCAACGAGGGTCTGCTCCACCGAAGGATTCATCTCCCTCAACAAAGGCAGGAGACGATTGCGCACAAAATTGCGCTTATAGCTGGTGTCGGCATTCGTGCTGTCGGTGACATAATCCTGTTTCCTGCGCTGCAAAAAGCGGAGCAAGGTTTCGCGAGAGACGTTCAGGAAAGGGCGGATGATGCGGTCGCGCTCAAAAGCCATACCTGTCAGTCCGCGGATTCCCGTGCCACGCACGAGGTTGAGCAAGAGGGTTTCGATGTTGTCGTCACGGTGGTGGCCAACGGCGATTTTGTCCAATTGGCGTTCCTTTCGCAACGTCTCAAACCAGGCGTAGCGCAAGCGGCGTGCGGCCATTTCGATGCTCTCACCGTTGGCCTGCGCCTCCTTATTTGTTTGGAAATCAACGACATGGAGCGGCACCTGCAGGCGCTCGCACAGATCTCGGCAGAACATTTCGTCGCGCAGGCTCTCGCTGCCCCGCAAATGGAAGTTGCAATGCGCAGCCTCCACGCGAAAGCCCAGTGTCTGCAACACGATGAGCAATGACACCGAGTCGGCACCGCCGCTCAATGCTACCAAACAGGCGTCGCCTTCGCGAAGGAGGTGCTGCCGTTTGATGGTCTGGCCCACTAACTCCAACAATTCGTCTTTCATTGGCGTCATCACAGGCTATCAATAAGAGGCGGAAGCCGGAATGCCGCATGCTTTCACGCGGGCGACAATGGCATCGAGTTCTTCATGCGTGGCTTTGAGAAGGGCCTGATCGGGGGTCTCACGGTCGATGGTGTAAACCATCACGCTCTGCGGCGCAATGGCCTTGACCGCCTCAATCCAGGGGCCGACATATTCCTCGCCGGTGTTGTCGACGCTCACGCCGTGCATGTCACGTCCTTTCATGAACATCGTTTGGATGATGACGTGACCATGATAGCTCTTCAGAGCCTCAACGACTTCACCGACATCGTAATGTCCCGTTGGGGCATTCACGCGCCGAATGTATTCCGCATTGACCGTGTCGAGTTTCAAAATATTGTTGTCCACCATAAGCAAGGCCTCTCTCACACTTGGTTTGGCGGCCAGCGTGGCATTGCTCAAAACGCTCACACGGGCCTCGGGACAATGGCGGTTGCGCAACTGTATGGTGTCTTCAATGATGGCTTTAAAATCGGGATGCGCCGTCGGTTCACCATTGCCGGCAAATGTCAGCACATCTGGCAAACGCCCTTCACCCGCCATCTTAACGAGCTGCTGCTCCAGTTTTTCGCGCACCTCTTCGCGCGTCGGACGATGGAGGCGTGGCCGATGGTCGGCATTGAAGCCACACTCGCAATAGATGCAATCGAACGTGCAAATCTTGCCGTCGGCAGGCATGAGGTTGATGCCCAAAGAAACTCCCAGACGGCGACTGTGGACAGGACCGAAGATGGGAGATGGATAGATAACCGTTGACATGATATATATATTATATTTGGATGGGATGAATACCCACTTATGAACCACTGGACTTTTAAAGAGGATATTCCACCGCATAACTTATTACAAATGAGGGCATGTTCCGTCGTTAAGAACATGCCCTTCATTAAGTAATGGTTTTGTTTCAACGACCAGAGGAAGCCTCAGGCGTTTGAAACACAATTATTTTTCTGCTTTGATTTTCTCGTTGACCGCCTTGATTTTCTCCTCGATGAGCTTGAGGTCTTCTTTCAGGCGTTCAATCTTTTTGGAAACCTCTCCCACGAGCGCGTTGGCACCCTTCGACTTCACAGAGAAGAAAGAAAGGTTCGTCTCGTAGTTCTTGATTTCCTGCTTCTTAGCTTCAAGCGCATTGTTCAAGCGGGCACGTTCGCGCGTCAGTTCGTTGCCACCCTTTTCAGCCACATTCTTGCGGAAGCTCTCCAGATTACGGCGCCCTGCGCTCAGGTGCAATTCCTTATACACCTTGTCGCAAGCCTCGTGGTAACGCTTGTACATCTTTTCCTTCTTGCGGAAAGGCACGTGGCCCGTTTCGTTCCACTGTGTCTGCAAGTCACGCACCTGCTGCTGCACGTTCTCTCCCGGATTGGTCAAGAGGGCCTCCAGCGCGGCGATGATTTCATTCTTCTTCGCCATATTGGCCTCTTCAGCTTCGCGCTGTCCGGCAGTGGCGGCATTCTTCTGCTCGAAGAAATAGTTGCAAGCATCGTTGAAACGCTTCCAAATGGTTTCAGAAATCTTGTGAGGCACAGGACCCACCTTCTTCCATTCCTTCTGGAGTTCAACAAACTTGTTGGTCACGTTGTTCCAGTCCTTGCTATCTTTCAATGCCTCAGCCTGTTCGCAGAGCGCATTTTTCTGAGCGAGATTAGCCTGGAGCGTTTCGCGCGTGGCCTTATAGTAGTTGGTCTTAGCCGTGAAGAACGCATCGCAAGCACTGCGGAAGCGCTCAAAGATTTTCGCGTTCATCTTCTTCGGCGTGAAACCGATGGTTTTCCATTCTGCCTGAAGCGCAATCACCTCCTTGGTCTTGCCTTCCCAGTCGGCAGCATTCTTGAGCGTTTCAAACTGCGTATTGATTTCCTCAATCTTCTCGCAGAGCGCCGTCTTCTTCGTGAGGTTTTCCTCTTCGCGGTTTTTCAGTTCCTCGAAGTGGTCCTGATGGCGTTTGTTGACAACGGTTGAAGCATCCTTGAAACGCTTCCAGATTTCCTCGCGCAACTCTTTGGCAACAGGACCCGTCTCGCGGAACTCCTGGTGCAGTTTCTGCAACTGATGGAAAGCCGACACAGGGTCTTCCACCTCGGCCAACTTCTCAGCGGCCTCGCAAAGAGCGGTTTTGATTTCAAGGTTCTTCTTGAAATCGTAAGCGCGAAATTCGTGGTTCAGACGCAATTGGTCGTAGAACTGCTCAACATACAGTTGGTAGTTTTTCCACAGTTCCGTCGCACGTTCAGCTGGCACCTGTTTGATTTCCTTCCATTCAGCCTGCAAGTTCTTAAACTCATCATAATTCTTGTCGGCCTCATCCGGTGTTGCCGACATTTCCTTGATGCGCTCAATGATGGCGAGTTTTCTTTCCAGTCCGGCCTGCTTTTCCTTTTCAAGTTCCTCCATGGCCTGCGCACGCATTTCGCGAATGCGCACCATCTGCGCCTTGAAGTTTTCCTCTTCGGGATCAGGAGCCGGCATAAATTCTTCCACCTTTCCGCCGTTGGCCAAGAAAGCCTCTCTTGCGGCAAGGATTGAAGCATTGTGGAGTTTATAGTAAGTCTGCTTCAGCAGTTCTATTTCATTGCGGTCAACGTCTTGTCCTTCGGCCACGATTTCCTTCAGACGCTCGATTACGCCCTCCTTCGTGGTAGGCAATGCACGTGCAGACGTGTTTTCAGCGGCAGCAGCCACCTGCTCCACCGTTTCCTCATTAGCAATGTTTGCCGTTTGCTCCGTAGCTTCCACAGGAGCTTCTGCAGCGTTCAATTCGTTGATTTTCTCTTCGCTCATAGGAGTTTTTTTCTTCTTAAAGGTCGAGCTCTGCTTCGCGTTGTCCATCTGCATGGGAGACACAGCGCTGACAAGGCACCACCTTCACAATAGTACAATAATGTTTCGATACTTCGCGGCCACCATCGCCTCTTTGGCGTTCTGATGCCGCACACGTTAATTCGCCGTCTGATTCAGCAAACGGCTTATTCGTTTGCAAATGAAGTTATTTTTATCGGGATAGCCAAACGTTTGCCAACAAATTTTCGTCAGCCCTGGCGCTCTGGGCCTTTTTGGCACAACTTATCCCTTGGTTATCCTCTGCGGAGGGTTAATTATTCTCTGCGAAGGACGAATTATTCTCTGCGTGAATTATATCCAAGCCTTCTTGCGGAACACACCATAGCAGATAAAAGTCACCACGATGGTGAAGACAATGGTGATGGGGAAGCCCCACCACACTTCTTCCATGCCCGAAATCAAGTTCATACCAAAGATACTTGCCACGAGCGTCGGAATCATGAGGATGATATTGAGGCTCGTCATCTTCTTCATCAAGCCCGACATATTGTTGTTGATGACGTTGGCATAGGTTTCCATCGTCGAGTCGAGGATGTTGGTGTAGATATTCGTTGTCTCCCTCGCCTGGTTCATCTCAATGGTGACGTCTTCAATGAGGTCGGCATCGAGTTCATCGACAGGCAGTTTGAACTTCAATTTTGAGAGCAGTGTCTCATTTCCACGAATAGACGTGATGAAGTAAGTCAAACTGTCTTGCAGTCGCGACAGCCCCACGAGGTCTTCGTTGTTGATATTGTTGTCGAGCTTATGCTTGGCTTCCTCTATGAGAATGCTGATTTGCTTGAGTCGTTTCAGATACCAAACGGCCGAAGAAAGGAAGAGGCGGAACACAAGGTCTACGGAGTCGGTGAATCCCAAATTGCGCTTCTGCTGATACGACACGAAATCAATCATCATGTTGGTTTCGTAGTTGCAGACCGTTACGCAAACCCCTTTATTGAGGATGATGCCAAGCGGCACCGTGGTGTGGGGCGTGCGCGACCTGACTTCCTTGACATAAGGGATACGCAAGATAATGAGCGACCAGCCCTCATCGTAGTCATAACGTGAGCGCTCGTCTTTATCTCGGATGTCGTCAAGAAAATAATCGGGGATGTGCAGTTCGTTGAAAAGGAAATTTTCGTCGTCCGGCGTTGGGCAAGTCACCTGCACCCAGCAATTGGGCTGCCAATTCTCAAGAGTACGCAGTGTGTGGTCGATGTTCCAGTAGGTTCGCATGTCAAGTTTCTCCCATGTTTAAAAGGACGGGGAAACCTGCCTGATGCTCTTTCCCTGTCTGTTAATCAATATTTTCCGCGTGAAAGTCGTCCATTTGGATGATACAATAATGGTTTTCGGCAGCAAAAATAATAATTTATTTTTCGCAGGCAAAGCGTTCCCCCCTAAAAACGGAAGGAAAAAAGTCGCTCCCCACCTGCGGCAACAAGTGGGGAAGGGCGAAAAAGAAACTTCCGCTGGTATTCCCCACCGCAAAAGCCTACTTTCCGCCGAGCCAAAGCGCCAGATAGCCCCAGGCGATTTGCGCGGCGAAAAATTCTTCTGCCGTGTCAAAACTGTTCTCTTTCTTACTGTTGAAATAGCGGCCGCTCGTGCTCTGGTATATTTTCTCCAACATGGTATTGGTTCTGGCGGCGGCCCAGGCATAGGCAGAAGGACGGACATTTCTGTCGAGGCGGAACTCATGGGCGAGCACGTCCATCAGCCAATAGTTGGCCTGACGCCCCGTTCCCCAGTCGTTGCCTTCTGGGAAATACATCTTCGACGTGGCTTGTCCGTTTCCATCGCGGCAATAGATGGTGCGTTTCTCCGAGCCGAACGGCAGATTGGTGAGCGCCTGATAAATGATGTCTCCATTGAAGGTGCTGCTTGCCAACGGTTGCCGACGTGCAAGGCGGTCGAGCAAGACATTGGTGGCGTTGTGCATGAAGGCCACCATATAATCGGGGTGTATGCGATTGTGGTTGACCACCGTGCCGTCCTCGTTCATATTGCTTCCCTGAAGGATTTCCGAGAGAATAACGCCGTCAACGGTTTCATGGCGCTTCAAGTCCGACGGACGCGCATAAGCCGAGATTTGCAGTTCACGGTTCTTCTCAAACCATTGCTGGAAATGCGGATGCCGTGGCAACATATCGCAGGCAATGGTCAGAATGTTGGAGTTCCAGGCATTTTCCTCGGCCTTTGTGTCGCCGGGTGTCACGATGCGTCCCTCCTTATCTTGGTAATAGGGCACCTGATAGCCGATAAAGCGGTCGGCCTCGTGAATGAGCATCTTCAAGACCAAATTCCTCGTCTGCTCCGAGAGTTTGTCCCAAAGGAACCATGCTGCCTCAGCGCCTTGTGCGGCCCAGAGAGCGCTCTGCCACTGGTCGCCCCACCCTTTTTCTCCGCTGTTGGCCTTATGGTGCCAAGCCATCGACGCAATGAGTTTTTCGGTGAAACGCAGCGCTTCCTTCTGGCCGACACCCGTGACCTTCGGCGAACAGATGCCGAGGCGCAACGACATGGCAAGCACAAAAGCCTCATGAGAGACGGGACGTATGTGCTTTTCCTGGCGTCCGCCAAAATCGTAGTAAGTCCCCGTCTGCTGCGTGAAATGCTTCACATCGTTGCGCCACGCATTGAGGGCATATTTGCAGCAATGCTCCAGGATTTGGCGCGTCTTGACACTGACGGAATCCTGTGGCTGACGCTGGCGCCACTGCGACGCCTTGATTTGTTGTACCTTGACTGCGGTTTGGGGGTGTGCTGGCAAAAGGGCAAGCGCAAAGACGGCCGAGAGAACAGCGGCCAGTCTTGAAATATTTGTAAGGAATGATTTCATGTATGGTAAATTGTATGCTTGGTGAGTATATAAGTAGGTATTCAACGGCAAAGATAATTGTTTCCTCTTACAAATTGCTAACTTTGCAACAGATTTACAATACCAACAAGCACATGAACAAGATTTTTACGGTCAACGGCATGAGTTGCGCGGCCTGCGCAGCGCACGTAGACAAGGCCATACGAAGAGTGGATGGCGTGAGAGAGGTGAACGTCAACCTGTTGATGAACCAAGCACAGGTGGATTTTGACGAACAGCAATGCTCACCAGCCGACTTAAAAAAGGCAGTGGACGACATGGGGTTTGAACTAATCATTGACGCTCCGAAGACAGACGCGCCCTCCAGCACCGCGGCAACGGAAACGCCCTCCGACACCGCGGCAACGAAGACGGCGGACAACGAAGGAAGCCAAGAAATGGCGGGAACGGCCAGCGAAAGCAAGTCGAAACACGGCCCGATGCTGCGCCGCGCCGCTGGAGCAATTGCCGTTGCCATTCCGCTGGTGGTCTTGAGCATGGCAGAAGGACTCTTTGAGGGCCAAGGACTGGTGGTCTGGTTGCTTGCCACCATATCGCTGGCCGCGTTCGGCCGCGTGTTTTATGCCAACGCCTGGAAGCTCCTGCGTCATGGCACATCTAATATGGACACACTGGTGGCGCTCAGCACAGGCGTTGCCTATCTATACAGCGTTGCCAACCTGCTGTTTCCACAATGGTTCATCAGCCACGGCCTCACGCCGCGCCTTTATTTCGACAGCGCCGGTGTCATCACGGCCTTCATTCTCTTGGGCCGCGCCCTTGAGGAGCGGGCAAAACACCGCACGACATCGGCCATCCGCGCCTTGATGGGCTTGCAGCCGACAATGGTGCAGGCCGTCGGTGCTGACGGAAGTATCGCGCCCCACGCCATCACGCAGGTTTCCGTTGGCGACTTATTGCTGGCCCGCGCCGGCGACCGCATCGCGGTGGACGGGGAAGTGGTGTCGGGAGCGTCGCAGGTGAACGAAAGTATGCTAACGGGCGAACCCATCCCCGTGGAGAAAACCGTCGGCAGCCAAGTGAGTGCTGGCACGATTAACGGCAACGGAACGCTTTCCTACCGCGCCACTCGCGTGGCCTCCGACACCACGTTGGCCCACATCGTCCGCATGGTGCAGGAGGCGCAGAGCAGCAAAGTCCCCGTGCAAGCCCTCGTCGACCGCATTGCCGCCGCCTTCGTCCCGACCATCATCGCCATCGCCCTGCTCTCTCTGGGCGTTTGGCTGCTATGCTCGCCAACCGACGGACTGACCCACGGCATGGTTGCCCTGGTGTCGGTGTTGGTCATCGCCTGCCCTTGTTCGCTGGGCCTGGCCACGCCGACGGCGCTCATTGTCGGCATCGGCCACGGTGCCAAAAAGGGGATTCTGATAAAAGACGCGGCGGCGCTTGAAACGGCACGTCGCGCAGACACGATTGTGTTTGACAAAACAGGAACGCTCACCACGGGCCGTCCATCGGTGGTGGCTTCTTCCTTCACCGATATTCAGAGGGACGCCGCCGCGCTCTGTGCCTTGGAGCGTCGCTCATCGCATCCTCTGGCGCAGGCCATCGTGAGGGATTTGCAGGAAAATGACGCGCCCGACCTGCCAGTGGCAGACTTCAAGAACCTGCCGGGCAGCGGTCTGTGTGCCACGGTCAACGGCCACCGATACGTGGCGGGGCAGCCAGAAAGGGTGGTCACGCAGGATGTCGTCATCAGCGACGAGCAGAGAGCAAAGATTCGTCAGTGGGAAGAACAGGCCTACACAGTTGTGGCTGTGGTGAGCGATGAGACGGTTGTGGCCGTGGTTGCCATCACCGATGCAATGAAACCAACATCGGCCGAGGCAGTGGCGCGTCTGAAGCGTTGCGGACTGCACACCGTTATGCTGACGGGCGACAGCCAACAGGTGGCAATGCGCGTCGGGAAATCTCTGGGCATCGACGAAGTGAAGGCCCGCCTCCTTCCAGAAGACAAAGCCGCCATCGTCAAGGCTCTTCAGGAAGAAGGCCACGTGGTGGCGATGGTTGGCGACGGCATCAACGACAGTGCGGCACTGGCACAGGCCGACCTCAGCATTGCGATGGGCAGCGGCAGCGACATTGCCATGCACACGGCGCAGATAACGCTGCTCTCCTCCGATCTCCTACGCCTACCGCAGGCGCTCCGCCTCTCGTCTGTCACCATGCAGACCATCCGCGAAAACCTCTTCTGGGCTTTCTTCTACAACGTCATCAGTGTGCCCGTCGCCGCAGGCATTCTCTATCCCTTCTGCGGCTTCATGCTCAATCCGATGGTGGCGGGAGCGGCGATGGCGCTAAGCAGCGTGAGCGTGGTGGCCAATTCGCTGCGGAGCGGAATGAAGGGATTGGACTAAATTATGGTACCACCATTACTAACCGAGGGGACCGCCACTTACAACGATAACTCCAACGCCCCTTTGGCCCATTCAATAAAAGTACTTATTTTTGTAGGAAGAAATCTTTGATTACCTAATCATTTATCTACACAAGTAGGTGTTCAAAATTAGTTTATACTATCCATGTAGGGATAAGCCAGTTTTATATTGCCTTGCCGCATTCTTTTGCCCCTACAACAGTCTTTCATCAGTCACGTAG
>OHJY01000635.1_pt1 | contig 13133 bp, 10 predicted proteins | sample 1568681 | NCBI WGS metagenome assembly OHJY01 (sample SAMEA3879540, study PRJEB24766) | human gut metagenome | biome: human-associated habitat; feature: feces | place: USA | collected 1985/1987
ACGGTTTGGGGCTGTTCTGTCGCCCGAGCGCACGGCTCGGCACTCTTGGGCGACGTTTCGGGGCTGTTCTGTCGCCCGAGGGTACGGTGCGGCACTCTTGGGCGACGGTTTGGGGCTGTTCTGTTGCCCGAGGGGGCAGAGTTTTTTTTTGGGGGGGGGTGGAGGGTGCTATGAGCGGAGGGAATTCCTCTTGGAGGGGCTACATTCTTAGCTTGAAGCCGGCAAGGAGGGTGTCGGGGCAGAAGTGGAAGACGGAGGACATCTCGCCTGCCATGCAGAAACCGCAGTCGCGGCACTGAGAGGTGCCGTAGCCGGTGCAGAGGCCTTCGGAGCCGTCGGGGTAGATGAAGTTCGAGACGAAGCATTCTTTTCCTAACCTCAGTTGGCCAAGGGTGTTGCGCTTCATCTTCCTTAGGCCGGAGGCGGAATTCATAATTGGATAGCCTTTCTTCTTGTAGGACAGCACCTTGTCGATCAGCTCGGCTTTCTTTGCCGGAGGGAGCATCAGGTACTCGGTGCCGGGGAAGGGGGTGTGGAAGTTGATGGAGACCTGCTCGATCGCGTCGTTGGCACGTACATATTCCATTACCTCATCCAGGGACTCCCAGTTCAGGGAGTTCACTACCATATTCACACTCAAGTGCTTGTGGCCGCACTTCCGGATGTTTTCCTCCAGCCTCGGGAAGGTGCCCTCGCCTCGGATCGCCTCGTGGTACCTGCCGATGCCGTCAAGGGAGACCCAGATCGAGTGGGGGTGGATCCAGGAGAAGTCCTGCTGGGCGTTCGTGGTGACTGTCACGGAGAAGAAACCGATCCGGACAGCCGCGTCTATGATGTCGTTGATGGTCTTGCCGTCCTCCTTCCAGAGGGTTGGCTCGCCGCCTTCCAGATCGACGAAACGGGAGCCGGCTGCGTAGGAGCGTCTCAGAGACTCCACAATGTCATCAAACTTCCTCTGACGGTTGCCGGCGCTGCCATAGACGGAGCAGTGCTTGCAGCGGAGGTTGCATTTGTCGGTTATGAACAGGACGGTCTGGAGCGGGGCGCGGCGTCCGAAGAAGCGGGCGCGGACGAACCACCAGGCGAGGTAGGCGTATTGCTTGATCATACTTAAATGATAGATGCCGCACGGAAGGCGGATTATTATACTATAGAATTGATTATGAACACAATGATGACCACCAGGCAGAAGAATGTGTTGATGTTGCGGGCCATCAGCCAACGGAAGAGGAACCAGTCAACGCCTGCCTTGACATATTCATTCCAATTCCCCATCGGCCCCATCCACCAGCGGGGAGTGTCGTCGCAGGGGAGGTTGTTGATGAAGCGCCAGGTGGAGCTGAGGAAACAGACGGACAGCGGCAGGGAGACGAGGGTCAGCAGGTACCAGTGGCTCCAGCCGTAGAGGAAGACGTTGCAAATCAGGCAGATGAACGGCACCAGCGTGAACACGGCCAGGGCGGTGATCTACGAGGTCTTGCCTCCGAGAAGGTGGGCGAAAGTGCGCTTCCCGAGCCGCTTGTCGGCAGCAGCCTCCATCACAGAATGGACAAAGACGATGTTCGTCACAAGGCAACCGATGCCGATGCTCAGGATGAACATGTCCGGGCGGAAGGCCGCTCCTGTCACCGCAGCAGCCGCCCCCATCATGTTCAGAGGCCCGAAAACCACGCCTATGACCAGCTCGCCAAGGCCGTGATAGCCAAGGCGCATGGGCGCTCCGGAATACTGGAGGCCGATGAACAGTCCGGCGAAAGCGTAGGCGGCGACAGCAAGCGCGGAGGCCGGGCCGTTAGTGAGCATCTGGAATATGACAACGGCCAGACCCATCAGGGCCGCGAAGCCAAGGAATAGGATCATGGCCTTGCGGAGATCCTTTTCGGTGGCCGCGCCGGAGAGGATGTACTGGCATTTGTCCATCCGGGCGCGGACCGAGCCTTCGGCCACAAGGGACGAGCGGATCTCTCCCGAAGGGAGTCCTTTGAGGTAGTCGAAATAGTCATCGGCGAGGTTCATCCCCAGGTGCGCGGCGCAGACTCCGAGGAAAACCGGTATCGCGAGAGGCCAGAAGAATCCGTCCTGGCCGATCGAGAGGATTATAGCTGTCAGGCATGGGATGGCGCTCTGGGGAAGGGCTATCTTCCGGGCGTTGTCCATCCAGAATCTCAGATTTGGCATATTCCTATTCATCAAAAGTTCCGGACGCTTCGACAGGCTTGGCGACCGGAACTTATGAATGATCAAAAAAGTCTATTTGATGACACCCAACTCCTTGCCGACCTTGATGAAGGCGGCGATGGCCTTGTCAAGATGCTCGCGCTTGTGGGCGGCTGAGAGCTGGACGCGGATGCGGGCCTGACCCTTCGGAACCACCGGATAGTAGAAGCCGGTCACGAATATTCCTTCCTCCGCCATCTTGGCGGCGAATTTCTGGGAAAGCGGCGCGTCGTAGAGCATCACCGCACAGATCGCGCTCTGCGTAGGCTTGATGTCGAAGCCGGCGGCCAGCATCTTCTCGCGGAAGTAGGTCACATTCTCCTGCTGGCGGTCGTGAAGCTCGTTGCTTTCTCCCAGCATCCTGAACATCTCGATGCCGGCGGCGACGATCATCGGCGGCAGTGAGTTGGAGAAGAGGTAAGGGCGGGAGCGCTGGCGGAGCATATCGATGATCTCCTTGCGGCCTGTGGTGAATCCGCCGACGGTGCCACCGAACGCCTTGCCGAGGGTGCCTGTGAATATGTCAATGCGGCCATAGCAGTCATACTGCTCGGCGACTCCGTGGCCGGTCTTGCCGACAACTCCGGCGGAGTGGCTTTCGTCAACCATCACGAGCGCGTCATATTTCTCGGCCAGCTCGCAGATCCTGTCCATCGGAGCCACGTTGCCGTCCATCGAGAAGACTCCGTCCGTGCAGATGATGCGGAACCTCTGGGCCTGGGCCTCCTGGAGGCAGCGCTCAAGGTCGGCCATGTCCGCGTTGGCGTAGCGGTAGCGGACAGCCTTGCACAGACGCACGCCGTCGATGATCGAAGCGTGGTTCAGAGAGTCGGAGATGATCGCGTCCTCTGCCGTGAGAAGAGGCTCGAACACACCGCCGTTGGCATCGAAGCACGAGGCGTAGAGGATGGTGTCCTCGGTGTGGAAGAAATTGGAAATCGCCGCCTCCAGCTCCTTGTGGAGATCCTGGGTTCCGCAGATGAAACGTACTGAGGACATTCCGAAGCCTCTTTCGTCCATTGCCTTCTTGGCGGCCTCGATGAGCCTTGGAGAATCAGCCAGTCCCAGATAGTTGTTGGCACAGAAGTTAAGGGCTTTGCTGCCGTCCTGGAGAGTGATCTCCGCAGACTGGGCAGAAGCGATGTTCCTCTCGTTCTTGTAGAGCCCGGCTTCCTTGATGGAGGCGAGTTCCGCTGTCAGATGATCCTTGAATTTTCCGTACATATCTTATGATTTTTTAAAACGTTTCGTTTTCGCCATGACAAATATATCAATTTTCGTGAAATTAGTTTATATTTTCGCATTAATAAGAACACTTATTGGAAAATAATGTAAATTTGCAAAAGCTAAGTAAGCATAAAACAAGCCATCTGCAATGAAAAACGTACTTGTGATAGGCTCGACCGGCCAGATAGGCTCCGAGCTGACAATGAAAATCAGGAAGATGTGTCCTGAGGGCAACGTTGTTGCCGGTTACATTAAAGGCGCTGAGCCTAAGGGTATTCTGCTCGAAAGCGGCCCTGCCGCCGAGGCGGATGTATGCAACGGCGAGCAGCTTCTCGGAATCGTGAAGAAGTACAACATCGACACGATCTACAATCTGGCAGCCCTGCTCTCCGCCGTGGCGGAGAAGAAGCCGCAACTGGCATGGCACATCCAGATTGACGGTCTCATGAATATTCTTGAGATTGCCCGCGAGAACAATGTCGCCGTGTTCACTCCGTCGTCCATCGGCTCGTTCGGTCCGGAGACCCCGCACCAGGACACGCCTCAGGACACGATCCAGAGGCCGCGCTCAATGTACGGCGTGACCAAGGTGGCTACCGAGCTGCTCAGCGACTACTACCACACGAAGTATGGCGTGGACACCCGTTCGGTGAGGTTCCCGGGATTGATCTCCAATGTCACTCTGCCTGGGGGAGGCACAACCGACTACGCCGTTGAGATCTACTACGCCGCCGTGAAGGGTGAGGAGTTTGTCTGTCCTATCGCCGCCGGGACATTCATGGACATGATGTACATGCCTGACGCCCTGAAGGCCGCCGTGGACATCATGAACGCCGACCCGTCCAAGCTGAAACACCGCAACTCATTCAACATAGCGTCAATGAGCTTCGATCCTGAGATCCTGCGCAAGAAGATCGAGGAACACATCCCTGGATTCAAGATGCGCTATGAGGTCGATCCTGTCCGTCAGGCGATCGCCGAATCATGGCCGGACAAAATGGATGACTCCTGCGCCCGCGAGGAATGGGGCTGGTCTCCTGCCTACGACATGGAGACCATGACCGTAGACATGATCGACGCGCTCCGCAAGAAGCTGCTCTAGAAATTATACATCAAAAAGATAAAGAAGAGGGTGACCAATGTCACCCTCTTTTTTGTCCCTCAGCCGATACGCTCGCGCCTTGGATTTATCACAACCAATACCCCGGCCTGCACACAACCTCGGTTGCAGAGCCTGAGCGGGGCATCAGCGGACGGAGCGTTTGGCGGCCCGGGCTTCTTTTCTGGCTTTCTGCTTCTCGAAGCGGAGACGATAGCGTTCCAGCATCCGATCTTCCTTGGCACGCCGCTTCTCCATTGCTTTCAGCGTCTTGAGGGTCTTCTTACGTTTCCTTTTCAAGGCTTTCTCTTCCTTGACTTTGGCCTTGGCCTCATCACGGGCGTCAAGCTCGGCCCATCTTGCCTCACGCGCCTCCGCACGCTTCCTGCGGCTTTCCTCTTTCGCGGCCTTCCTCGACGCTGCCGGATCCAACGGATTCTTTACAGACGCACTGTCCGCGGAAACCGCAAGGGTGTCTTTCAACGCTATGCTGTCCTTACGCGCGGCCAAGGAATCCCTCAACGCGAGGCTGTCCTTTCTGGCAAGGCTGTCCCGGAGCGCAAGACTGTCGGCTGCCACCCGCAGACTATCCGCCACACGAGCCTCCTCAGCCTTACGCAACTCCTCCAGCCGCTTCCTCTCCGCCTTACGGACGCGCTTCAGAGAATCCTGGGTCGCAAGCATCTTATAGACGCTGCTCATATAGCCAGGGAAATAAATGTCGGTCTCGGCGAATTTCGCACGTGGAATCTGCTCGTAGACAGACCTTTGAGACTCTCGCGGCTTGTACTCGGTGATGTCCTCCGGACCTTTGGGACGCTTTTCAGGCTGCCAGTCGAAACCCTTAAGAATCCTCTCGTCCTTCTTTAGCTGGACGACAGGATAGGCATCGCTCTTGACAGCGTCGAAATAGTTGATATCCTGAATGTTCCCTTCCTTCAAAATGGCCGTCATCATCTTCGACTCGAACTTGTTGACCGTCGCAAGCGAATTGTTCTCCTCTATGAAGAAGACACCGGACGCCCCGCCCATCGCGTCGAAACGCCGGAGTGTTCCAGTGCTGTCGAAATAGGCCATCATTTCCGTCGCCCTGATCTGATCGAACGAGAGGGAGTCCTCCTGGACGATGATGAAGGCGTTTGACATCAGGCTCGCGCGCTCGATGGACTGGTTCTTGACAATCACTGTTATGCTGTCCGCCGTGTACTGCCTCTTGGTTTCATTCCAGACATACGGTTTCCTGTAGAGACGTATCAACGAGTCAAGGTCGGTGTAGGCCAGAGAGTCACACGCGACCTGCATGTCGGTTCTGAAGACCTTGACGTTATTGATTCCGTAGATGAAATTGATCCTTGTGGAGTCTTTCGGAGTCAGGTCAAGCGAGTCTTTCGCGGCAATGGAAAGGGAGTCCGCCATGGCCAGCGAATCTTTTGCGAAGCCAAGACTGTCAGCTTGGAACGCCGTTGTGTCCAACTGAGATCTCAGGGTGTCGGCAGAGGCGCGAAGGGTGTCTGCCGGGGTGCGAAGGGTATTGGACCGGGTGCGAAGGGTGTCGACCTGAGGCTTGAGACTTGCCGACTTCAAAGTGTCGGGGTTCTGAGCGAGCGGGCGGGCGGGAGTTTTGACAAGCCCGGCGACCGGCAAAGAATATGACTCCGTGGCCGGCGGTGTCCAGCACCAGCGAGGCGGTTCATATTCAATGACATCATCATCCCACGGGGCGGGAAGGATCGGTTTTCTGCTTTCGGTCAGCGCGGCGGCTCCCTTGTCAAAGGATCCCCTCGCGTTCGGGTCTTCCTCCTCCATCTTCTTCCGGGCCTCCTCGGCAGCGGCTTTGGCAGCCTCTGCAGCCTTGCGACGGTACTCCGTGATAGGATCTACACTCAACTCCTTCAATCGAGCCTCTGACCTGACAAACTCGACAGAATCCACATCGCATTTCGGTATCGAACGAAGGATCAATGTGTCAGCTCCGACATAGACGGTGTCCTTCTTTCCGTCCTGCTCGCTGATCATGATGACGGCCGGATCCCTGGTCATCTTGACATAGGACAAGGAATCGATGTACTGCATGTAGCCTGCGACAGCGGCCACATTGCGGCTCGTGTCCAACAACTCGGCATGACCGAACATCTCCACTTCATTACGGGCGCGGTAGTAGACCAGCGTGTCGGCCCAGGCCTCCTGACCCTCGGTCAAAAGATGAACGTCGGTGGTGAAGGTGAATTTCTCTAAGTCCCTCTCATAGAGACCGGCCTTTGAGGAAAGCATGTTGTCGTCCTTCCAGGCATTGGTGCCGGTGCCGAACGTGGCACGGTTGGCTTCGGTGTCGTAGCTGAGAAAATCCGTCTTCACGAACATCGAGTCCGTGTACATGTTGACATTGTCCGTGAACGTGAACGTGCTGAGCTTGGAGAAATAAGACCCTTCGACACTCTCGATGACCTGGCCGTCCTTGTCACGCAAGGCTCCTCCGCCACGGAAAACCGCGACACTGTCCTTCGTGTTGTAGTCCAGATCCCTTGTCCTGAGCGTGTTGCCGTCCTTGTCCCGAAGCTGTACCAAAGAGCCTCGGAACTGCGCGAGGTTCTGGTCAATCAGGTAATCCAGACTCTCGCTGCTGAGCACCGTGCTGTTCTGGATGATCTGGACATTGCCGAAGGCGTTGATCACATTCGTGTTGACGTTCCACAAGGCGGTGTCACAGACCAGCAGGGTCGAGTTGTGCTCAAAACGCGCGTGACCCAAGGCCTTGCGGTACTGGACACCATATTCATCAACCTGCTGCAACTCATCACAGCCGAGAAGCCTCACAAGACTGTCCCTCCGCTCCGTGGTCTGGGCGGAAAGGCTGAACGTGAGCAGCAAAAGGAGTAATGAATATGCCAGGCGTCTCGGGAGCATCAGTCTTCCGCGAACTTTGATGCCCAGCCGGAGCGGCGGAACTCACAGTCCCTGAACATCGGATCGATGATGATGTGAGTCTCCTTGATCTTCTCGGCGAGGAAGTCGTCGATCGCCCTCATCTGCTTGTCAAGGCGCACCTGTTCCTGGATCTGGCTGAAATCCTCGTCGAAGGACGCAGTGTGGGCAGGGATGATACGGTCAACCTTGATGATCTTGTAGATGGTCTTGCCGACCACATAGTCCTTGACCTGATCCTGACGGCCGTCATTGTCCGTGGACTCAACAGGTTCCGAGATCTCACCCTCCTTCAGATCCTTGATGGCCATGTAGTCCTCAGGCTTAAGCTGGTCAATCTCGAAATAGGCCGAGCCGGTGTTCGGATCCGACATCTGACCGCCGTTAGTCTTGGTGGCCGGATCCTGTGAGTAGAAGTTGGCCGCCATCTGGAATGTGACAGCGTTGTTGTTGATCTCGGTACGAAGGCTGTCCAGCGTCTTGAACGCCTTTTCCCTGTCCTCGTCGGTGTACTTAGGCTTCATCAGGATGTGGCGGGCATTGAACATGTCCCCCTTCTTCTCGATGACCTCTATGATGTGGAAGCCGTCCGGCGTCTCGACAATCTGCGAGATGACACCCGGCTTGAGAGCCATCGCCGCATCAGAGAACACTGGCCAGAAGATTGACTTTGAGGCCATTCCAAGCTCACCTCCCTTACGGGCGCTGCCAGGGTCCTCCGAATATATTCGTGCCAAAGTGGAGAATTTCTCTCCGTTGATGATCCTCTCGCGCAGATCCAGAAGCTTCTCGCGCACAGCCATGTTGGCCGCCTCACGGTCAGGATAGATGCAGATCTGGCTGAGCTGGTACTTGATCGGGACAATCGGAAGGTTCTTCGCGTCGACCGTGTCAAGATATTCCTTGACATCGTAAGGGGTCATCTCCGGAATCTTCCTCATGATTTCCTGCTGCGCCTGCTGGGTGAGGCTCATGTCCTCGTACTGCTTGCGCCATTCCTGGCGGAGGCGGTAGAGAGGCTTCCCGAAATATTCCTCAACCTTATCTTCCCCTCCAAGGTAGGTCAGCATTCTGTCAGCCTGCTGGGAAAGACTTCCCTCGACCATGTCCTGATTGACCGTCAGAGAGTCGATCCTTGCCTGCATCAGGAATATCTTGGATTCAAGGATGGACTCCAGCACCTCGCAACGGACATTCCTGTCGGAGGACAGTCCCTGGGCGCTTCTGTCCTTGACGGCACCCTCGATGTCCGAGATCAAGACTGCCTCGTTGCCGACAACCGCGATCGTCTTGTCAACGTACTTGTATTTCTGAGCCGAAGCCATCGCGCAAACTGACGCGAGGGCGAAGATGGTGATTGCTACTTTCTTTATCATCTCTAATATATTACAAAATTCTCCCTAAGCTTGGCATCTTCTATCAAGTCCCGTTCCAAACCGGTAAGGAGCTCGTGCTTTCTTCCACTTATGATGATGTCCCTGATCCTGTCCTCGCAGTACTCGACCGGAGCGATCTCGCCGGCCTTGACATAGTCAACTATAAAAGCCACAGAGACTTTGTCCTCCCCGTCCGGGATCTGGATGAACTGTCCGGAACGCTGGGAAAGCATCTGTACATAGTCCACTCCGAATTCCGCCGCCAGCTTGATCGCATCGATCCATTCCCCGGAATAGTCGTGGTAGCGGCGGGCGGAGTTGAACGCCACGCTGTCCGCCGCGACCACGTCCTCGACCTTGTCCGAAGACATCAACTTCTTGATCTTGGCCAGATTAGGAGAATCCTTGTCAATGTTCAGGAAACGGGCCTTGAGAATCGGACGCTCAAGTTTGAAGGTTTCCTTATGAGAGTCGTAATAGTCCGTTATCTGCTTCTCGGAGACGGTCGTGTCAAGCCTCTCATTGACGTAGCGCTGCTCGTAACGATAGCGGAGAAGCGACTGGCGGTAGGCCTCAAGCTCTTTCGAGACATCCTTCTCCTCCTTGGACAGACGTTGCTGCGCGATGTCCATGAAGGCCTTGTCCCTGACCCATGAATTGATGTAGAGGTTGGCCAGATTGACACTGTCCTCCGGCGACGTGCCCTTTGGTATCACATCATCAAGTTCCGAGCGGTACAGCTTGTGATCCCCAAGCTTCGCGACCACCTCCCCGTCGTGAATAAGCGAGGAGATGGCCTTGCATGAAGGCAGGAGAGCCAGCAGCACACCCAGCAGGACTATTTGCAACCTTTTTGGAAACATCTGGCTATCTGACGATTATCTTGAATAATTAGGGGCTTCCTTCGTGATGGTCACATCGTGCGGATGGCTCTCAAGGAATCCCGCGTTGGTGATGCGCACAAACTGGGCGTCACGCAGATCGGCGATCGTGTGGGCACCGCAGTACCCCATACCGGCGCGGAGTCCGCCGACAAGTTGGTACACGACCTCGGAGACGGTTCCCTTGTAAGGCACCTGAGCCACGATTCCTTCCGGAACGAGCTTCTTGATGTCTGCCTCCATGTCCTGGAAATACCTGTCCTTGGAACCCTGCTCCATAGCCTCAAGCGATCCCATGCCGCGATAGGACTTGAAGCGCCTTCCGTTCATGATGATGGTCTCTCCCGGAGACTCCTCCGTTCCGGCAAGCAGGGAGCCTGCCATGATGGTGCCGGCGCCTGCGGCAAGGGCCTTCACGATGTCTCCCGAATATCTTATGCCGCCGTCGGCTATGACAGGAACTCCCGTACCCTTAAGGGCATAGGAGGCCTCCATGACAGCCGTCAGCTGAGGGACGCCGATGCCGGCGATGATTCTGGTCGTGCAGATCGAGCCGGGGCCGATACCGACTTTGACAGCCTTGACTCCGGCTTCGGCAAGAGCCTTGGCGCCGGCTCCTGTGGCGACATTGCCGGCGATGATCTGGAAATCCTTGTAGGCGTCGCAGGCCTTTCGGATCATCTGCAGAACGCCCTCGGAATGGCCGTGTGCGGTGTCCAGGACAACAGCGTCCGCACCCGCGTCAATGAGCATGCCGATTCTCTCGATCGTGTCGGACTTGATGCCGGCGGCAGCGGCCACCAGAAGACGGCCCTTGCTGTCCTTTGACGCGATAGGGTTGTCCTTGATCTTCATCAGATCCTTGTAGGTGATCAGCCCGACAAGCTTGCCGTCGCCGTCCACAACAGGGAGTTTCTCGACCTTGCTGTGCTGAAGGATCCTCGTGGCCTCCGCCAAGGTTATGCCCTTAGGTGCGGTCACGAGATTCTCCCGTGTCATCACCTGGGAGATAGGCAGCTGCATGTCCTCCTGGAATCTGAGGTCACGGTTCGTGACGATGCCGATAAGGAAGCCGTTGCCGTCAACGACCGGAATGCCGCCGATGTGATGCTTCTTCATCATGGCCAGCGCATTGCCGACAGTCGCGTCCGGGCTGATGGTGACAGGGTCATAGATCATGCCGTTCTCCGCCCTTTTCACATGCCTGACCTGCTCGCACTGCTTCTCGATCGGCATGTTCTTGTGGATCACGCCGATACCGCCAGCCCTTGCCATAGCGATGGCAAGATCGGCCTCCGTGACGGTGTCCATCGCCGCGGACACGATCGGAGTGTGGAGCCTAATGTCTGTCGTGAAATTTGTTGTGACATCAACGTCACGTGGAAGTACATCGGAATGTGCCGGAACCAGTAAAACATCATCGAAGGTGAGGCCTTCAGGAATCTCTCGGTTTACAAACTTCGCCATTGTAATCAAATAAATTTGACAAATATAAGAATTTTCACGCAATAGTTGCTGTTAGTAAGCGTTAAAAAACAAGTAGCCCGTAAGTAGCCCGCTTCCCTTCGCCCGCCGAAGGAATCTCTCTCATCGTCATAAGGGGAAATATTCTTTCATCCCAATGAATATCTTTCACCGCCGCAAGGGGACATATTCCTTCATCATCCATGAATATCTTTCATCGCCGCAAGGGGACATATTCCTTCATCATCCATGAATATCTCTCATCGCCGCAAGGGGACATATTCCTTCATCGACAATGAATATTCCTCCGTCGCCGGCGGGCCTTAGTGATCATTTTTTCAATGTCTACTTATTTCGAAAACAGCCGACCCTGCCGCGCGCCGCGCTCCTCCATGCGCCTGTCCAGCATGCGGAGGATCTCAAAGTTGCGGACAAGCCCCCAAGGAGTGTCGTTCACGAACCTTGGCGGCACTTCTCCGGCCACGCGCTCGATGTAGAGGTCGGGTCTCAAACGTTCGAGGATGTCGATCACGAAGTCGAGATATTCATCAAGCCCAGGCCGGTAGAACGCCGACGGATCGGCGGCATATTCCTTTTCCATCGCCGTGCCTTTGACGATCTGAAGTTGGTGGAACTTGACGGAACGGAGCGGCAGCGATGAGATGGCATCGCACTGGTCCAGAAGCATTTCCCTAGTCTCGCCCGGGAGCCCGAGGATGAAGTGCGCCCCCGTGTCGAGTCCCCTTTCCGCAGTCATTTCCACCGCCCTTCGCGCGCACTCGAAGTCGTGGCCGCGGTTGATCCTCCGAAGCGTGGCGTCGTAGCAGGACTCGATGCCATATTCCACGACAACGATCGGCGCGTCGATGGTCTTCCCCTCCGGCAGCCCGCCGTCGGCGCTTCCGTTGTTGGTACTTCTGTCATCGATGCTTCCGCCGTTGGTACTTCTGCTGTTTGCACTTATGCTGTTGGTACTTATGCTGTTGGTACTTATGCTGTTGGCACTTATGCTGTTGGTACTTCTGTCATTGGTACTTCTGTCATCGGTACTTCTGTCATTGGTACTTCTGTCATCGGCCCGCCAGCCATTGGCTCCACTTCCGCTATCAGCGCTTCTTTCATTGGCCCACCCGCCATCTATGCCACTTCCGCCAAAAGTCCTGCGCCACCCCTTAAGCACGCGTCCGCCCGCAAGTCCGCTAAGGTAGTCCAACTTCTCCTCATCCACACAATCCGGCCGCGTCCCAATCACGATCCCCACCACCTCCGGATGGCTAAGCACCTCCTCATAAGCCCTCTGAAGCCGCTCCAGAGTCCCATAGGTGTTTGAATATGCCTGAAAATATCCCAAATAATGCCTGACCCGTGGATACCGGACTCTCTGGAACTCTATCCCCTCTTCGATCTGAGCCAGCAGCGCCTTCCCCGGAGTGCTATACCCCGGATGAAAAGCCGCGTTGTCACAGTAGGAGCACCCTCCCCAACCGACCGTTCCGTCCCTGTTAGGGCAAGAGAACCCCGCGTCAAGCACCAGCTTCTGCACCCTCTCGCCATACCTCCGACGATAGTACCCCACAAACGAGTTATAGTGCTTACCATCTGAGTAATAATCTGTTGCCGCTGCCGTTGCTAATGTTGCCGTTGTCGCTGTTGCTGCTGTTTCTGCTGTTGTTGTCGCTGCTGCGGTTGCAGTTGCTGCCGTCGCCGCTGCGGTTGTCGCTGCTGCGGTTGCAATTGCTGCCGCTGAAGCTGCAGTTGTTGCTGCAGTTGTTGCTGCAGTATCTACTGCTGTCTCTGATGATTCTGATGTTTCTGATGTTTCTACAGCCGCTGTTGCTTCCATTTCCCCAGCAGTTTTATTTACCACCGTTCCCGCTAATTCCTCTATATTACTTTCCAGTTAATATCCAAATAAAATTGGACTTGATAATTTTGGTTTAACCTTTA
>OHJY01000657.1_pt1 | contig 12846 bp, 10 predicted proteins | sample 1568681 | NCBI WGS metagenome assembly OHJY01 (sample SAMEA3879540, study PRJEB24766) | human gut metagenome | biome: human-associated habitat; feature: feces | place: USA | collected 1985/1987
CATTTACCATATAGGGCTTGGAGAGCGTATAAGCTTCCTGACGCTCCGGGTTGACTGTAAAGCAGTTCCAGATCGCATCGATACGCTTACCCTTGATCTCTGCTTCCTTGGAAGCCCAGTCGATCGGTTTAAATTCTACTTCCATACCAGCACGCTTGCAGGCTTCTTTAGCGAGGTCGATATCATAACCGACGATCTCGTTCTTTTCATTACGGAAGCCCATCGGCGCAAAATTGTCATCAAGACCTATCACCATTTTTTTAGGACTGTCACTGCCGCAGCCTGTAACCAAAGACAAAGCCATCAGCAGCGTCATAGCCAAAAGTAAAAATTTCTTCATCATCCATCCCCCTCTAAGGTGTTGTTTTCTTACTACGCTTTTGATTATACTTTAGTATGCTAAATTTGTAAAGAGGTAAATTGATTTTTTTTTGAAATTTTTTGCAGGAATTTTCCTTACAGCTGCGAATCTTATTTCAACAGCAGTATTTTATAACGAAAGAGGGGCTTGTGATGATCGTCACTGAAAGAAAAACCGATATTTTTGAACGCCGGGCCGGCGGTAAAGGCAATACTATTATGGAGCACATCGTAGATGAAAAGGTTTACGGCGGCAAAATAGCCGCTTATGCGCGCGTAATTCTTAAACCCGGCTGTTCACTCGGTTACCACAAACATGAAGGCACCAGCGAAACTATTTATATCCTGCAGGGTACGGCCTTATATAATGACAATGGCACTGAAAGCACGCTGCCTGCAGGCGCAGTTGTTTTCTGCCCCGAAGGCGAAAGCCACAGCATCGAAAATATTGGTCAGGATGACCTGCTGGCTATGGCGCTGATTGTCAACGAAAAATAAATTTCAAATAATTACAAAACATATTAAAACACTGCTGTGAACTTTGGTTCACAGCAGTGTTTTAATATTTATTCGGATTTATTTTACTGCTCGCAGCAAAGCGACGCTCACTTAGAACATGAACCTTAGCCCGGCGTTGACGCTCCACTTTTTGTTGATGTCGCCGCCGAAGCCGCGCGTCACTTCGCCATAGAAGTTGCCCGTCCTGCTGATTCTGACGTTGCCGCCCAGCCCCAGCTCGAACCAGGTATCGCCGTAGTCGTTGTGCTTGGTCAATATATCATTGGTTCCGCCTGCATCCGAGGTCAGCTGCAGGTCGCGCTCACCGGCAAATTCGTGCAGCAGGTCGGCTTTCAGATAGATATCGCTGCCATTTTCTATCTTCTGTCCCATGACGAAGCCGATACGGCCGATGGCGCTGTTCATGCCGTCGATACGGCCAGTGACGCCTCTATCGGTGGTGTAGTCGATACCGGCCAGCCTGCCAAGGGTAAATTGTGCCTGTGGCTCAACAAAGAAACCTGCTTCAAAATCAAAGCGTTTGCCGTATTCCACACTAAGACTGTAGGCGTGCTGCTTGTAGCTGGCTTTATCCGGGTAGTCGCCGTAGGATTCCAAATCGGTCGAGAAGTTGCCTACACGGGCCGTAACATTGGTATATGCGCCGCTGCCTGTTGTCCAGATGCCATAAAGGCTAAAGGATCTCAGATTATCTTTGCTGCTGCCGGGGGCGTAGCTGCCGCTGCCATCGCCGTAGTCGATAGCGCCACCATAGATACTTCCGCCCTTGAACTGCTTCTCAAATCCCAACTGATAAAGGTTGTAGCGTCCTTCGTAGCCTGAGCCGCTGAAGCGCCCTGCCTGCGTCCTCGCCCAAACGCCGTCTGCCTGCTCTCTGCCGCTTGCCAGTGCTCCCAAACGACTGCGCAGACTGTCGTTGGTATTGCGCCACATAGCATAGCTGTTATCGGCAGCATCCAAAAGCACGCTCGTATCATTATTGACTGTTTTGACCATATTTGTCAAATACCAGTCGTTGGCCGAAAGCCCCAGAGCATCACCTTTAGACAGTGTGGGGTCAACGTCCCACAGTCCTCCGGCATTGAATTCTTTACCCACAAAGGTCAGTTTGCCGCTGGCATCGGTTATCAAAAGCTGCTTATGTTCCCCTGTTACTTCAATATTGTTTAACTTGCTCAAGTCTTTGATCTGTACATAGTGAGTACCGACATCAGCATGGGTAATGGTAACTTTATCGCTGTTGGCTTCACCTGCCAGATCGGTATCCAGGATAAAGGTGGTGCCGCTGCCGCTAAGCGTATCTATGGTCAGGCTTTCATAGGCCGGTGTTCCCGCGCGTGTCACACTGCTGTCAGTCATGTCGATAACTGCATTATTTGCCGTCAGCGTGCCATTGATATTGAAACTGCCGCCATCAATGTTTTCTAAAACCATACTACCGCCTGTCATGGTCATCCCACTGACTATACCGCCGCTGCTCATCTGCATAATACCGCCGTTAAGCTCTGTATCAAGGGCTGTACCACCATTAAGAATAAGCTGCTCGCCGCCGCTGTTAATGATCGTCCCGCTCATCTGTGCTCCGCTTATAATGCCCATGGTCACGTTGGTGCCGCCGCTGCCAAGCGTCATATTATCATAACCGGAAGTGATATTGTCGATGATCTGCATACCGCCGCTATAGGTAATATTAGATATATTGCCGCCGCTGCCCAGATAGACAGTTCCGCCGCTGTTCAAAACAGTATCCAGTGACGTGCCGCCGACTGAAACGATTTGTATACCGCCGTTCAAGGCGTTTACCGTACCCTTACCACTGCGGGAAACAACCTGCGTACCACCGAGCATAGTACTCACTGTGCCGTTGCCACCGCCGGCAACAGTTTGCGTGCCGCCGTTCAGAGTGTCGACTGTACCAGTACCGCTACTGCTTATAACCTGACTGCCACTGTTCATTGTACTGACCAGACCTGTACCTCCCCCCATGATATTCTGCTCACCACCGTTTAAAGTCTCTATCATGCCATTACCACTAACTCTAACGATCTGTGTTCCGCCGCTCATATCGACTACCGTGGCGCTGCCGCCCTTGAATACATACTGCTCGCCGTCCAGCATAGTAACGATCATACCGATGGCATTGGAGTAAACGATCTGCCCGCCGGCGCCATCATGGTTGTCAAGAGTAATGATCGTACCAGTGCCGCCATCATCAACCAACTGCGTCCCCGATTTCAATGTGACCACCGTACCGACAGCATTGGCCGAGATCCACTGTGTACCAGTAGTGTTCATGATGTTGATTATACCGGTACAGCCTTCGTTCACATATTGCTGGTAGCTGTTAAGCTCGTTTATCATACCTGTGCCGCCAGAGTAGATAAACTGCCCAGCGGGACCATTCATAGTTCCTACTGAGCCAACACCGCCGGAGATGTACTGAAGACCGTCCATAGTCTCCACCTTACCTGTGCCACCTTCGTAGACAGTTTGATAGCCACCGTTCATATCAATTACCGTGCCAATGCCGCCGCTAGATACAAACTGCGTGCCGCCTCCATCCATTTTACTGACTGTGCCGGTCCCGCCGCTTGATATCGTCTGCAGACCAGCGCCGTTTACGTCACCACTCATAACACTTACAATACCGTTTTGTCCAGAGGTTATAGTCTGCGTATCGCCCTTCACCATAGTGGCTACGCTGGCATTGCCGCTATAATCAGTGGCTTCGGCGCGGGCAAATATGGCCCTGTCCACTACGTCTGCCAGCTGGGGCAGCACGGCGTAATCCAAAGGCGCAGCATCGCTACGCAGGGGCTGGACTGGGGCAGGCACCGTTTTCCCAGCCGCGGCCAGTGCTGCCACCGGAGCTGTGACATTGACAAGGTTCATGCCCATAACTACTGTCGCCAGAACTTTTTCTGCCCGTTTTTGCGTTTTTCCCCCAGCAGTGATTTTACCCTAGATTTCAAAGGCACAAACTTCCCCCCCAGATGTACACACGGAATGTCCTGCCTGATCATTAACTCCTGTTTATTTAAATTTTTATGTTTTCTCATCTTCTTTCCTTCTCTCTTAACTTTATTTTGGAGTAAAACTCTTACTGTACTTTTTCAAAGCCTTCCATAGCTATGCCAGCTTCTATGGGCAGGCACAGCATATTTAGCGAGATATAATTGCTTTCGATCCAGCCTTTTTCTGTCTGCTGCTTTATCGTAAAAATATTTTCCTTCACGCCTTCATAATTATTGGGGTTATACATGGTCGGTTTGTGCCAGTACAAGTCGTAGCCCTGCTGTTTTATCCATTCCACCAATTCCTGCGACTTTTCTGCACGGTCGTTTTCTACATACAGGATCGGCCGATATTTACGAAGGTTTTCTGCCGCGCCCTGTAGTACGGGCAGTTCCATGCCTTCTACGTCTACTTTGATAAAGTCGCAGGCCGACAGCTTAAGACTATCGATGGTGATAACCTCTACTTCTTCACCTTCACTGCAGCTGCCCAAGGCCAGACCGCCCCAGTTCACTTCTTTTTCGCAGTCCTGCAGTGGTACCAGCAGCTTACCCGGTGCGTTGCTAAGGGCTTTTTGGAAGCCGTAGATATTGGTCAGGCTGTTGAGCGCCGCATTGCCCAGCAGTGTCTGGAACATCAGCCGCTGGGGCTCAAAGGCATAGACCCTGCCATTCGGCCCTGCCAGCTGCGCCAGTCCCAGTGTATGCGCGCCCAGATTGGCGCCGGCTTCGATAACTGTATCGCCGGGTTTTACTACCTGGCTAAAAACATCGTATTCACCTTCTGAATATTCGCCGTAGACCTTCAGCGCTTTGCCGATAAACTGGTCGTGCCTGTTAAAGACCATCAGTCCATGCCGGCATTGACGTACTATGTTAAATTTTTCTGGCATTTTTACTTCTCCTTATGTTTTTTACTGCAAGAGGCAAGGTTCATTTTCTTATCCGCGCTTTTTTTGCTTTACCTGTTGTTTTAGCGGCAGTGGTTTTATTTATTGCTGCACTTGCTATGGACTCAGCTTCTGCTGACGCTGCTTTATCTGGAGCCGGCTGTTTTGGTGCCAGCGGATCCAGCTGGTAGTCTGCCATCAGTTTGTCTATAACTTTGTTTACCGCTTCGGGGGTTATGTAGCGGCTGCATTCAAACTGGCGGTCGGTGCCTTTAAGGCGTGGGCACCATTCAAAGTCTTTGTGGTCGAATACTACCTGGGTATCGTTCCAGCAACCGTTGCAGACGTGGTAGTTTATGACCCGGTAGGGTGTGGCAAATTCGTTAAACGGCAGGGTAAAGCCGCTGATGAGTACGACAGGTATGCCTACGCCGTTGGCTACCCAGCTAAGACCGCTGGACAGGCCGATGAAGAAGTCGGCATGGTATAAAAGGTCGATACGTTCTGACAGGGGCAGCTTGCCGGTAAAATCTTCGACGCCGTAGGGGATTATGTTAAAGCGACTGTTCATACCGTAGACATTTTCGCGGTCTATGCACAGCACCCTGTAGCCTTTGGCTTTAAGGTGTTTGACGACGCCCAGCCAGCCGCTGCCGTTGTTCCAATATTTGGCCTGGCTGCTGGACTGGGCGGCGATGCAGACGTATGGTCCTGCTATTTTACGTGTTTTGTCTTTGGGCAAAAGCTTGACGCTAAGCTGAGGCGGTTCGCCTCCTTCGTCCAGCCCCAGGATCATGGCGGCGTTTTGGTGCAGGCCGCGAATGCGAAAGTCTGATGGCTGGTGCAGCCTGTCGTCGCAGGGAAAGAAGATACCCATATAGTAGCTGGCGTACAGCCCTTCAGGCCGTTCTTCCGGTTTGAGAAAGTGTATCTTAGGATAGGCTGGTTTAAACAGCTCTGCCAGTTCTTCGTCCATGGCGCAGTAAAGCTGGCAGCCGTGCTTTTGGCGGAAGGCTTCCGCATAGGGGAACCAGGCCAGAATATCTCCCAATATCCCGACCGGGAATTTTAACAGCACTTTTTGGCTGCGCAGATCCAGGTCGTGGGCAAAGATCATTTTATCTTTTTCGTATACTTCGATACGAAAATCTATAAAATACTTTTTGCTGCTGGCAACCAAAACGCCGCTGGCAGGTGCGTCGTAGACAGTAAGACAGGCTTTGCGGTCAATAAACCGAACCCTGTACTCGCCCTGGGGCACGGTGACGCGGGCGCCGTAGTTAAAGTCGAAGCTGATACCTGCAATACCGCTTGGCTGCTGCACCTGGCCTGCGGCGAAGGTCATATAGGGTTTTGGCGCTGCCTGAGGTGCCTGTCCCTGCTGGGGCAGGCCGCCGTTGTTACCATCGCTGTTGCCTTTGGCAGAGTATGCCATTTCTTCGTCACTGGCTGATTTTATTTCCGTCATAGTCATGTCTTCCTGTTCGTTTTGTTTTCTATCAGTCTAAACTTTTACACAACAGTACCGCTTATTTGTTTAAAGCTGGAAGCGTTACGGCTGACCGCTTTTTTTAACCAGTGTCAGCAGCAGCTCCATATCACTTTGGGTATACCGCTTATCCTGTCCGGTCCCGCCGACTGCTACATTGGCCGCCTGCCGGGGGTCAAAAAAACATTCCAGCTGGCAGTCAAAAAGGTTGGCCAGGCGCAGCAGCTGTTTCAGGCTGAACTTGACGCGGCCGCATTCCATATTGCTCAGATGGGTCTGACTGATGCCCAGCGTTTGCGCTACATCCTGCTGGCGCAGCTTGCGCATCGTGCGCAGGAACTTGACATTGGCGCCAATTTTTTCCAGACAATCTGCATCGTACATCGTTTACCTCCGCCTTTCTCATTATTTTTAAGGTAAAATTTTACTGCTTTTCAGATAGATTCTTTGGTTTTCTTTTGATTTTCTTTTCTTAAAACGGTGTTTTTATTTCTCAGAGTAATAATAATTATTAAAGCACGTATGTACCCCCCCACAAGACATGCAAACGGATATTTATCATAGACTTCCGTTTTGCCCCTCCCCGGCACTTATACAACAACCATCAGCGGGCAATGCTCTGCACGTGGTCACTGTCCTCCTGCTGCCCGCCTGCGCCGTCAGCAATGCAAAAAAATACCCCTTGTATACTTTGCAAATACACAAGAGGTCAGGATTTATTTAAGCAAAAAAATTTAGCCCCAAAGGGGCTAAGTATTCTACGGCGTTATTTTGCTATTTATTTTTTTTAACAGGCGTACACTTAAACACAAAACTCCGGCTTCTAAACAGCCGGAGTTTTGTGTTTATTGCGGTTTTTATATTTGTTCACGTGCCAGCTTTTTCTGCAGCCAGAACATCCGCAGCGTTAAGAAAACCGCCGAGAAAAACAAGCCTATATCCAGGCTCTGCCAATATGCGGCAGGACCATGCTCCATTACAAAATCCAGGAAACAGCCCAAGGGCAGACAAACCACCCAATAGGCAAAAAAACCGGAATAGAAGGTTGCTTTAACATCTTTATACCCGCGCAGGATTCCCTGGATCGGCGCTGCCGTCGCATCAAACAACTGAAAAAAGATTGCATAAAACAAAAAGCCGACTACTTTTTCAATAATGACAGGGTCAGTAGTGTAGAGCATGGCTATATAAGGTCTGTTAGTGTAAACCAGCACCGCCAGAAAAATCGCGATGGCCATATTGAGAGCAATGCCCATACGACTGAATTTCTGCGCTTCCTCAAAACGTTTGGCACCTGCTTCGACCCCAACTAAAATCGTCAGCGCCATAGAAAAACTGAGCGGCACCATATAAAGCAATGAAGTAAAGCCCAACGCTGCCTGATGCGCCGCAATGATGACTGTACCGAACTTGGCAATGAACAGTGCAACTACACCAAAAATACTGGCCTCCATAAACATTGCCAGACCGATCGGCACACCGATGCTGAGATTTTCACGCAGCTGTTTGATATCTAAATGGAAACGGTCTTTAAAAATCCGGAAATGCTCAAAAGCCGGCAGCTTATGCACGATCCAGACAAAAATAGCAAATTCCAGCCAGTAGGTAATACCAGTCGCCACACCGGCGCCAACCCCGCCCAAACGCGGCATTCCCAGTTTTCCAAAAATAAAACAGTAGTTCAAAAAGGCATTTACCGGCAGCGCCAGCAAATAAATCTTCATTGTGATACCTGTATGTCCCAAAGTATCTATCAGAGCGCGCAGCGAGGTTGACATAAAAAACGGTATCACACCTACGGCCACCGCCGCCATATACATCTTGGCAATATAATGCACCTGCGGTTCCAAATGCAGATGTGTCAGCAGGGTATCTAAAAATAAAACGCCCATTAAAATGATAACTGCCGAAAAAGCTATCGCCAAAAAAATCGTATGCCGAATGACCTTACCAATATTATCGCGCTTATCAGCGCCTAACAGATGAGCAACTATAGGCATCGCGCCTAATAAAACTCCATTAGTGCCAACAAAAATCGGCATCCAGATATTACCGCCGATCGAAGTGCCCGCCAAATCGACCGCACCTGCATGACCAGACATTGAAGAATCAAAAAAATTCATAGCCATGATCGCCGTCTGAGTAATCAAAATCGGGATCATCACTGAAAAAAGCCGCCGCAGGCGTTGTTTAAAATTTTCGTCTACTAACATATTTATCCCTTTCTATTTTAAGGCAGCTCAGAAAACACCGCTCGCCTCCGCCAGCTCCGTAAGATAGGCCCAGCGTTCCACAAGCTGTTCCAAACGCTGCTCGGCATCCTGCTGCTGCGCGGTAAGCTCGCCCAGCTTCACAAAATCACTGCCGGCGCTATTGACTTCCAGCGTCAGCATTTTCAGCTCGGCTTCCACACCGGCGATCATTGTTTCTATCTGCTCAAATTCCAGTTTTTCCTTATAAGTCATCTTGATTTGTTTAGACTGGCTTTTAACGGCTTCTATACGCTCCTTGCCGGTACCGGTTTTAGCACCGCCTGCAAGCATTGCTTTGCTTTCGGCCGCCGCTGCTTCATATTTGCTGTAATCGCCGATAAACTGCCTGATCTCACCATTACCCATAAAGGCAAAAATTTTGCCGGCAAACCGGTCTAAAAAGTAACGGTCATGCGAAACTGCGATGACAGCTCCATTAAAACTGTCCAGATAATCCTCCAGCACCGACAGCGTCGGGATGTCAAGATCGTTGGTCGGCTCATCCAGAAGCAAGACGTTGGGAGCACCCATCAGAACCCGCAGCAGATACAGCCGCCGTTTTTCTCCGCCGGACAGTTTATTGACCGGCACCCACTGCAGCTCGGAAGGAAATAAAAACCGTTCCAGCATCTGTGCGGCAGTAATCCTTGTCCCATCGTTTGTTTCGATGTGATCGCTCACATCGCGGATATATTCCAGCACGCGCTGTTCGCTGTCCGGAAATTCGCTGTGCTGAGAAAAATAACCGATCCTGACCGTCTGTCCGATCTGAACACTGCCACGGTCAGGCACTAATTTTCCCGCCAGAATATCCATCAGCGTCGTTTTGCCGCTGCCGTTAGGGCCAACAATACCCACGCGGTCATTACGCAGCAGGATATAGCTGAAATCTTTAATATAGGTCACACCGTTGTAGTCAAGTCCCAGATGCTCGCACTCGACCACAGTTTTCCCCAATCGGCTGCCGGCAGATGACATTTCCAGTTCTCCCGATGCAGAAATATTTTTCACTTCCTGCTCCAGCTCGTTAAAACGTTCGATGCGTTCCCTGCTTTTTGTCCGCCGTGCTTCCGCACCGCGGCTGATCCAGGCCAGTTCACGCCGGTAAACATTGCGCAGCCGCTGAGCAGCAGCAGCTTCCGACTGGCGTCTTTCTTCACGCTTTTGTAAAAAAAGGCTGTAATTTCCTGTATATAAATAGCATTGCCCGCCATCTAATTCCAATGTCCGGTTGACCACTCTGTCAAAAAAATACCGGTCATGGGTCACCATCAGCAGAGCGCCTTTTCGCTTCAAAAGCAGCTGTTCCAGCCAGGCCACAGTTTCATTATCCATATGGTTAGTAGGTTCGTCCAAAATCAGAAGATCGGAAGGACGCACCAAAACTCCGGCCAGTGCTACACGCTTGCGCTGCCCGCCGGAAAGTTCCGCCATCGGCTGATTAAAATCACTGATCCCCAGCTGATCAAGCACCGCTTTAGCTTCGCTCTCCAGCTGCCAGGCATATGCGCTGTCCATTTGCTGCTGCAGTTCCAGCAGCCTGCTCTGTAACGCACTGTTCTCAGGATCAGCAGCCGCCAGCGCTGCCGCCCGTTCATAACGCTGCAGTAATTCCAGCTGCGGCGAATCTCCCTGAAATACCTGTTCCAATACCGTTGCCTGTGGATCATGATCAGGATTCTGCGGCAGATATTCGATCACGCAGCTGCCATTTGCCGTAATCCGGCCGCCGTCACCGGCTTCACCGCGTGCAATATCGCGCAGCAGCGTGCTTTTACCGGTGCCGTTGACGCCGATAATACCGATTTTATCGCCCATTTCAATATTAAAAGTTACATCTTTAAACAAAGTTCTGACGCCATAGCTGTGCGACAGCTTCTCTACACTTAAAATCATTCTTTTCGCCCTCTGTAAAACAGAATAAAAGCAGCCTGCCGCTTGAGCAGACTGCATATATTTTAAATAAGCTCTACTTGAAGATTAGGATTTGCAGCGGCGGCATCCTGTACAACTGTAAGCAGTCTTGCGCCATACCAACCTAATTCTGAACCTGCGGCTACCGCCTGCGGTATTTTTAGTATAACAGGCTCGCAGACTTCCGTCAAACAATCATACAATGCGTCCAGATTTTCACCGTAATAATCCGGCAGCTCAAGCTCCGTACGCAGATATTTATGCAGCTGCCTGATCGACTGCATCCTGGCCAGTGCCAAAGTTACTGTTTTCATCAGCCGCCTCCTTAATACAATTTTTCAAAGCTTTTATAATGATCGTCCGTATAATAGATCAGTCCGTCATTAGAATACACCAGACGTTTAGCATTCCTGTTACCGGTTTTGTAATCAATATCGCATTCTTTCCAGCTGCGTCCTGATTTCTGCGGCAGTAATCCTTCGTAGTTGCCATACCTGTCACCGCCTATACTTTTACCGGGCGCCACTTCATTCAGCGTTCCCTTATGCTTCCAGCCCAGGCGCTCGGCTTCACGTTTAGTAATAAAATTTCCCGGCAATTTATGAAAGGTATGGATATACAAAGCTACCTCAGCCTTACCGGTATAAGCGCGCCCTTCTTCGACTTTGAACTGCGCCTGCTTGCCCTGCAGCTGTGCCAGTCCACTTTTGGCGGTTTTGGCCACCTGCTCTGCAGCCTGCTGTTTAGCCTGATTCAGCTCTGTCTGAGGCGTTTTGCCACAGCCAAACACGGCACCGGTTATAAATAATACAGCCAGTAATGCTGCAAAAATCTTTTTCATTTCAAACACCTTTAAAACCATTTTTTCATTTGATTAAAAATACCGCGTACTATAGTGTCTACAGCTTTATTTTCCATTCGCGTCATCGTTTTGCTGATCAGCTTTTCCGCGACCGTAGGCGGTTCTTTTTTGGCAGCCGCGCTGCGGCTGCGCAGCTCTTTCTGCAGCGCCGCTTCTTCCTGTGCCCTGGCTGCGGCTTCCGCATCCTGCTGGGCTTTGGCGCTCAAAATCTCATAAGCAGACTCACGGTCTACAGCTTCAGCATATTTACTATACAGCGGGCTGGAGGCTATCAGCTGGTTGCGCAGCGTGTCGTCAGCTACGCCAAGATAGCTGCGCGGCGGCATGACATAAGCACGCTCCACCATTGTCGGCACTCCGTCAGCATCCAATAGTGATACCAGCACTTCGCCGGTGCCAAGCTCCGGCAGCACTTTAGCCGCGTCAAGATCAGGATTGGCTCTAAAGGCCTGCGCCGCAGCCTTCAGCCCCTTCTGGTCTTTAGGTGTGTAAGCTCGCAGCGCATGCTGCAGCTTGTTTCCCAGCTGTGACAAAACAGTATCTGGAATATCAGAAGGCTGCTGGGTGATAAAATAAATGCCGACGCCTTTGGAACGGATCAAACGCACGATCTGTTCAACTTTATCGAGCAGAGATTTCGGCGCGTCTTTGAAAATCAGATGCGCTTCATCAAAGAAAAAGACGATTTTAGGTTTTTCCGGATCGCCTGCTTCCGGCAGCAGGTCATACAACTCCGACAGCATCCATAATAAAAATGTAGAATATAACAGCGGAGTCTGAAACAGCTCTACGCAATGCAGAAGATTGATATAACCGCGTCCGTCATCTGCTACTGCCAGCCAGTCCCTGATGTCCAGTGCCGGCTCGCCGAAAAACACATCTCCGCCCTGTTCTTCCAAGCGCAGCAGCGCCCGCTGGATCGCGCCTACACTCTGAGCCGACACATTGCCATAGGCAGTTTTGAACTGAGCCGCATTATCACCGACGTACTGCACCATCGAACGCAGATCCTTAAGATCCAGCAGCAACAGTCCCTGATCATCGGCAATCTTAAAAATGATCGTCATAATACCGCTCTGCGTGGTATTCAATTCCAAAAGCCGACTCAGCAGATCCGGCCCCATCTCGGAAATAGTCGTCCGGACAGGATGCCCTTTTTTACCGAAAACATCAAAAAAACGTACAGGAAAGCCTTTGAACTCAAAATTTTCTATGCCTAATTTATGCAGACGTTTCTGAAACCCTTCACTGCTTTCACCAGCCTTGCACATACCGGAAACGTCGCCTTTGATATCGGCCAGGAATACCGGCACGCCCATCTCGCTGAAGGATTCTGCCAGCACCTTTAAAGTAACGGTCTTGCCCGTACCCGTTGCCCCGGCAATCAGACCGTGACGGTTTGCCATTTTCGGCAGCATGCAGATCTTATCCTCGCCTTTACAGACCCAAATCTTGTGTTCATCAGCTAAATACATGGTATTCCCTCCCGCATTTTTATAAAATAAACTACATCTTTATATTAATTTTTATTATACGTTATTTAAGG
>OHJY01000662.1_pt1 | contig 12803 bp, 7 predicted proteins | sample 1568681 | NCBI WGS metagenome assembly OHJY01 (sample SAMEA3879540, study PRJEB24766) | human gut metagenome | biome: human-associated habitat; feature: feces | place: USA | collected 1985/1987
AATTCTTCAACCGTATCGTTCTTTTTGGATCTAAGCCTTTCGGCCCTGATTATGCTTGCAACGTCCGCAATGGCGGTATCCAGCGAATCGTTCACAACAATATAGTCATATTCACTCGCATGGGATATTTCTTCCTTTGCCTTGCCAAAGCGTTTTTCAACGGCTTCCGGCGTTTCCGTGCCGCGGCCGACAAGGCGGCTATGCAGCGCTTGCATGGATGGCGGCAGTATGAATATGCTCACGGCTTCGGGCCGCTGCTTTTTCACGTTTTTTGCGCCGTTAACGTCAATATCCAATATAACATCTATGCCTTCGGACGTAAGCTTTTCAATATATGCCTTTGGCGTGCCGTAATAGTTCATTCCGAACACGTCCATGTATTCAAGCAGCTCGTTGCGCTGTATCATACCTTCAAACTCTTCGCGCGTAACGAAGAAATAGCTAACGCCGTGTTCTTCACCCGGGCGCGGTGCGCGCGTTGTTGCGGATACGGAAAAGCGTATTTTATCATCCGCAAGCAAAAGCGCCTTGCATATAACGCCCTTGCCTACGCCTGAAGGCCCTGAAATTACGAACAGTTCGCCTTTATTTTTCATAGTATCGCTCCTGATGTTATTCTATATTCTGAACCTGCTCGCGGATCTTTTCAAGCTCCGCCTTGCCCAGTATAACAAGCCTTGCTATTTCGGCATCGTTAGCCTTTGAACCTATTGTGTTAAATTCACGATTCATCTCCTGCACAACGAAATCAAGCCTTCTGCCCGCCGCTTCGCTTTGGCTGAGCAGTTCGCGCGCCTGCGCGGTGTGGCTCTTCAGCCTGACCAGTTCTTCATCTATGCTTGCCTTGTCGGCAAACAGCGCGACCTCCGTTGCAAGGCGCTGCGCGTCCACCTCCACCGTGCCGCCGAGCATTGCCTCTATTCGCTCGTTAAGCTTTATGCGGTATTCTTCAACAACCATCGGCGCGCGCGTTTCTATCTTGCCGCGCAGTTCGTCCACCGTTGCAAGCCTTTCCGTAAGGTCATTCGCCAGCCTTTCGCCCTCTCCGCGCCGCGCGGTTATCAATTCCGCAATGGCTTTGTCTACGGCTTCTTTGGTAAGCGCTTTCACGGCCTCGTCATCCTCGTCCGCCTCAACAATGTCCGTCACGTCCGGCAGCCTGAGTGCGTTTGAAAGGGTCATGTCGTTTTCTTCCCTCAATTCCGCTGCCGCCGCCTTTACGGATTTAAGATACGCGCCGAGCAGCGCCGTATCTATGCGCACCTCTTTGGCATCGCTGCGGGTATTCCTGTAATTGACATAAACGTCAACGTGCCCGCGCGAAAGGCTGTCGTTCAGCGCCGTGCGCAGCGTATCCTCCGCAAAAGAAATATGCCTTGGCATACGGAAGGAAAGGTCAAGATATCTGTGGTTAACGCTTTTAAGCTCCACGGTCATCTCTCTTCCGTCCTGCGCGGCCCTACCGCGCCCAAAGCCCGTCATGCTGCTTACCATATATAAGCCTCCTTGGATGCTATAACTTGGATATTATAGCACACTATTTTTCCGTTTTGAACCCCAATTTGTTCGCTTGTTGGGCAATAAGCCCTTATTTATAGAGCTTATAAAGTTCATCTGCGCCCGGCGGGGCTATCATGTCCCCGTTTGCGGTGCGCACGCCCTTGCCGCCGGCGCGGCCTATAACCGCCGCGTTTATGCCCATCTGCATAAGCCCGTTCACAAGCGCTTCCCCGTCCGGACAGGCGATGAGCATCGCCCCGCTCGAAAGCAGTCTGAACGGGTCAAGCCCAAGCGCCGCGCATATCTTTTGCGTGGCAGGCTTAAGCGGCACCTTTGCAGCGTCTATCTCTATTCCGACACCCGAAGCTTCGCTCATTTCCCATGCCGCGCCGAATACGCCGCCTTCCGTAACGTCATGCATGGCATGCGCGCCGTTTGCGTAAGCATAAAGCCCTTCCCTGACCACACTGACATAGCTCATATATCCGCGCGCTTCCTCAAGTTCGGCTTGGCTTATGCCGTCAAGCCTGTCCGCAAAGTCGTTCGCTATTATTGCCGTACCTTCAAGGCATGCCCATTTAGACAGCACTATGCTGTCCCCTTCCTTCATTCCGCCGGTGGTAAGTATGCCGCGCTCACCGGCCTTGGCTATAACGGCGGCGCTGGTTATCATGCGCGTTACCGCGTCCGTAACTTCGGTATGTCCGCCTATTATTTCAACGTTTGCCGCCTTTGCCGCCGCGCTCAGTTCGTCCGCTACGCGCGCAATATCGTCCTCCGTTGCGCTTGGCGGGACGAGCAGCGTTGTAAGCAGACCTATCGGCTCCGCCCCCGCTGCTGCGGCATCGTTGCAGCTTACGTGCACCGTAAGTGCGCCAAGGTGCTTATCGGCCGCTGTTATGGGATCGGTAGACAGCACAGCTATGCGCCCGCCCATGTCCACCGCCGCGCAGTCCACGCCAACCTGCGGGGAACACAGCACCTCGCTGCGCGTATGTGCAAATTTAGATAGTATCAGCGCGTTCAGCGTATCGTTATCAAGCTTGCCTATCCGCATCCGTATCTCCTATATAATCAAAAAACTCATTCTCGCTCATAACTTTTATGCTAAGCTCATTCGCCTTTGCCAGTTTACTTCCGGCGCCGGGGCCTGCCACGACAAAGTCCGTTTTTTTGCTCACGGAGGATGCCGCCTTACCGCCAAGCTTGGCTATCAATGCCTCTATATCGCTCCTGCCCATGCGCTCCATCGTGCCGGTAACGACTATTGTTTTACCCGTAAGCAGGCCGGGTTCGCTCGATACCTCCTCGGCTTTCGGAGTCACCCCGTGCGCAAGCAGACGGTCTATCTGCGCGGATATCGATTCATCGCCGAAGAAATCCACAACGTCCTGCGCGACTATCGCGCCCACATCCGGTATTTCAATAAGCTGCTCCGCCGTTGCGCTGCGCACGGCATCAAGCGTGCCGAACCGTTTTGCAATGTCCCGCGCGGTCTTTGAGCCTACGTTTGGTATGCCTATTGCAAACAAAAACGCGCCAAGCGTCGGATGTTTGCTGTTCTCTATCGCCTGCATAAGGTTGGCTATCTTTTTATCCTTAAAGCCGTAAAGCTCCTGATAGTCGCTCGCCTTCAGGTCATAAAGATCGGGTATGCTCCTAAGCCCCTTTTTTTCAACCAGTACGGCGGCCGTTTTTTCGGAAAAAGTATCTATGTCCATCGCCTCGCGCGAAGCATAGTGCGCCAGCCGCGCGGCTATCTGCGGCGGACAAGAAAGGGAATTGGTGCAGTAAAGATGCACTCCCCTGTGCTCAACGTGCGCGCCGCATGCCGGGCATTTTATGGGTTTTTCTATTTCCCGCTCCGGCTTATCGTCCGGCACGGCTCCGGTTATTTCCGGAATAACGTCATTGCTGCGGCGTATGAACACGCGGGAGCCTATCCCCACGCGCTTTCTTATAATATCGTCAAAATTATTGAGCGTGGCGTGGCTTATGGTTGCCCCCGCAAGCTCCACCGGTTCAAGATGCGCGCGCGGCGTAAGCTTGCCCGTGCGGCCCACTTCCCATGTTACGTCCTTTAATATGGTCGTGGTTTCTTCCGCCGCGAACTTGAACGCTATTGCCCAGCGCGGGAACCTGTCCGTATTGCCCAAAGCGCGCCGCGTTGCGCCGTCAACGATTTTTACGACCATTCCGTCTATAAGGAAATCAAGGCTGTCTCTGCGCGTTTCCGCGCGCTTTATGCCCGCGTATACGTCCCTTATATCGTCATACAGCTCCATAAAGCCGCTCGTTGGCAGATTGTTTTCTTTAAGGAAGCTTATCGTGTCCTCATGCCCTATCAGCTCACGGCCTTCAATATAGCCAACGCTGTACATGCAAACGTCAAGCCTGCGCTTAGCCGTCACCGCAGGGTCAAGATTTCTCAGCGCACCTGCCGCAGCGTTGCGCGCATTTTTAAGCTGTTCTTCTCCGCTTTTGTTAAGCTGATCAAGCACGCTCAGCCGCATATAGCATTCGCCCTGGCATTCCATCTTCCCCTTAAACGGTATTGTAAGCGGTATAGTCCTTATTGTCATTGCCTGGGGCAATATGGCCTCCCCCGTAACGCCGTTGCCGCGCGTTGCGGCCTGAACAAGCTTTCCGCCGTCATATGTAAGGTTTATGGTAAGCCCGTCGAACTTATATTCAAGCGCATAGCGAAGCTTAGGCAAAGGCGAATCAGGATGAGCCTGATTATATTCATCCCTCAGCCTTTCCGCACGTCTGCTCCATTCTATAAGCTCGCCCTCCGTGCGCACCTTATCCATGCTCCAAAGCCGGCCAAGGTGCCTATGCTCGCTGAATTCGCTCAATGGTTTGAAACCGACCCGCCTTGTGGGCGAATCGTCAAGCACTATACCCGTCTCCTTTTCAAGGCGGAGCAGTTCATCGAACAGCTCATCGTATTCCTTATCGCTCACCTTAGGCGCAGCGGAATTATAATATGCCTCGGCATATTCATTCAGCAGCGCAACAAGCTGCCGCATACGTTCATTCATCGCGTAATATCCTTGCCTTTTATTCGTCCGTTATGGGGTAAAGCGGGGCATAGGCCGCGGCAAAGCGCTTCTTTCCGCCTATGTCAAAATCCACCGTCACGGTCATCGATCCGCCCGTACCCGAAACGTCTATTATAGTACCGTCCCCGAACTTATCGTGTCTTATGCGCATAAGCGGAACATATTCAACGTTCAGCTTGGGCTTCGTGGGCTCGGTGCGCTGGGAATACGGCGTGCGCTTGGGCGGCTTCATGCCAAAGCCCTGCATGGAAGCGTATGTCACTTCCGGCTTTGCGGGGCGTTCGTATTCGCTGGGAATAACGCGCTTGGGCCTATCATCCTTCATAAGCTCCTGCGGTATTTCTTCCAGGAAGCGGGACGGGCGGTTTATAGTGGTTTCGCCGAATATGGAGCGCGTCTGCGCATTGACAAGATACAGCTTTTGCCGCGCACGGGTTATGCCAACGTAGCAAAGCCTGCGTTCTTCTTCAAGCGCACCCGTGCTCATATCCCCGCGCGCACGGCGGGTGGGAAACACGTTTTCCTCCATTCCGGCCATGAATACAACCGGAAATTCAAGTCCCTTTGCACTATGCAGTGTCATCAGCGCAACAGCGCCTTCGCTTTCATCAAGCGAGTCTATATCGCTCACCAGTGCAACACTTTCAAGGAACACGCTCAGCGCGCTTTCACCTTCCGGCACGTCGCGCTCTATTTCCTTTATGTTGCCTATAAGTTCGGATATGTTATCCATGCGCATCAGCGCATCGCCCTTCTTATCCTCGCTTATCAAATACGCCTGATATTCAATTTTATCCACAAGATATTTGGCAAAATCCGAAAGCGGCATGAGCGCGCTCTGTGCCATCAGTTCGCTCATCAAATCCACTATTCCCTTCAGCTTCTGCTCTATCTTTGGTGGCAGTCCTTCCCCGCTAAGCGCGGTCACAAGCATGGATTGTCCGCTTTTTTCCGCGGCGGCGGCAAGCTCATCTATCGTCTTATCCCCTATTCCGCGGCGCGGCACGTTTATTATGCGGGAAAACGCAACGTCGTCGTCCGGATTGGCTATAGCCCTGAGATAAGCCATAATATCGGCTATCTCCTTGCGCTGATAGAACCTTACGCCGCCAAACACCTTATGCGGTATGCCGTAATTCACAAGCGTGCTTTCTATCACGCGGCTCTGCGCATTGGTGCGGTACAGAATGGCAAAATCGCCGTAGCTTGCGCCCTGCTGCACGCCCTGAAGTATCTTTCGCGCTATAAACGCGGCCTCGTCGCGCTCGTTATCGGCGCTGTAACGTTCTATCGGATCCCCGCCTTCCTGCGCCGTCCAAAGCGTTTTTGGCTTCCTGCCGGAATTGTGGCTTATAACGGCGTTTGCCGCATCCAATATATATTTGGTGGAGCGGTAGTTCTGCTCCAGCCTCACTACCTTTGCGCCTTCAAAGTCCTTTTCAAAGCTGAGTATGTTCTTTATATCCGCGCCGCGCCAGCCGTATATGCTTTGGTCATCGTCGCCCACAACGCAAAGGTTGCCGTGCTTTCTGCACAGCATTTCAACAAACCTGTACTGCGGCATGTTGGTATCCTGATATTCGTCCACAAGAACATACTTGAAGCGGTTCTGGTACTTTTCAAGTACCTCGGGGCACTGCTCAAAAAGCTCTATCGTTTTCACGAGCAAATCGTCAAAGTCGAACGCGTTAGCGGCCATAAGGCGGCGCTGATACTGCTCAAACACCTTTTCGGTTATGCCGTCATCGCTGTAGTTTTCCTGAATATATCGCTTAACATCCAGCGACTTGTTTTTGGCGTTTGAAATATTCTCCTTAATGACACGCTTGGGCGCAGCCTTATCGCTTATGCCCATGTTCTTCAATATATCGCCTATTATCTTAAGCTGATCAGCGTCATCATATATGGTGAAGCTGCGCTCATAGCCTATCTTGTCGCAGTCTATTCTGAGTATTCTTACGCAGCAGGAATGGAACGTAGTGACCCACGCTTCATCGGCATCGCTGCCTATAAGCGCGGACGCACGCTCGCGCATCTCCTGCGCAGCCTTATTGGTAAACGTCAGCGCCAGTATGTTCCATGGTCTCACGCCATGCTCCACCAAATTTGCTATGCGATATGTTAAAACCTTGGTTTTGCCCGATCCTGCACCGGCAAGCACAAGCAGCGGCCCTTCAAGGCACTCCACGGCCTCGCGCTGCCTATCGTTAAGAACTGATAGATCCATTATTTTACCTCTTCCTTATGATAGGAATTATTATACCATATTTCTGTAACATTTTGAAAGTACGGCGCAAACAAAAATCGGGAGCCCGATGCTTTTCAGGCCCCCGACAGCGATATTGTCTATGCCTTTGCGGTTCAGCTGCGCAGTTCCGCTTTCAGCCTTGTTTCAAGGGCGCGTATTATGCTGCCCATCGCCGCCTGTATCTCTTCGTCAACAAGGGTATGGTCCTCGCTCCTGAGCGTGAAGGAATAGGCCATGCTCTTCTTGCCTTCCGGAATGCCTATGCCGCGGTATACATCGAACAGCTCCACGTCGTCCAGTATCACCTTCAGCTTGGTCTGGGATATAACGCGGCTTACCTCTGCCGCGGTCACCTTGTTGTCCACAACTATGGCCAGATCGCGCGCGACCTTGGGGAACTTTGATATGGGCTTATATGTACGCTTTGCGCCGGTGTGGGCAAAAAGCTTATTCATATCTATTTCCGCAAAATATACGCGACCGTCTATGCCCCAGCTTTTCAGCACGTTGGGATGTACCGCACCAAGTTCGCCTATCTGCTCCTTGCCTATGGACATTACGGCCTTCCTGCCGGGCTGATAGAATTCGCTTCCGCCCGCAGCAAATTCCGCCTTGCCGAACAGATCGAACTTTTCAAGCAGCTGTTCCACAGCGCCTTTAAGCGTGAAATAGTCCTCATTCTCCCCGCTGAACAGCAAACCGAGCATCTTCCTTTCTTCGGGCAGACTGTCGTTATTGTCAAAATGCACGTTGCCCACTTCAAAGAACCTGTCGTGTCCGGTCTTGCGGCCCTGATTGCGCTTAAGCGAATCGAGCATGCCCATTATGAGCGTTGTGCGCATCAGGCTCTGGTCCTCGCCAAAGGGGTTCAGTATCTTCACGCACTGGCGCTTTTCGCTGTCCTTATCCAGAAGCAGAGCGTCAAGCGCCGCGGGGCCGGTGAAGTTATAATTATACATTTCATAGCAGCCCTGCGCCGCCATTTCGTCCTTCACCTTGTCCTCAAACACATAGTCCGCGCCAAGCTTGCCCGCGAACGTATCGCCATACATAAGGGAAGGCTTGATGTTGTAATATCCGTAAAGGCGGGCCACTTCTTCCGCAATATCCCAATCGGCCTCAAGGCCGTCCTCTATATCGGTACGGAAATGGGGAATGCGCACCTCAAGCTTGTCGCCTGCAACCTTGGCGTCTATATTGATGGTTGCAAGCATTTTCGCCATGTCCTCGCCGGCGATCTCGGTATGCAGTATGCGGTTTATATGCGCAATGTCGGTATATACGGTATGTTCGCTTATGTCCGCATTGCAAACGTCTATCGTGCCGCCGATTACCTTACCCGCGTGCAGCTCGTCCACAAGCTCTATCGCCCTTTCCTCCGCAAGCATGGCGTTTACGGCCTCAACGCCCTTTATGAAGCGCGCTGCCGCATCGGTAACGTGGTGCAGCTTCCTTGTGGTTGCGCGGATGCTGCTGCCCTTGAACGCAGCGGCTTCAAACAGCGTGGCCTTTGTGTCCGCAGTTATTTCGCTGTTCAGTCCGCCCATAACGCCAGCTATGCCAACGCCCTTTTCAGGATCGGCAATCAGCAGCATGTCCGGCGTCACCGCGCGCTCTTTGCCGTCCAGCGTGGTCACTATTTCGTTTTCGTATGCATTGCGCACAACAATGTTGCCGTCCTTTACGCAGGCAAGGTCGAACGCATGCATCGGGTGGCCGTATTCAACCAGCACATAGTTGGTTATGTCAACTATGTTGTTTATGGGCCTCATGCCGACCGCGCGCAGGCGCTTCTGCATCCATGCGGGTGAAGGTTCAATATTAAGGTCAGTTACAACGCGCGCTATGTAGCGGGGGCAAAGCTCGGTGTTTTCAACCGTTACGGACGCATAATCATGAATGTCGCCCTCGCCCTTGATATGGCGAATGGTAGGTTCCTTGAATTTTTGGCCCAGCGCTGCCGCCGCTTCGCGGCACATACCAATTATGCTTTGGCAATCGGCACGGTTAGGCGTAAGCTCTATATCGAACACTATGTCATCCATGCCTACGGCTTCCTGTATGCTCTGCCCAAGGGGATGATCCTCATGCAGTATCATTATGCCGTTGAACTCCGCGCCGGGATAGTCCGACTCGCTCAGGCCAAGCTCATGGCCGGAGCAAAGCATGCCGTAGCTTTTTACGCCGCGCATAACGGTAGGCTTAATAACTATGCCTTCGGTAAGATGCGCGCCGTCCATTGCAACGGGCACCAGCGCCCCTTCAAAAACATTGGTCGCGCCGGTGACTATGCAAAGCGGTTCCTCCGCGCCAACGTCTATGGTGCATATCTGAAGGTGGTCGGAATCCTCGTGCTTACGCAAGGCTACTATTTTGCCGACGACAACATTGGTGATGCCGTCCATCTCGCCTTCGTAGCCCGCGCACTCGAAGCCGCGCCACATCAGTTTTTCAACAAATTCATCTGGCGTTACGTTCCATTCAACGTAATCTTTCAACCAACTAAGCGGAAGTTTCATGTTTCTTTACCTCCTTAGAACTGCCCCAGGAAGCGGGCGTCGTTTTCGTACTCAAGGCGGATATCGTTTATGCCGTATTTAAGGCTTGTAACCCTGTCCACGCCTATGCCGAACGCGAATGCGCTCCACTCATGCGGATCAAGACCGCAGTTTTCAAGCTCATGCGGATTGGTAACGCCGCAGCCCAGTATTTCAAGCCAGCCCGTGCCCTTGCACACACGGCAGCCCTTGCCGCCGCATATGGTGCAGGAAATATCAACCTCGGCAGAGGGTTCGGTGAACGGGAAGTAGCTCGGGCGCATACGGGTCTTTACGTCCGGCCCAAATACGGTATGCACAAATTCGTCAAGCGTGCCCTTCAAATCGGCAAAGCTTATGTTTTTATCCACAACAAGGCCTTCCATCTGCATAAACACCGGGCTGTGGCTTGCATCAACTTCGTCTACGCGGAAAACGCGGCCCGGTATTACCAGCCTGAACGGAGGCTTAACGGTCATAAGCGCCCTCGCTTCGCAGGGGGAGGTATGTGTTCTGAGCACTACCTTATCGTTAACATAGAACGTATCCTGCATATCGCGCGCGGGATGATCCTTTGGCAGGTTCAGCTTGGTGAAGTTAAAATCATCGTATTCAACTTCGGGACCGTGGAACGTGGTGAAGCCCATGCCTATGAGCGCATCCCTAATTTCGCGGTAAGTCTGCGTCATTGGGTGCAGCCTACCGCTGGGCTGGCGGCGGATACCCGGTTCGGTCACGTCCAGCGTTTCCTTTTCAAACGCCTTCTGCTGCATAAGCTGGGCTATCTTTGCCCTGCGCTCCGCTATAGCCTGCTCCAGTTCCTTTTTAACGGCGTTTGAAGCCTGTCCAAGCTTTGCGCGCTGTTCTTTATCAAGCTGTCCCATCGTGCGCAGTATTCCCGTAAGGGAGCCGCTCCTGCCAAGCACGGAAGAATTAAGCTCTTCCAGCTCCTTTTCCTCGCGCACCTCCTGAAGGCGGGCGAGCGCTTCCTGCCTTATCTTTTCAAGTGCCTCGTTCATTTTGGATAAAAACCTCCTAAAAAACTAATACGCGCCTCGTCTTTAGGGACGAAGGCGCGCTCGTGGTACCACCCTTATTCGCCCCGCCATCACGGGGCCTTTTTCCGCTGTAACGGGCTTACCCGGCGCCGACTACGCACCGCATTTTGCTCATGCGGCTTCCCCGACGCGGCTCAGGAGAGAACTTTGTGCGGCCGCGCATGCAGGCTGCTTGCAGCTTATGCAGCCCTCTCTGCGGCAACGGCAGGCCGCTTTTGCTCCGTCATTGCCAATTCTTTTTTGGCATTATATCATATCGTTTCCGCTTTTTCAAGCCGCATAAAGGCCTATACATGTACCCATTTGGTAAAGCAGAGCACAACGTAATCGGCAAGCCCCGCCGTGTCCACGTCTCCGTCAAAAGCAAGGTCTATACTGACCGATTCCCCGCTTATTTCAAATATATATTCAAGCGTACCGGCCTTATCTCCCGCCCTTACGGGCGCAGCGTAGGCTTCTTCCGCATTTATGACGCTCCTCGGCTCGTCCCCGTTCCATACTATAAGCGTAACGTCCTCCGCCGCAACAAGATTGACGTTTTTGGTTATCCCGCCGGACACGCTGACGTTTTCAACCACCTTATCGCCCTTTTTAACCGGCGTTTTTATGCTTACCGCTGCGGATGATGCTTCAATGGTTTTGCTTGCGCAGCTGAAGCGCGTTTTTGAGTCCGCCGCACCTATCACCGCCGCTATGAACACCGCGCCTTTGCGCTTTACCATAAACACACCGCAATACTGCGCCTCTCCTGACGAACCGGTAGATCCCGCAAAGCAGCCGTCGAGCGATTTTATAAGCTTATTTTGGTTAACAAGCTCCGTCCTTGTGCCGTTTTCGTGCTGTATTTCATCTAAATACAGGGCGCTATATTGCTTGTATGTGCCGGACTTTGCAAGCCGCGCGCCAAGCTTTGCCAATTCCTCTGCGCTCAGCATAAGTCCCTTGCCGTCTATGCTTGATACTTCGGCATATACGCCCGCGTCCTGCATCAGCTCGTTTATGGCCTTTACCGCCGCGTCCTGCCCTCCTGCGCATGCTTCCGCCAGCGCAAACGTGGCGTCTCCGGCGGTTATCATCACGGCGGCTTTCATTGCGGTTCCGGCCTTTATTGTCTCCCCCGCCTTAAGGAAGGCCGTCGCCCCGCCAACGCTTGCCGCCTCCGGACTTACTACTATGTTCTCATCCGCCGCAAGCTTACCGCTGTCCATGCATTCCAGCGCATACAGCAACGCAGGCAGCCGCACAAGCCCGCCAAGGTTCAGCCGCTCCTCCGCATTCTTTTCAAATATGCGCTGCCCGCTCTGCGCCTCCGTTACTATTGCCGCCTTCACCTGCCCCGTTTCCGCAGTCACGCCCTCGGCCAAGGCCGCAGGACACGCCAGCATTGCGGCGCACAGCGCAATGGTCAGCATGGATAAAAAGCATTTTTTCATATAAAAAACTCCCGTATGCATTTCATATCCTATTGATATGCCGCATGCGGGAGCAAAAATGCCTTTTTTAACCTATCTTATCATGTCAAGGAACGATTCGCCCGCCTTAAAAGGCTTGCCGGTAAGGTAGTCCACTATTGTGCAGCCAAGATCGGCAAATGTTTTGCGCGTGCCTATGTTCACGCCCTGCTTCATGCCAGGCCCCCATACGACAACAGGTATATGCTCGCGCGTGTGGTCGGTACCGGGATAGGTCGGGTCGCAGCCATGGTCGGCGGTTATTATCATCAAGTCGCCTTCATGCATCTGCGCCATTATGTCGGGCAGCCGCTTGTCGAAATATTCAAGCGCTTCCGCATAGCCCGTAACATTATTGCGGTGGCCGTAGAGCATATCGAAATCAACAAGGTTGGTGAATATAAAATCCGCCTTGCCGTCCTTCAAAAAGTCTATTGTGGCCTCTATACCGTCGTGATTATTTTTCGTGTGGTTGATAAGGCCAAGGCCGCGCCTGCAGAATATGTCCTCTATTTTGCCAACGCCCGCCGTAACGTAGCCCGATGCGCTGAGTGAATCAAGTATTGTTTCGCCAACGGGGGGTATGGCATAGTCCCGCCGGTTCTCCGTGCGGGTATATTTGCCGTTGCCGCCAACGAACGGCCTTGCTATAACGCGGCCGACGAGCTCGTCGCCCATCAGTATTTCGCGCGCTATCTCGCAGCAGTGATAAAGCTCCTCCAGCGGCACAACGTCCTCGTGCGCAGCAATCTGGAACACGCTGTCCGCGGACGTATACACAATAAGCTTGCCCGTTTTAACATGCTCATCGCCAAGCACCTGTATTATCTCCGTACCTGAAGCAACAATGTTGCCGAGCGTGCCGCGGCCAGTGCGGCGCTCAAATTCGTATATCACTTTCTCAGGGAAGCCGTTAGGGTACGTTCTGAAAGGCGGATCCATTA
>OHJY01000670.1_pt1 | contig 12722 bp, 10 predicted proteins | sample 1568681 | NCBI WGS metagenome assembly OHJY01 (sample SAMEA3879540, study PRJEB24766) | human gut metagenome | biome: human-associated habitat; feature: feces | place: USA | collected 1985/1987
GTAATAAAGAAACAAGCAGAACTAAATAGAATTATGTCTGAGCAAGAAAAGGTAAGACAAGAAATGGAAAGAAAAAAGCAAGAAGAATCGTGATTACAACTCCGAAAGCAAAAAACGGCAGCACAGTCAGTAAAAACTGAAGTATTACATTATTTAAATAATGTGTGACCGAAACAGATGAAATCTGCTCCTGTGACTCCTTTAAAAAGTCAGGCATTTTTTTATATACAGTAGAAAACAATCCAATCAGATTGCCCCCTACAAAGGATATAAATATCTTTAATACTAAAAACAGCACTATAAGATCAAAGGCAGCTGTAAGCTCCTTGCTTTTTGCTACCTTGCCCTCTTCCCTGGCATCCTTTAACTTCTTTTCAGTTGCCGGCTCTGTTTTCTCGCCGCCCTCGCCATCCTGTGCAAACCATTGCAGATTGTAGCACAACACTGTATGCAATTTGGAAAATTCATCTAAACTGTCAGTACATTCCATCAATTATCGAAACCACCATAGTCTTAATTTCTGTAATAATAAAATTAGCAATGTTCGGAATTAGATATACTATCAAAAATAATACAATAAATCCTGCTATAATTTTTAACTGGATTGTAATGTGAAGGAGGCGCACGGATGGCAAACAGCCCCGCAAACGCATCGAAAAAGATGGGAACAGCCAAAAAATCTTCCAAAAAGAAGAATAAAAAGCCGAATAAAAAAGCCGGCAGGATAGCTCTGCTGGTCATACTCTGTGTGCTCGTCGTCGGTATGCTCACCACGGCGATAATCGGAGGTTATGTTTTTTTCAATATCGTGTCTTTTGCCCACGGCGAGATCGCGATAAATCTCGACGACTACAAGGCGAATCAGAACCAGACCTCGTTCGTCTATGCCTATAACAGCAACAACGAGCTCGTTGAAATGGCTCAGCTCCACGGAGAGGAGAACCGAATCTGGGTCGATTCCGACAAGATGCCGGAGAATCTCAAAAACGCTTTCATCTGCCTTGAGGATAAGCGCTTTAAAAAGCATCACGGCGTCGACTGGCTGCGTACCTTCGGCGCGGCCACCGGACTTTCAAGCGGCGGCGGCTCGACAATAACCCAGCAGCTCGTCAAGAATGTGACCAACGACAAGGAGATAACGGTCGTCAGAAAGTTCAAGGAGATAGAGCGCGCTCTGAATCTTGAACAGCATTACAGCAAGGATGCTATCCTTGAGGCGTATCTCAACACCCTCTATCTCGGCAACGGCTGCTACGGCGTCCAGACCGCGAGCGAGACTTATTTCGGCAAGGATGTCAGCGAGCTCAATCTCGCTGAGTGCGCCACTCTTGCGGTCATAACAAAAGCGCCGACAACGTATAACCCTCTGCTCAACCCCGAGGCGAACAAAACGCGTCAGGAACTCTGCCTCAAATATATGCTCGAAGAAAAGGCGATAAGCAAAGAGGAATACGAGGAAGCGGTCAACTATAAGCTCGTGTTCACAAACAGCGAGGGCTATGTCCCGAAGCCGGGCAAGACCAAGGCCACTACCGAGGACAAGAACACCGAGAAAGAATATCAGGATTTCTATGTCGATTATGTCATCAAGACCGTCTGCAAGGATCTGATGAGCAAATACGGCTACACCTACCGCCAGGCGATGGAGAAGATAAATTACGGCGGACTCAAGATATATTCTGCCGCAAACCCCGATGTTCAGAAGGTTCTCAATACCGTATATTCAAACAGAATCGCTTTCGATAAGGAGGCAGACACCGCCGAGCATCCCGCCGCTCAGTCCGCGGCAACCGTCATGGACTATGAGGGCAGAATCGTCGGCATAGTCGGACAGGCGGGCGAAAAGAACGGCAACCTCTGCCTCAACAGAGCGTCCGAGTCCCCGAGACAGCCCGGTTCGTCCATAAAGCCCCTTTCGACCTATTCTCTCGCGCTCGAGAAGAACTATGTCAACTGGTCGAGCATGATCCTCGACTACTCGATCTATCAAAACGGCAAGCTCTGGCCGCAGAATGCGGACGGCACAAACGGAAGCAAGAAAGAGATAACTGTCCAGTATGCTATCCAGAAGTCGTTCAATACCGTGCCCGTCAGAATAATTACGGAGATGCTCGGAGTCAACGAGGCCTATAACTTCATGAAAAAGACGTTCCATCTGACAACTCTTGATGATTCTGCGGATGCGAATATCGCGCCCCTTGCAACCGGCGCTCTGACAAACGGCGTCACTACTGTCGAAATGGCGGCGGCATATGCCGTGTTCGGCAACAACGGCTATTACTACGAGCCCTATTGCTATTATAAAGTCACCAATGCCACGGGTACGGAAGTCCTGCTCGAAACGAAGTCCGAGCCCGAGAGAGTTCTCAGCGAGGATACCGCAGAGGTCATGCGCGAACTGCTCAAGACCGTCCCGGCAAGAGATTTCCGCAAGAGCAAGAATCTCGGCAAGTTCGAGCTGATGAGCAAGACCGGTACCACGAGTGACACCAAGGACAGCTGGATAGCCGGCGGCACGCCCTATTATGTCTGCGCAGTCTGGCTCGGCTACGATAAGCCCAAGGTCATTCCGTTCAGATACAGTGCTTCCGGACGAGTCTATATCGAACTGCTCGACCGCATCCACGCGAACCTGCCTGTCAAGGAGTTCCCCAAGACCGGCAAGGTCGAGGAGAAGGACTACTGCAAGAAGACCGGACTTCTCGCTTCTCCCTCGTGCAAGGAGACCGCAAAGGGATATTATAAGAAGTCCGCAATGCCCGCCGAGTGTACCGCATGCGGCGGCGGATCCGTCAGCGAGGTCGTCAGCGGAGTCGGCGAGGCGGTCAGCAATATTATCAATTCCATCCTTCCGACAAGCCCGCGTTCGGACGATTAAACTCAACCTGCGGCGAAAAAATATATAAACGGCCGCACCCGATAACGGTGCGGCTAATTTTTTAATTAAGAGGTATTTTATGATAATCCTGTCGGTAGATTACGGAGATACGCGAACGGGCATAGCCGTCTGCGACAAGACCGAATTTTTGGCGTCTCCCGTGACCGTTATAACAGAAAAAGAATCCGAGCCGCTGATTGAAAAAATAACAGAGATAGCAAAAGAGAAAAAGGCGGAGCTGATAGTTGTCGGTCTGCCCGTCAATATGGACGGCACCCACGGCGAACGCGCTCAGCGGTGCGAGGATTTCGCGGCGGCTCTGACTGAGTTTTCGGGCATAGAGACTGTGATGCGCGACGAACGCCTGACAACGGTCTCGGCGCATAACGCCCTGAATGTCACGAACACGCGCGGCAAGAAGCGTAAGGCAGTTGTCGATGCCGTCAGCGCCGTGATGATTCTCCAGGATTATCTCGACTATCGGCGCATCAATCACCTTTCCTGAACAGCTCTTTTATGCCCATGAGCAGCAGAAAACCGCCGAATATTTTCCCGGGAATATTGCTGTTCATGTGCGATACCGCGAGACTGCCGAGCAAAACTCCCGGCAGACCGCCTGCGGCAAAGAGCAGAACGCTTTTCCAGTCGATGAGCTTTTTGAATGAATAAACTATGCTCGAGAGCACCGCGCAGGGGATGAAAAACAATAGATTTATGCCCTGTGCCTTGAGCTGCGGCATGCCGAGCGAGAGCACGAGATAGAGCACAAGCACTCCGCCTCCGCCGAGTCCGAGACTGCCGGCGAGACCCGAGAAAAAAGCTGCCAGTATAGTCTTCATCGCATCAGCATCCTCACTCCCGCCCAGAGCATGAAAAGGGCAAAAATCTTGCCGAGTATTTTCGTTGGTATCTTCGGCAGAATGAAAGAACCGATAACGCTTCCTATAAGCCCCGCCGGGAGATAGGGGAGCGCGTCGCCGAAGGTGACTTTCCCTGTGTAAATATATATCCCCGCGCTCGCCGCGGTCAGCAGCATAATGAGTGCCACCGCGTTTGCCTGCGCCCTGTTTTGCTCCATTCCGCTTTTTCTGAGCATCGGCACGGCGATCATTCCGCCGCCGGCTCCGAGCGCGGAGTTGACCGTCCCGATGGCAAGACCGCCGATAATCTTTGTTATTCCTTTCATTTTCTCAGCTCCTTTTTCCTATTTTGCCCGCCGCTGTTCTAATAATGCCGCGACTCTCCGCATATTCTTTTGTGGGGGTGTCGGTATGGTGATAAATTTCAAAAAGCGTTCAAGACTCGTCGCTCTCGGTATCGCGGCGGCTGTTGTAATAATGATTATATGCTTCGTGATGATATCCTCGCGCGGCTCCGGATATGCGCGCAGGGCCTCTTCAAATGCGCTCCGCACCGTGACTGTTATCGTTGACGCAGGTCACGGCGGCATGGACGGCGGCGCGACTGCGGCGGACGGAACGGTCGAAAAAGATATAAATCTGTCCATAGCCCTGAAGCTGCGCGATATGCTCGATACAGCGGGCTATAATGTCATCATGACCCGCGAAACGGACGACGATATAGCCGACGACTCCGCAAAAACTGTGCGTCAGCAAAAAGTCTCGGATATAAAAAACAGAATGAAAATCATCGAACAGACGCCCGATGCCCTGTTCGTGAGCATACATCAGAACCACTACGGCGGCCCGTCATACAGCGGCGCGCAGGTGTTCTATTCAAAAAACAATCCGGAGAGCGAGAAGCTGGCAAAGGCGATTCAGCAGGATATCCGCTCGCTTATCCAGCCTCAGAATCAGCGCACCGTCAAGCGCACTGGCACTGAGATATATCTGCTCTATCATGCGCAGTCTCCGGCGGTTATGGTCGAGTGCGGCTTTCTCTCGAACGCCGCCGAGACGCTGAAACTAAAAGACGATAATTATCAGAACGCCATGGCTTTTTCGGTCATGTGCGGTATAACAGACTATTTAAACCAAGACGAAAAACTGACGGAGGTAACATAAAATGGCAGGCAAGGCAAAATCGGTCTATATCTGTTCCGAATGCGGCTATGAAAGCCCGAAATGGTTCGGCTGCTGCCCGGGCTGCGGCGAGTGGAACACCATGAACGAGGAGATAAAAGCGCCCGCCGCTCCGGCGTCCAAGAGCGGCGCGAGCGCGCGCAGCGTCAAGACATATGCTCTTAGCGAGATAACCGCCGATGAGGAGATACGCTATCAGACGGGACTCACCGAGCTCGACCGCGTCCTCGGCGGCGGAATAGTCAAAGGCTCGCTGGTGCTCCTGAGCGGCGACCCCGGCATAGGCAAATCGACGATTCTTCTTCAGATATGCCAGTATATCGGCAAGGATCTCGATATTCTCTATGTCTCGGGCGAGGAGTCGGTCTATCAGATAAAGCTCCGCGCGGACAGGCTCGGGGTCACAAGCCCGACTCTCACTCTCATGAGCCAGACCGATGTTCAGGCTATATGTGAGTATATAAATATCAACAAGCCCGGGCTCGTTATCATCGACTCCATACAGACTATGGTCATAAGTGACCTCAGCTCCTCTGCGGGCAGTGTCACGCAGGTGCGCGAATCGACTTCGATGTTCATGCGCACCGCGAAGAGCAGCAATATCCCGATTATAGTCGTCGGTCATGTCAACAAGGACGGCAACATCGCGGGTCCCAAGGTGCTCGAACATATAGTTGACGCGGTGCTCTATTTCGAGGGCGACCGCAATATGTCTTACAGAATCCTCCGCGCCGTCAAGAACCGCTACGGCTCGACGAATGAAATAGGCGTTTTCGAGATGCTCGACAGCGGACTTTCTCAGGTTGAGAATCCATCTCTTATGCTCATCTCAGGCAGACCGAAGAACACTTCGGGCACCTGCATCGCCTGCGCTATGGAGGGCACCCGCCCGATACTCGCCGAGGTTCAGGCTCTTGTCAGCGCGTCGAGCTTCGGCAATCCCCGCCGTATGGCGACCGGCTTTGATTACAGCCGCATGGCGATGCTCTTAGCCGTCCTCGAAAAGCGGGCGGGCTATTTCTTCGGCAATATGGATGCCTATATAAATGTCATCGGCGGACTCAAGCTCGATGAACCCGCGACCGACCTCTCCGTTGCGCTTGCGCTTATTTCGAGCCTCAAGGATGTCCCGATAAGAGACGATGTGCTCGCTTTCGGCGAGATAGGACTCGGCGGCGAGATTCGCTCCGTCAACCACTGCGAACAGCGCATAAAAGAGGCGGCTCGGCTCGGCTTCAAGACCTGCATTATCCCGCGTCATAATTTCAAATCCGTGCCGGACAAGCTCAAAAAGGAGATAGAGGTCATCGGCGTCAAGAATGTCTATGAGGCGTTCGCGAACTGCGTTGACTGATGAATTTTATGACCCCTATAGAATCGCCGAACCTGCCGAAGAGGGGAATCACCCTCGTCGCGGTAAGCGTCGGCGCAGAAAAAGCAAAAGAATATCTTCTCTCGCGTGGTATCACTGTTTTTGATATCCTGCCGTGCGCCGCGATAACCGACGGCACAGCCGCCCACGCCGATTTGCATTTGTTGCATCTCGGCGGGCGAAAAATCATATTGAGCCGAGAGCAGTGTAACAACGCGGAAAAGCTTATTGAAATGGGCTTTGATGTGCAGGTTCTCGACACTCCGCTCGGCGATAAATATCCCGCCGATGTGCCGCTCAATGCCGCGCTTTTCGGCAATTATGCGATACTCAATCCCAAAACCGTCTGCAAAAACATCGACTTTTCCGGGCGTAGTTTAATACCCGTGCGCCAGGGCTACACAAAATGCTCGGTAGTGCCGGTGACTGAAAACGCGATAATTACCGATGATGTGTCAATAGCCTCGGCGTCCCAAAAAAGCGGACTTGCCGTCCTGCTCGTCTCAAAGGGCGATGTCGCCCTGCCCGGGCGCGAATACGGCTTTATCGGCGGCTGCTGCGGACTCATTGCGCCCGATACAATGCTCTTCAACGGCTCGCTTGCATTTCATAAAGACGGTGAAAAAATAAGAACCTTTCTCTCTTCTTTCGGCGTGCGTGCGGAGGAGACAGGGGACTTTCAATTAACCGATATCGGCTCAATACTTCCGCTCGCAGAGAGATAAGCCGAAAATCTTTTTGGAAATTACATTTTATTCCAAAATCCGATTTTTATTATTTGCCTTTGTGCTATCATATTTCGGAAAACTTCAGTGGAGGGACAGCTTAAAGGCGGCATCTTTCTCATTCTCGCCGCCGTTATATGGGGACTGTCGTTTGTGGCTCAGAGCGAGGGACTCGAGGTAATCGGAACTCTGACCTTCAACGGCATAAGAATGATTATGGGCGGCACGGTGCTCCTGCCGGTCATTGCAATAATGTCGGGAGTTCAAAAATCAAAAAACAAAAAGCTCGGCTCGGCCGAACAGAAAACGCCCGAAGAGAAGAAAAAAGACAGAAAAAGTCTTATTGTCGGCGGACTCGTCTGCGGGACGGTGCTCTGCGTGGCGAGCAATCTTCAGCAGGCGGCGTTCGGCTATACAACGGTCGGCAAGGTCGGCTTCATAACCGCGCTCTATATGCTCCTGGTGCCGATAATCAGCCTCGTTTTCTTCAAAAAGCGCGTCAGTCTGCCTGTGTGGATAGGCGTCGGACTCGGCGTTGTCGGACTCTATCTGCTGTGTGCGGGCGGCAAGGCGACTTTCGGCAAGGGCGAATTGCTCGCTCTCGCGTGCTCGGTCGGCTTTGCGATACATATTCTTGTTATCGACAAATATTCGGCTATAGTTGACGGAGTCAAGCTCTCGTGCGCGCAGTTCTTTGTCTCGGGTATAATTTCCGTCATTCTCATGTTTATCTTTGAAAAGCCGAGTATCCATGCCATAATGAGCGCCGCGCCCTATCTGCTCTACACAGGTATTTTGTCCTGCGGAGTGGCGTTCACTTTCCAGACCCTCGGCCAGCGCGATTCCGACCCCACGGTCGCTTCGCTCCTGCTGTGCCTTGAATCTGTGTTCGCTGTTATATTCGCATGGGTGCTGATAGATCAGAAAATGTCCGTAAGGGAGCTCAGCGGCTGCATCATCATGTTCGTCGCAATAGTTCTCGCCCAGCTTCCCGCAGATGTGTTCAAGAAAAAGCAAAGGGCGTAACAAATCATAATTTTATCCGACAGACCATGTTATTGCATGGTCTGTCTTTTTCTATACCCATTGATATCATTGACAAAAAGCCAATATATGGTGTATAATTAAATATGTATGATACAAAATAATGCGTAACAATCAGTCGGGGGATAACTCAATGGCAAAAGTCAAAAAGAGAGAAGAATACGGCGACGACAGCATTGAAATGCTCAAAGGCGCCGACAGGGTGCGGAAAAAACCGTCGGTTATTTTCGGCTCGAACGGTATCGAGGGCTGCGAGCACTCGGTGTTTGAAATAATTTCAAACTCCGTTGACGAGGCGCGCGAGGGCTTCGGCAACACGATTACCGTCACCCGCTTCGAGGATAAGTCCATAGAGGTTCAGGATTACGGGCGCGGTATACCCGTTGAGTTCAACCGCAGGGAAAACGAGTATAACTGGAAGCTCCTGTTCTGCGAGCTCTATGCAGGCGGAAAGTATAACACCAACGACGGCGGAAGCTACGAGTATTCGCTCGGCACAAACGGACTCGGCCTTTGCGCCACGCAGTATGCCTCGGAGTATATGGAGGCGGAGGTTCACTCGAACGGCTATTGCTATCATCTGCAGTTCAAAAACGGCGAGCCGGTCGGCGATATGATAAAAGAGCCCTACAGCAAAAAGGACACCGGCACGCGCATAAAGTGGCGCCCCGACCTCAAGGTGTTCACCGATATAGACATACCTCTCGAGTATTTTCAGGATATGATGCGCCGCCAGTCGATAGTCAACGCGGGCATCAAGTTCGTGCTCAGGAATCAGAACGGCTCGAAGTTTGAAACGTTCGAGTATTTCTATGAAAACGGCATAACCGATCACCTCAAGGAGGTCGTCGGCAACAACGCCATTTCTTCTGTCTGCACCTGGAGCGGCGAGCGAGTAGGACGCGACAGAGCGGATCAGCCCGAGTATAAGCTTAAAATAAACGCCGCGCTCTGCTTCTCGAATAAGGTCCAGCTCAAGGAGTATTATCATAACTCGAGCTACCTTGAATACGGCGGCGCACCCGACAAGGCCGTGCGCTCCGCGTTTGTGTCGCAGATAGACGCATATATAAAAAAGAACGGAAAATACCTCAAGTCCGACTCGAAGATAAATTTCCAGGATGTCGAGGACTGCCTCGTGCTCATCGTCTCGTCGTTCTCGACCGTAGCCGCCTATGAGAACCAGACGAAGAAATCCGTCACCAACAAGTTCATTCAGGAGGCGACGACCGAGTTTTTCAAGCATCAGCTTGAGATATATTTTATCGAAAACAAGCTTGACGCGGACAAGATATGCGATCAGGTGCTCGTCAATATGCGTGCGCGTGTCCGTGCTGAGACGACGAAGCTCAATATAAAAGGCAAGCTCCAGTCGAGCAACGATATGGGCAGCCGCGTGCAGAAATTCGTTGACTGCCGCAGCAAGGATGTCTCCGAGCGCGAGCTGTTTATAGTGGAGGGCGACTCGGCTCTCGGCGCCTGTAAGCAGGCGCGCGACTCGTCTTTCCAGGCGATAATCCCCGTGCGCGGAAAGATACTCAACTGCCTCAAGGCGGAATATAACAAAATATTTGCAAACGATATCATAACCGATCTGATAAAAGTTCTTGGCTGCGGAGTCGAGGTCAAGTCGAAGTCGATGAAAGATATGGTTGCGTTCAATATCGACCAGCTGCGCTGGAGCAAGGTCATAATCTGCACCGATGCCGACGTTGACGGATTCCAGATACGCACGCTTATCCTCGCGATGATCTATCGCCTTATGCCCACGCTTATCGAAAAAGGCAAGGTGTATATCGCGGAGTCGCCGCTCTATGAGATAAACTCAAAGGACGAGACGTGGTTTGCATATAACGAGCAGGAGAAGCAGGATATCCTTTCCCAGCTTGAAAACAGCAAGTTTACCATCCAGCGCTCGAAAGGTCTCGGTGAAAACGATGCGGACATGATGTCGCTGACGACGATGAATCCCGCGACCCGCCGCCTTATCCGCGTCGACCCGACCGACGCCCAGAAAACTGCCGAGATATTTGATCTCTGGCTCGGCGACAATCTCGCCGGCAGAAAAGAGCATATCGCACGCGACGGCGCGGCATATATCGACATGGCGGATGTTTCGTAACAGCTTAACTATTGAAAGGATTTTGATATAAATGGCGGGAAAAAGAGGCAAAAAAGAACCCCCGAAAAATGAAATCGATCCGCTCAAGAGCGGAGTTCATATCATCGGCGCGGGCGAAGTTGTCGAACAGCCGATAACCGATACCATTGAAACGAACTATTTCCCTTATGCGATGAGCGTCATCATGTCGCGTGCTATCCCGGAGATAGACGGCTTCAAGCCCTCGCACAGAAAGATACTCTATACCATGTACAAAATGGGTCTGCTCACCGGTGCGCGCTCAAAGTCGGCTAATATAGTCGGACGCACCATGCAGCTGAACCCCCACGGCGACGCCGCCATATACGAGACTATGGTCAGGCTCTCACGCGGCTATGAAGCTCTGCTGCACCCATATGTCGATTCAAAGGGTAACTTCGGTAAGGCGTATTCGCGCGATATGATGTGGGCGGCTTCGAGATATACCGAGGCGAAGCTCGACCCCATAAGTGCCGAGCTTTTCAAGGATATCGACAAGGACACCGTCGATTTTGTCGATAACTACGACAGCACCATGAAAGAGCCGACCCTTCTGCCGGTCACTTTTCCGAGCGTGCTCGTCAATAATAACACCGGTATAGCCGTCGGCATGGCGAGCTCCATATGCTCCTTTAACCTCGAAGAGGTCTGCCGCACGACTATCGAGCTTATCAGAAACCCTGACCACTGCGTTGCGGATACCCTCAAAGCACCCGACTTTGCGGGCGGCGCGAAGATACTCTATGACCGCGCGAAGATTGAAGAGATTTACCGCACAGGCCGCGGCTCGTTCAAGCTCTACGCCAAATATACTTATGACAAGTCGAACAACTGTATTGATATAACGGAGATCCCAATGACCTCGACCGCGACGAGCGAGTCTATAATAGAAAAAGTTATCGACAGAGTCAAGGCGGGCGCGATAAGAGAAATAAGCGATATTCGCGACGAGACGGACAAGAGCGGTCTTAAAATAACCATAGACTTAAAGAGGGGAACTGACCCCGACAAGCTCATGCAGAAGCTCTACAGGCTCACTCCGCTCTCGGATTCGTTCGCCTGCAACTTCAATGTCCTGATTGCCGGTTCGCCCCGCGTCATGGGCGTCAAAGAGCTGCTCAACGAGTGGATTGCGTTCCGCATGGAGTGCGTCAGACGCAGAACCTATTTCGACCTCAAAAAGGCGAAGGACAAGCTGCATCTGCTGCGCGGACTTGAAAAAATCCTCCTCGATATCGACAAGGCGATAAAAATCGTCAGAAATACCGAAGAGGAGGCGGAGGTCGTCCCGAACCTCATGATAGGCTTCGGAATCGACCGCATCCAGGCGGAGTATGTCGCGGAGATAAAGCTTCGTCATTTAAACCGCGAATATATCTTAAAGCGCACGCAGGATATCGAAGAGCTTGAAAAGCTCATTGCCGATCTTGAGGATATCCTCGCAAAGCGCGGCAGAGTCGGCGCGATAATTATCAGCGAGCTTGAGGAAGTTATCAAGAAATACGGCAAGCCGAGAAAGACGGAAATTATCTACGCCTCCGATATCGCAGAGGAGGAAGAGGAGGAGCAGATACCCGATTATCCCGTGACGCTCTTCTTCTCGAAGCAGGGCTATTTCAAGAAGATAACCCCGCAGTCCCTGCGTATGAGCAGCGAGCAGAAGTTCAAGGAGGGCGATGAGCTCGCCCAGACCGTGGTTACGGATAACGCGAAAGAGCTTCTCTTCTTCACAAACCGCTGCCATGTCTACAAGGCTCGCGTCAATGATTTCAAGGAGACAAAGGCGAGCGCACTCGGCGATTATGTGGCTAGCACGCTCGGCATGGACGAGGGCGAGACGGCGGTCTATATGGTCGTGACCTCGGACTATTCGGGTCATATGCTCTTCTTCTTTGAAAACGGAAAGGCGGCGAAGGTCGAGCTTTCCGCCTATCAGACGAAGACGAACCGCAAGAAGCTCATAAAGGCTTATTCAGACAAATCGCCCGCCGCGGCGATGCTCCATATCGAAAGCGATGTCGAGCTTGTTATAATCTCTTCCGCGGGCAGACACCTTCTGATAAATACCGGCGCAATCTCGCCCAAGACTACCAAGGACACTCAGGGAGTCGGCGTTATGAGCCTCAAAAAGGGTCAGAAGGTTATGACCGTCCGTGCGTATAAAGAAGGGGAGTTCGCCAAGGCGTACAGATATAAGACAAAGAACCTGCCCGCCGCCGGAGCGCTGCTGAGCGCGGAGGACAAAGGCGAGCAGCTTGAGCTCGGAATATAAAAAAGACCGTTTGCAAGGCTTCCCCGCAAAACGGTCGGCGGGAAAAGCCCTGCAAACGCATTGACTTCGGACTCTTGCCGCTGAGAGTAGTTTGCTCAGCTGCGTGCTGATAATACATCTTTCGGAAGGAAAATTTCTCCGTTCGGCAAAAGTTTTTGTAAAAACTATTGAAATGTGTCAAAGTATATGCTAAAATATCTTAGCAATTTGTGTTTGGAGGTTAACTTCATGGCAGTACATGAGATTATA
>OHJY01000671.1_pt1 | contig 12668 bp, 10 predicted proteins | sample 1568681 | NCBI WGS metagenome assembly OHJY01 (sample SAMEA3879540, study PRJEB24766) | human gut metagenome | biome: human-associated habitat; feature: feces | place: USA | collected 1985/1987
TGAGTGTGTCGAAGAAGTCAGTATATGCCTTGGCATAGTCTTCTCCGGGATAGCGGAGCAGGGGACGCTGCTTGTCCTCTGCATATTTGATGAGCGACTCGGTGATAGGTGTCTGGCCCTCGATTACTCCGTCGGAATAGTCGATGGCAAGTTTGCCTAACTCAATCAGGTCAAAGTGGTCATCGTATGGCTTCAGCAGTTCTTCGTTGGCCTCCTTGAACTCGAGGGTCTTCTTGAAGTTCTCGCCGAGTATGTTTTTGAGCTCGTTGGGATACAAAGCCATGGCAACCTTGGTATTGGCGAAGGTGGGCTCGTCGTGGTAGGCGGTTTTCACATAGAAAGGAATGACGGCCGACATCCATCCCTGACAAACGATGAGGTCGGGCGACCAGCGGAGCTTCTTGACAGTCTCCAGCACACCACGGGCAAAGAAGATGGCACGCTGACCATTGTCGGTGTATTCATTGCCGCTTTCGTCCATGGCCATCTGGCGCTTGGCGAAATAGTCTTCGTTGTCAATGAAGTATACCTGTATTCTTGAAGTGGGTATTGACGCAACCTTTATAATCAGTGGATGGTCGGTGTCGTCGATGACCAAATTCATTCCAGACAGTCTGATAACCTCGTGGAGCTGGCCACGGCGCTCATTGATGACGCCCCACTTGGGCATAAATGTGCGTATCTCAAAGCCGGCGTCTTGAGTCATGCGAGGTAAGTCGCGGCCAATGACTGACATTGCGGACTCGGGGAGGTAAGGATTGATTTCCTGGTTGACGAATAGTACTTTCTTTGCCATAATATGTGTATTAATGCATTTTATGTGTTTCCACATTTGGCTGCAAAGGTACGAAAAAAAAATGGTTCTACCAAATTTTTTCGTACCTTTTTTCTTATTTTTTATTTTGCAGGGCTTGTTGGAACAACTGGAGCTGCCTTCTGGGCATCTGCACCAGCTGCAGGAATAGCCTTCTGCGCACCTGCTGCTGCATCCTTGCTAGCACCTGGCATAGCAGGAAGAGCGGTCTGCTCCTGAGTGGCTCCCTCCAAAACACTGCTTTCGCCAGCTGCCTGAGGGGCTACATAAGCACATGCCACGCTGATGACAACCAAGGCTGCAGCGAGGCCCCATGTTAATTTCTCAACAATGTCAGTGGTCTTGCGAACACCCATGATTGAGTTGGTTGAAGAGAAGTTACTTGCAAGTCCACCTCCCTTTGATTCCTGGATGAGCACGATGAAAATCATCAGGATAGCTACCAGGACGATTAATACTACTAATAATGTGTAAGCCATTTTTTAAAACTAGTTTTATTTATTTATTATTCTTCTTTATTTCTTCTTGCTGTTCAGCATCAGTTTCTCAAGGAATCTGAGCTGGTCAACATAATATCCGTTCTTGTTAGGATGCTGCTGATGCAGGCGGCTGATGATTTCGTAAGCCCTCTGATACTTGCCCTGCTTGATGTAGATGCGGGCGAGGGTTTCGGTGAATACACCGCTGTTTTCCTCTTCGCCATCCTTGCCGGAATCGGTCTGAAGTTCGGGAGTAAATTCTGGTTTGTAATCTTCGTCCTGCTGGATTTTAGGCAGTTTGAAACCGCCATCCTCCATAAAGTCGTCGATGAGACTCATGGTGCGCGAAGTATCTTCTGGCTCCTGCTGGTCTTCGGTCTCCATGAGATAAGCCACATAGTCTACAGCCGCGTCAGCAGGTGTAGGCTTACGTTTCTCCTTCTTCTCTTCTTCGTCTTCTTCCATAGGAATGGATCCCAGGAAGTGATCGATGAGGTCGCTAGTACGGTCTCCGTGTTTTTCTGCTCCTATTCCTCTTACGCCTTGCTGCTTGTCGGATTCAGCCTCTTCAGGGGCGTTTTTTATCTGATAGTGGGCTGCCTCTACCATCTCGAAGATAATCTTACGGTCGGTGATGTAGATGGCTGCACGGCGCAGTTCTTCGTCGAAACTCGGGTCGTGGAGCAGGTACAGATTCTTCAACATCAGCAGGCGTGCCGTCTGATAATACGGATATAAGGCCAAGAGGGCGCGCAAGTCGTAGAGCGTCTCTCGGTTCATTTCCTCCGGGTGTTGTATCAATCTGTTTAATTCCACGATATTTTTACTTTATTTTATTTTGAACTTTAAACATTGAACATTGAGTTTTGAACTTTATGATTAGTAAAGCCGTTAAATTCTTCACTCTTCGTTCTTCACTTACTTTACCAGTTAGCTACCGTAGCGTTGAATATCTGGTCTACCAGGTCTTTGATAATCTGGGTTACCAGTTCTTCCTGCACCGAGGCAAGGCTCTGAGTGGTGTCGTAGGTCTTGGCAGATGTAAACTGCTTTTCAAAGTCCTCGGCATGGTTCTTGGTGTTGGTGAAACGTACGTTTACGGTGATACTGAGCTCGGTCTGTGCTGAGTGTCCCTCAGAACTAACCGACTTGTTGCGCTGAGAATATTGGGTGATTTCGCCCTCTATCTTCAGGTCTCCGTTGCGTGACACCTGTATGAGCTGGGTGTTGCTGGCAAACTTATCCTTGAGTTCATTGTTGAACATTGGACCCATCGGACCCCACACATACGAACTTCTGATAGGGAAGTCGGCTATCTGTATGGTCTTGGTTTTGGTGTAGTCGATGCTGGCACCGTTGAACTTGTAGCTCACGGAGCATGCTGCCATGACCGCTACCATCAGTGTGACTCCTATTATATATAGGTACGCGCGTATATGCTTCATAACTTATATTTGTTAATCTTTCTGTACAGAGTTCTGTCGGAGATTCCCAGTTCTTCTGCCGCTTTCTTGCGGTTTCCGTTGTTTCTCTCCAGTGCCTTTTCTATCATCTGCTTGCTAAGGTCGCTGAGGTTCAGATTCTCGTTTTCTTCCTTGATCTCCTCAATCTCAGCATCCTCAGCTTCGGGTTTGTAAGTGCCCCTCATGCCTCCTGTAGCTATTTCCTGACGGATGTGTTGTAGCTCGTCGAGATCGGTAATCGGAGGTACGGAAGTAACCGGAGAAACCGATGGAACGGATGATACGGACGGAACCGGAGAAACCGATGAAACCGGAGATACGGATGATACTGGAGCTACCTGGGTATTCGGCTGAACCGGAGAAACATATCCGCCTGTACCGCCCAACTGGCGTGCTTCATCGAGTTGCTTGCGCAGGCTGTTCATCTCTCGTCTCAGGTCGCTCACGTTGCCCCTCAGTTCGTAGAGAATCTTGTATAGCAGTTCGCGCTCGCTGGCGTAGCTATGGTCGTCCTTGCCATCCTTCTGTATGGTGGCGAGCTGTGTAGACTCCTCATCTCTCGGAATAAACTGGGTGAGGGTCTGTGCATCGATTTCTCTTTCTCGGCTCAGCACTGACATCTGTTCGGTAATGTTCTTGAGCTGTCTCACATTTCCCGGCCACTTGTATTTCAGCATGATCTGCCTGGCCTCATCTGAGAGTGAAATCTTAGGCAGACGGTATTTTTCGGCCATCTGCATGGCGAAGAGGCGGAAGAGCAGGAGAATGTCATCGCCACGCTCTCTCAATGCAGGCATCTGTATCGGGATGGTGTTGAGGCGGTAGTAGAGGTCCTCGCGAAAGCGGCCTTCGCTCACAGCCTTGCGCATGTTTACGTTGGTGGCTGCCACGATGCGGACATCCGTTTTCCTTATCTCAGTTCCACCCACGCGGATGTATTCTCCCGTTTCGAGCACGCGCAGCAGTCTTGCCTGCGTCTGAATCGGGAGTTCGCCCACCTCGTCGAGGAAGATGGTACCCTTGTTGGCAATACCGAAGTATCCTTCGCTTTCGCCTATGGCTCCAGTGAAGGAACCCTTCTCATGTCCGAAGAGTTCGCTGTCAATGGTTCCCTCCGGAATGCTTCCACAGTTGATGGCGAAATATTTCTCTCTGCGGCGTGGCGAATTGTCGTGAATCACCCTTGGAATGATTTCCTTACCCACACCGCTCTCGCCGATGATGAGCACGGAGAGATCGGTCGGCGCTACCTGTAGGGCTACGTCGAGCGCATGGTTCAATCCGTCGCTGTTACCGACGATATTGTAGCGTTGTTTTATCTTTTGTAGTTCGGAAGTATCCATTTAGCTGCCAAAATTACTCATTTTTTCTGAATTATCTGCATTTTTTTTTTATTTTAACGTTCGGGAGGTCTGATTACAGGGAAGATTTGCCTTTTTTGCGTCATCTTCCCTCCCGAATCTTTCTTTATTCCGCTTTTTCTCGGGAATAGGGAATCTTTCTCTTATCCCTTTTTCTTAGGGATGGAGAATCTTACCTTCTCACTCTCGTCACGCTTCTCGTGGTAGAGTTTAGGCAGTGGATTCTCGTAGGCCTCATCATAGTCTTCGCGGTTGCAGAAGGCATCCAGCGCCAAGTAGATGGCGTGGCGGAAGGAGATTGCATCGGCTTCGTTGCAGCCCGTGATGCTGTAGCTAGGAGTGGTGTTGGCGGCGGTGTGCACGAGTGGCAGACCGGCAGTAAAGAGTACGCCATCCTCGGTGTAGAGAGAATGGAACGGGGTAGTAGCCTGATCATGATACATGGCCATGATGCCGTCGAACTCTACGAAATGGCCGTTGCCGAAGAATTCGTCAGTAGGGTAAGGACCAAAAGCTTGTATTTTCTGCTCGGCAAGCTGGTCAATGGCTGGGATGATGATGCTGGCTTCCTCTGGTCCGCAGCTCTCCTCACCGTTGTTGCTAGGATTCAGGGCGAGCACGGCGATGCGCGGGTTGGTAATCATGAAGTCTCGCTTCAGTGATGTGTGCATCTGCTTCACCTTCTCGATGATGAGTTCCTGGGTGATAGCTGCCGGCACGTCCTTGAGCGGAGTCTTTCCGGTTACGGATGCGATGCGAAGGTCGCCACCGCAGAGGATGGAAAGGCCCTTGGCACCTTCGCCCAGGCAAGTTTCAATGTATTCCTTGTGGCCCTTGAACTGGAAGCCCTCAAATTGTGCGTTCTGGTTGTTTACCGGTGCGGTAACGAGCACGTCGAAGAGCTCGTCGCGGTAGTCGGTCATGGCTCGGTCAAGTGCCTTGATGGCTGCCGTACCCGATTCCTGAGTAGGCATGCCCATGTCAACCTTTACCTCCTCGTCTACAGCTGGCAGGAGGTTGATTCTTCCGTCTTCAGCATCTTCTGCTTTCTGGATGATGGAGAACTGGGCAGGCAGATTCATCGCCTTGCGGTAATAAGCTGCCACTTTAGGCGAACCGTAGATGATAGGGGTACAATACTCCAACATCTCTGGCTCACTGAATGCCTTAAAAATGAGTTCGTATCCGATACCGTTGGTATCTCCGTGAGTGATGGCCACTCTAATCTTTTTGCTGTCCATTTATCGTTTTATTTTATAGTAGAAATCGCAGCTTCTAGCTGCTTGATTAATATTTTCTTTTTCATTTCGGGCGCATAGACGAAGCCGATGATGATGATTTCATCTCCCGTTTTTCTCAGGCGGATGCGCCTCATCGCGTAGGGGCCTCCCATGGCGTCGCCCTTCATTTCCCAGAGTCCTTTTTCTGAAAGGACCGGGATTATCATGTACATGCTGTCGGTTTCGCCGGGCATATTGGTTCGGAGAATGCTATCAATCTGCTGCTTCTCTTGAGGTGAAAAAGCATCTGAATTTTTCACTCTTCGTTCTTCACTCTTCACTTTCATTACGAGCAGGTTCTTCATGCCCGAGCTGGCGTTGTTTGAGATCCAAATGAAGTTCTTCGCCTTCTTGCTTGCTTGCATTTCGGCAGGGATGATCATGCTGATGCCGAAGTTCTTCTTTACCAGCTGCTGCATCTCGCGGTTCTGCTTGCTCGGGTTGGTGGAGATGATGGAGGCGAGGTGCTCCAGTTCAGTCTCATCTACGAGCTGGCGCAGTTTCTCGGGGTTGAGTTTCTCTCTGAGTTGCTGCAGTGAGCGGGCAGAGATGCGGATGACGGTCTGCGGTGAAGCATTCTCGTTGCGGCTCAGCCTGACTGAGAATTCCGCTGCTGGGATGTTCACTACGATGCGAGTTCTTACGAGCAGGTAGCTGTCGTGGATCTTGCCCTTCTTAACCTGGATGAGCCGGCAGAGCGGTTCGGGTTGGGGCAGGGCTGGCACCTCTTCCGTCAGTATCTTCGTAACGATGCTGTCGGTATCTCCCTTGAGTACCACCTCGTAAGGCTGTCCTGTGCTTTTGGGCAGTTTTCTGTTTCTTCCTCCTCCCGGGCTGCAACTTGCCAGAAAAAGGAACAAAAGACAGCCGGCAAGTAGGATCTTTAAAGATTCTCTAACCATTTTTCCCCCACCTTTCCTTGCTTATTCATCTTCTCTTCATCCTCGTGCTCACGGATTTCTCCGATTTTCTTCGAGGTGCTGAGCAGACCGCAGGCGGCGTAGATGTCCTGGCCGCGGCTGGCACGGATGGTGGTGAAGACACCATGCTGGGTGAGGTAATCACGGAACTGCTCCATCTTCTCATCATCCACACCTTGCAGAGGAATGTCTGGAATTTGGTGGAAACGAATCAGGTTGAAGCGGCAGTCAAGTCCCTTCACCAGCTTGATGATGGCCTTGGCATGCTGCATACTGTCGTTTACGCCCTTAAAGACGATGTATTCGAAACTCAGGCGGCGTTGATGAGAGAAATCATAGTTCCTCAGCAGTTCTACTACCTGCTCAATGCCCATGCCCCTTTCGGCAGGCATCAGTTCAGCGCGCTCAGAAGGGATAGGGTCGTGCATGCTGATGGCCACATGGCAGTCGCTCTCTTCCAGGAACCGCTTCAGCTTGTTCTTCACGCCCACCGAACTTACCGTGATGCGCTTCGGGCTCCATGCCCAGCCGTAGGCGGCGGTGAGAATCTCTGTGGCGCGCAGCACATTGTCGAGATTATCCATCGGCTCGCCCTGACCCATGAACACGATGTTGGTAAGTTTGTCCACCTCCGGCAGCGAGTAAACCTGGTTCAGAATGTCGCCTGCAGGCAAGCTGCCCTCAAACCCCTGCTTGCCGGTCTGGCAGAACAGGCAGTTCATCTTGCATCCCACCTGCGAAGAAACGCACAGCGTGGCGCGGTCTTTGTCGGGGATGTAAACCGTCTCGACAAATTTGCCGCTTCGGGTAGGGAAGAGGTACTTGATGGTACCATCCACCGAATGTTGCGCATCGGAATATCCGAAGCATCCTATTTCGTATTCGGCAGCGAGTTTGGCACGGTTCGCCTTCGAGATGTTGGTCATCTCATCAATGCTCTTCACATGCTGCTCATAGAGCCACTTCGCCATCTGCCCACCGGTGAAGGCGGGCATGCCTAAGTCCTTTGCCACCTGCTTCAATTCGGCAAGTGTAAGGCCTAAAAGATATTTTTTTTTATTATTCATACTGCAAAGATAGTGTTTTTTGCCGAAAAATTAGTATCTTTGCCACATATTTTAATATAATAAGATAAAATAAAGATAAAAAACACAGATTTAGCCCCCCGAAAAGGGCTGAAGTGAACAAAAATAACGTAAGAAAATGAGAGAAAAAATAGACCTTTTCTTGCCTTGCGAATACATCGACGATGCGCAGAATGCCTTGTCGGTGCTTCATGAGTACAAGACTGTACAGCATATCCACTTCCTGGTGAGTGCTGATTTTGCCGCTCATCATCAGGTGCCCGAAGGATGTACGTTTGTCATCACCGACCGCCTGGAAAGCAGTAACACCATTGTCAGCATCGCTGAAAATACAGATGCCGACTACGTGATGATCTGTACCCGCCACACCACCATAGGATGGGGAAACAACACGCTGGAGCGATTCCTCAGAGTGGCAGATGATACGGATGCCGTCATGGTTTACGCCGACCACTACAAGATGGTGGAAGGCAAAATGGAGAAACATCCGGTAATTGACTACCAGTCAGGTTCTTTGCGAGATGACTTCGACTTTGGAAGCCTCTGGTGCATCAAGGCACAGGCGCTGGCCGACTACATCGCCCAACCCGACCGCGAAGAGTATCAGTTTGCCGCCCTCTACGACCTCCGTCTCTATCTGAGCCGCGTGGGCGAAATCTTCCATCTCAACGAATTCCTCTATTCAGAAGCCGAACTCGACACCCGTAAGAGCGGCGAGAAGCAGTTTGACTATGTAAACCCGCGCAACCGCGAGGTGCAGATTGAGATGGAAAAGGCATGCACCCAGCATCTGGGCAAGGTGGGCGCCCTGATAGACACCACCTTCTACCGCCAGCCCGACTTCGGTGAGCAGGATTTTGAATACGAGGCATCTGTCATCATCCCCGTCTTCAACCGTGAAAAGACGGTGGCTGATGCCGTGAAGAGTGCGCTGGGACAGAAGGCCAACTTCAAGTTTAACGTCATCGTGGTAAACAACCATTCTACCGACCGCACCGGCGAAATACTGGATGAACTTAAAGTCGACAACCTGATACAGATTGTGCCGGAGAGAACCGACCTGGGAATAGGCGGATGCTGGAACGAAGCCATCAACAGCAGTTTCTGCGGAAAGTTTGCTGTACAGCTTGACAGCGATGACCTCTATTCTTCACCAAAGACACTTCAGAAGATAGTAGATGCCTTCTACAAGCAGAAGGCAGCCATGATTATCGGCTCATACCGCATGTGCGACTTCGACCTCAACACCCTGCCACCGGGACTGATAGACCACAAGGAGTGGACCGATGAAAACGGATGCAACAATGCGCTGCGTATCAACGGATTAGGTGCTCCGCGCGCCTTCTTTACTCCGCTGGTCAGACAGATCCAGTTTCCTAACACCTCGTATGGTGAGGATTATGCGCTCGGCTTGGCATTTTCGCGCCGTTATCGCATCGGCAGAATCTACGACGAACTCTACCTCTGCCGCCGCTGGGGAGGTAACAGCGATGCAGCCCTCAGCGTAGAGAAGGTGAACGCCAACAACCTGTATAAGGACCGCCTGCGCACCATGGAACTGAAGGCACGCCAGCACATGCTGCAGGGCAAGGCCGACATTATGGAAGACAGCAGCATCTCGCGTTTCTTCAACCGTCAGCTGGAGGTTTGGACCGATGCGCGCCACCGCTTCCGCGACCTCAAGCATGTAGAAACCCGCCAATTCTCCGACCAGCTGAAACTGCAGTGGAACCCAGCCCGCATCGTAAGTACGGGCGCCAAGATAGATAAGAAAACCCTGGGCGAGCGCCTTTGTTTCCTTTGCGACAAGAACCGTCCTAAGGAACAGATGTCGAAGCAGATAGACGAGAAATTCCATCTTCTGGTGAATCCGTTCCCGATTCTGCCAGTCCACTTCACCATTCCGGCACGCAAGCATCAGCCTCAGCTCATCTACAAGAACTACGGCGAGATGCACCGCTTCATCAGTCTGCACAGCGACCTGATGGTGTTCTACAACGGTCCGAAGTGTGGTGCATCGGCTCCAGACCATCTTCATTTCCAGGCAGGAACCAACGGCATCCTTCCTCTTCAGACCAACTGGCAGCGTCTCTCCCGCAACCTGACCGACATCATCTCTCTCAATGATGAGGAGAAAATCTCAGTGGTTCGCGACTTCATCGTTCCCGCCTTCGTCATCATCTCGAAGAGTGCTGAGAGCGATGAGGCCCTCTTCCGCCGTCTCTACAAGGCAATGCCTCAGCGTGGCGACGAAACCGAACCGATGATGAACATCATCTCCTGGCGCAAGGGCGAGGAATTCATCAGCGTGGTCATTCCGAGAGAAAAGCACCGTCCGGAAGCCTATTTTGCCGAAGGCGACGCCCAGTTTGTGGTTTCGCCGGGAGCACTGGATATGAGCGGACTCATCATCACCCCTCGTGAGGAAGATTTCCGAAAGCTGACCGAGGAGAAAGCCCTCTCGCTGCTGCAGGAATGTGGCGTTTCGGAAGAAAAGATGAACGCCATCATCGCCAAACTGAAGGCATCTAAGGATGCCGAGGATGCAGCCGAAGCCTCTTCCACCTTATATAATAAAGGTAAGCAGCCCGACGTAACGGTGGGCATCGTGAGTGCGCAGAAGATTCATTTCTCGCTAAACAAACCTTATCTTGCCAAGGGCGAAAAGGTGCTGGGCGAACAGGTGGTAGAATTCTCAGAGGGCGGTGTGCTCTGGAACGGCAACCAGTACAGCCAGCTCACCTTCCATCCGCAGAGTGCCGACGCCTCGTTTTCGCTGAGCGACGTAACCATCGGTGTCAACTTCCACTGGGAGCGCAAGGAAACCCAAACCTTCCTGGGCACGCTCCGCTTTGTGGTAGAATCGGATAAGATTGTGGCAATCAATGAGTTGCCTGTAGAGAAATATCTGGAGAGCGTCATCAGCAGTGAAATGAGTGCCACTTCGAGTCTCGAACTCCTGAAGGCGCACGCCGTCATCTCTCGTTCATGGCTCCTGGCACAGATGAAGAAGCGCCGAGAGGTGGCTGAGAGCGGCAACAACTTCTTCTCCTTCACCAAGAAGGAAGATACGCTCATCCGCTGGTACGACCGCGAAGACCACACCCTCTTTGATGTATGTGCCGACGACCACTGCCAGCGCTACCAGGGTATCACCAAGGAAACATCGCCCCATGTAGCTGAAGCCATCCGCCAGACCAAGGGACAGATTCTGATGGACGGCGACGAAATCTGCGATGCAAGATTCTCGAAATGCTGCGGCGGAATAACCGAGGAATTCCAGTATTGCTGGGAGGACACGCCGAAGACTTATCTCACGGCGGTTCGCGACATTGCCCTGGGCGTGGAACATACACTGCCTAATCTGACCAATGAGGAAGAGGCTGAGAAATGGATCCGCTTCAATCCGCCAGCTTTCTGCAACACGCAGGACAAGAAAATCCTGTCAGAAGTGCTCAATGACTATGATCAGGAAACCGTCAATTTCTACCGCTGGAAGGAAACGCTCAGTCAGGAGAAGTTGCAGCAGCTCATCGCCGACAAACTGAAGATGGACCTGGGTGCCATCCTAGACATGAAGGCCGTGGAGCGCGGCAAGAGTGGAAGAATCAGCAAACTCCAGATCATCGGAACAGAGAAGACCTTTACCATCGGTAAGGAACTCGAAATCCGCCGTACGCTGAGCGACAGTCATCTGCTGAGTTCAGCCTTCGTGGTGGATAAGTATGATAAGGATGAACAGGGAGTGCCTCAGCGTTTCGAACTCATCGGAGCCGGTTGGGGGCACGGAGTAGGCCTCTGCCAGATTGGTGCTGCCGTGATGGGCGAGCAGGGTTATCATTATGACGCCATCCTGCTGCACTACTATCAGGGTGCTGAAATCAAGAAACTTTATAAATAGTGATGTAAAATGGTAACAAAGAAAAACAGTCGGAGTCCATGGGCATGGATTCCGACCCTCTATTTTGCAGAAGGACTCCCCAACGTCATCGTAACCGCCCTCTCTGTGGTGATGTACATGCAGTTGGGGCTGACCGATGCTGAGGTGGGTCTCTATACCGGATGGCTCGCCCTTCCCTGGGTCATCAAGCCCTTGTGGAGTCCGTTCATAGATTTGCTGAAGACTAAGCGCTGGTGGGTGCTCACCATGCAGGCTCTCATCGGAGCTGCCCTTGCCGGCATCGCCTTCTCGCTGCCTACCGCCTTCTGGTTTCAGGCAACGATGTGCTTCTTCTTCCTCATCGCCTTCTGTAGTGCCACCCACGACATTTCGGCAGATGGTTTCTACATGATTGAGCTGGATGAACATACGCAGACTAAGTTTGTAGGCTTGCGAAATACCTTCTACCGCCTCGCCATCATCTTTGTGAATGGTTTTCTGGTGATGCTGGCAGGTGTGCTTCAGGTTCTCTTCCGCAACCAGATTCGCTTCTCATGGGCGCTTATCTTTTACGGACTGGCAGGTATCTTCATCGGTTTGTGGCTCTACCACAGCCGCTTTATGCCACGCCCGAAGGATGATATGCAGACCGACAGAACGGTGGGTGAAGTGGCTCATGAACTGAAGAACATGTTCCGCACCTTCTTCGTGAAGTTCGGATTAGGTGAAACCGTCTGTGTGATGCTCTTTCTCTTGCTCTACCGATTCCCTGAAGCGCTTCTGAACACCATGACCAAGACCTTCATCCTCCGTCCTAATTCGCAGGGTGGACTGGGACTGTCACCTCAGGAATATGGCTTTGCCAACGGTACTGTGGGATTGATAGGTTTGCTGCTGGGTGGAATTCTTGGTGGTATTCTGGTGAGCAGGGATGGAATGAAGAAATGGCTCTGGCCTCTGGTTTGCGCCATCACCTTGCCTGATGTGGTTTACATCTATCTGAGTTATTCGCTCAACAGTAACCTCATCGTGGTTTCCAGCTGTCTTTTTGTCGAGCAATTGGGTTATGGTCTGGGCTTCACGGTTCTTACCCTCTACATGCTGTTCTACAGTCAGGGAAAGTTCAAAACCTCCCATTATTCCATCTCGGATTGATGCTGCCGGGCATGGTTTCTGGATATCTGAAGGATATGGTAGGTTACCGCATGTTCTTCATCATCGTGATGGCATGTTGCGCCATCACTTTCCTGGTTACTGCTTTTCTGAAGATTGATCCTAATTTCGGAAAGAAAAAGGAGAAGGAAGAGGATGAAGCGGAATTGGACGCGATAGAATAAATGATTATGTTAACGTAAAAACGAGGATGTGCGAACATCCTCGTTTTTA
>OHJY01000685.1_pt1 | contig 12523 bp, 8 predicted proteins | sample 1568681 | NCBI WGS metagenome assembly OHJY01 (sample SAMEA3879540, study PRJEB24766) | human gut metagenome | biome: human-associated habitat; feature: feces | place: USA | collected 1985/1987
AGGAGGATCTTGAATTTAAGGAGGCGTAAAAATGGCAACTGCAGAAAACCGCAAAAGTGAACTATTCAAAGTATATCGTTTCCCGATTCTGCTGATCATTTCGATTATTGTCGGCTGCATCGTCGGTGTTGTGATGGGGCCGAAAGCATCCATGTTCAAACCATTCGGAGATATTTTCCTGAATCTTCTCTTTACAACGGTTGTGCCACTGGTGTTTTTTACGATCTCTAGCGCTGTTGGTAATATGATAAGCATGAGGAGACTGGGAAAGATCTTGGGTAACCTTCTGCTTGTATTTGTTGTTACCGGCATGATTGCATCGGCGGTCATTATCGTGGCGGTCAAAGTATTCCCACCGGCACAGGGCGTTCAGATGGATCTGCCGGCTATGACGCAAGAGGTGCAGCAAATCAATTTTATCGAACAGGTGGTCAAGATATTGACCGTGGACGACTTTGTGGGCCTGATGTCCAAGGCCAACATGATGCCACTGATCGTGTTTTCTGTTCTGTTTGGCTTCTGCGTCAGTTTAACCGCAGAGGCAGGAAATGAGATTGGCAAGCTGCTGGATATGCTCTCTAATGTGCTGATGAAGGCGGTCAACATCATTATGTGGTATGCTCCAATCGGTCTGGCTGCATATTTTGCCAATCTGGTTGGCCAGTTTGGTTCCACGCTGATTGGCGCGTATCTTAGAGCACTGGCACTGTTCTATCCCATTTGCGTCATGTATTTCTTCGTGTTCTTTGCGCTGTACGCGCACTATGCGGCAGGCAAGGAAGGTGTGAAGTCCTTCTTCAAACACATTTTTCCAGCTGCGGTAACGTCCCTTGCTACGATGAGTTCTCTTGCCACGATGCCGGTTAACCTGAATGCGGCAGAAAAAATCGGTATCCCCAAGGATATCAGTAAGATTGTTCTGCCCATCGGCGCCACCATGCACATGGACGGCGGTTGCCTGTCCTGCATTTTAAAGATCGCATTTCTGTTTGGCATCTTTGGCCGTGACTTCAGCGGGATCGGCACTTATGCCAGCGCCATTTTGATCTCAGTGGTTGGCGGCGTTGTGATGTCCGGTGTTCCCGGCGGCGGTATCATAGGCGAGATGCTGATCGTGAACGTCTATGGCTTCCCGGCCGAGGCACTGCCCATTATTATTACGATGGGATTCTTGGTGGACGCTATTTGCACGGTGCTGAATGCCTGCGGCGATACAGTTGCTTCCATGATGATCGCCAGACGCGTGGAAGGCAAGGACTGGTTTAAGCGTGCCCATGAAAAGATCAATGTCGAGGTGGTTGACAGAGCGGCCGAGACAATGTCTGATCAGGCGATGACCTGCGAGACTCAATAGAAAAGAAAAAGGACGAGGGCTTGCACCTCGTCCTTTTTTATGGCAGATAGGTCGATTCAAATTTTACCCAGCGTTTTGCGCTGACAGATCTTCACGATTATTTTCCCAGATTCATCAGAACCAGACTGGCAATCGCAAATAAGATCCCGATCACTTTTCGGCGGTTTAGTGTTTCTCCATAGAACATTGCTCCGAACAAGGTCGTCAGCAAAATGTTGCCCCCGCTTAGCGTGGGGAATACAACGCTTGCCGGAATTTCGGTCAATACTACGATGGTGGCATAAGATGCGATCAAGTTGGACACGCCAATCAGGCCGCCGAGGATAAGTTCTTCTTTCTTTAAATGAAGACAATGCTTTTTCTTATACAGCACGGCAGCTGACAGAATCAGGCATACAAAAAATGCCAGAAAGTTGAACATGAGGATATGCTCGTCTACGGAGTGGATCGTATAGACTTTTTTTGCAATTTCTGCAAGTCCGCCGACTAAGAATACAATGGGAATCATTCCTGAAAAGGTCTTTTTCCCCTCCAATAGCAGACAAAAGGCGATGCAGGCAATGACCAAGCCGAGAATGAGATTGACCGTCATCTCTTCGCCCCACAGCCGAACGGTTACACCCGAAGCTACGATAATACCCAAATTGGAGGCCAATGTGGTCAGGCTCGGACCAGAGTGCTCAATGCCCTTTTGCGTCACATCAAAACAGAGGTAGTAGAAAAGGCCGTTGATTATACCCAACAGAATCCCATAGGTATAGAGAGAATTCGTTTCCCATATGACCGGCGAGTGCAGCAATAGTTTCAAGTTGAATGTTCCGTCCGGCCAACCCAATACAAACAGAATGATGGCCGACATAGCGACAACACAAATGTAATTGGATAGAATCACCGCTGTACCGTCCAATTTTCGCTTGGCAGCCTCCGAAAAACCCAGATTGAGAAATGATGCGGATACGATACTGATAATCAAAAGTATGATCATAGTCGCTTTATCCCTCTTTGCATAAGATTTTGTTTATTCTGCCTGCTGGCATAGCTTGCTGATTGATAACTACAACCACCGATGGGCGTAGAGAACTCTTTTACTCGCTCTCTGCGCCCATGGTCATGTCATACAGAATTCTCACCGGCGATCGTTCCTGCTTGATCGGCTCTCTCCATAAGCTATCAGCCGTTTGGGGAAGATGATAAGGCCTGTTGCTGAATAAAAAATGGAAAACTGTGCACAATAATGAAATAGTATTTCAGTATTGATCACATTGTAGTATCCTTGTCAACTGAACGCTGTGTTTTTATACAGAAAGTGAAAATAATTCCACTATTGTATACAACATGATGCCCGAACGCGGATCCTTTTGAGCCTGCGGCAGAGAATATTGCAATTCCAATGTAGACTTTTTCCGCCGATGCGTGTAATCGACGATTCCCGATGGTAATACCATTTCCGACCTGCATATGATGATCCGGCATGCTGCAACCGAGCACGGTATTGCAGAGCCTTCTGGCAAAGGCCTGCGCGAGTGTGATGCTGCCCTTCAGCATGAATCTGCTGGATACGCTGGGCACCCTCACAGGGCGCAGCTGTAGTATCAGTCATACAGCCCGTGCATGGGTTATCCATCGCGCATCGCAGCTTTATCGGCTGGAAGAGATCGAATTGGTACGCGGAAATGTCCAGATAGATGCAAAGAGCATCGGAGAGAAGGCAGTGCCTCCTTCCCGATGCTCTTTGCGCATTTTTCATCTTATTGTGTCCTTTTTGCTTCAGCAGAAAGGACGATCTCCCTGCTGCCGGCAGTGCCCAGCTCTGTTGGCAGCATTGACCGTTGTGTCGCTGCTGAACCCCAAATCGCTCATTCCCCACTTTCCAATGCGGCAGCGAGAAAACCCTGAAACAGCGGGTGAGGCCGGGTGGGGCGGCTTTTGAATTCGGGGTGATACTGCACACCAACATAGAAGGGCTGGCTGCTCAGCTCCACTGCCTCCACCAATCTCCCGTCAGGGGAGAGCCCGCTTATGGTCATTCCCGCCGCCCGCAAAGCATCTCGATAGTCGTTATTGAACTCATAGCGGTGGCGGTGACGCTCCCAAATCTGTGCGCCTCCATAGCATCGCGCCATGGTCGTTCCCTCGGCGATCACACAGGGATAACTGCCCAGACGGAGGGTACCGCCCTTGTCGATGTCCTCGCCTTGACCAGGCATAAAGTCGATGACCTTATGGCGGCACTCCGGGGCAAATTCACCCGAATCGGCGCCTGTAAGACCGAGTACATGGCGGGCAAATTCGATGACGGCAATCTGCATACCGAGGCAAATGCCCAGATAGGGAATGCGATGCTCCCGGGCATATTGAGCCGCCAGAATCATGCCTTCGATGCCGCGGCTTCCGAAGCCGCCCGGGACAAGAATCCCGTCAAGCTGGGAGAGCAGCTCGTCCTGCGTGTCTGCCGTGACCGTCTCCGAGTCGATCCATTGAATGTCCACCTTTGCACCAAGGGCAAACCCGGCGTGCCGCAAGGCCTCCGCAACAGACAGATAGGCATCGTGAAGCTGCACGTATTTTCCCACAAGGCCGATGCTTACCGACTTGCTGCGGCTCTTGATGGCAGCGACCATCGCCTGCCACTGGCTCAAATCCGGCTCAGGTGTGGATAGCCGCAGTTCTCGGCAGACCACCGCAGACAGATTCGCCCGCTCCAAATAGAGAGGAGCCTCATAAAGAATGGGAAGCGTCAGATTTTCAATGACGCAGTCGGGCTTCACATTGCAGAAACCTGCAATCTTGCGGAAAATACTGGGATCGGTGATGGGTTCATCACAGCGCAGGACGATGATGTCCGGCGTGATGCCCAATCCCTGCAGCTCCTTTACGGAGTGCTGGGTTGGCTTGGACTTATGCTCTCCAGATGCCTTCAGATAGGGGACCAGCGTGACATGAATATACAGGGCGTTTCCGGGTCCCACCTCATGCCCCACCTGCCGAATGGCCTCGATAAAGGGCTGGCTCTCAATATCACCGATGGTTCCGCCAACCTCGGTGATTACGACATCAGCCTCCGTCTTGCTGCCCACATTATAGATAAACCGCTTGATCTCATCTGTGATGTGGGGAATGGTTTGCACGGTGGCCCCCAGATACGCGCCCCGGCGCTCCTTGGAGATAACGTTGGAGTAGACCTTTCCGGTGGTCAGATTGGAATATTGGTTCAGATCCTCGTCAATGAACCGTTCATAGTGCCCCAGATCCAGATCTGTCTCAGCGCCATCCTCGGTAACATAGACCTCACCGTGCTGGTAGGGGCTCATGGTACCGGGGTCCACATTGATATAGGGATCCAGTTTTTGCGCCGCTACCTTCAGTCCCCGGGCCTTCAGCAGTCGCCCCAAAGAGGCTGCGGTGATACCCTTCCCCAACCCGGAAACAACGCCGCCTGTCACAAAAATATACTTTGTCATGTGTTGACCTCCCGTGGAAAACTCAAAAAAGAGAAGGCGTCCATCAGGGGACAAAAGTCCTCTGACGAACGCCTTCGTTCAACGATTCATATTCTACTGCGGCTGACGGCAATTTGTCAACCAGAGTTTTCACAATTCTGCACATTGCGATCCGCGGGATCTTTGTGCTATTGATATGTTTTTATCACAGTTTCCGCCACTTCCCGTTTGGATATGCGCCGGTCCATGGACTGCTTTTCAATATAGTGGTGGGCTTCCGGTTCCGTCATGCCAAGGCACTCAATCAGCAGCCACTTGGCCCGGTTGACCAGCCGGATTTCCTCGATCTTTTCTTCTACGGTAGCCTGTTTGGCTTCCATCTGACGCATGCGCTCTCGGGTGGCGCAAAGGATCCGCAGATTTTGCGCCACCATTTGCATGCTGGTGGGCTTGGACAGTGTGAGCACGCCGTAACTGACGACTCTGGCGTAGATATCGTCAAACTGATCGTTCCGAACCAACAGCAAAACCCCTGCACCGCTTCCGGTACAGATATCTACGGCCAGACGCATTCCAAAGTCGTCCGGCAAAGGAGCGTTGATCAGCACAATATCAAATGCCGCTTCCGAGATTTTTCGGCGCGCCTCTCCGATGCTGCGTACCACCGTTACCGGCCAGTAATCCGTCACAGGGAGCAGAGGCATGATCTTCTCGGTAAAACTGTCCGTGGCGGTGACAATCAGTACGCTGTATGTCCGTTCCTGAAAGATCATGTTCTCACCTCCTTTCACCTGATCCAATCAGGGCTCTTTATCGATGACAGTAGGCGGAGATCACGGCTTCCGGGAGATGCTTGCGGATAAATGCGCTTGCTTCGGCCAATGCGGCAGCCTCATACAATGAACCGGGCAGCTTCTTTAGACCATTGAGCACCTCGGCTGGTGCGGTATAGACATTGAAATCCGAGGCGGGACAGAGCTGCAGGTCATGCTCGACCCCGTGCATTCCGGCGTAGATCAGGAGCGCATAGGCAATGTACGGATTTGCCATTGGATCGGCAGAGCGCAGCTCAGCCCGGCGGTATTCGCCCACTGCCGCCGGAATGCGGATCAGCTGGGAACGGTTTTCCGCAGACCACGTCACGTAGAGCGGCGCTTTGTTATGGCCGAGGCGGCGGTAGGATTCCTCACAGGGGTTCATAAACAGGGTCATGTCCCGGATATGTGCCAGAATCCCTGCGATGATACCGGGCAGCGGCTGGGCGACCTCATCGCATTTGACAGAGACGTTGATGTGCATTCCGTTTCCGTCCCGATCCGCCAGCGGTTTAGGAGAGAAACTGGCACAGAGCCCGTTCTGAGCTGCCGCAGTGCGGACCACCGCGTGAAAGGTGACGGCGTTGTCGGCGGCTGTGAGGGGGGCTGAGTAGCGAAAGTCGATTTCGTTCTGCCCCGGACCGCTCTCGTGGTGAGAGCTCTCTGGCTGAATCCCCATCTGCTCCAGCATCAGGCAGATCTCCCGGCGGATCGTCTCTCCCTTGTCATCTGGTACGATGTCCATGTAGCCGGCATGGTCGTAGGGGATTCTGGTAGGCTCACCGCATTCATCAAGGCGAAATAGATAGAACTCCATTTCCGCACCGAACGCAAACTGGAAGCCCCGGGCGCTGGCGTCTGCCACCGCTCGCTTCAGAAGGCTTCGGGTATCCCGTTCAAAAGCCCTGCCGTCCGGGTAGGAAATATCGCAGAACATCTGCATGACCTTGCCCTGCTCCGGCCGCCAGGGAAGCTGGATCAGGGTGGAAGGATCCGGGTGAAGCAGAAGGTCGGAGCGAATCTCGCCACCAAAGCCATCTACCGCCGAGGCATCAAAGGCGATCCCATACGCAAAAGCGCGCTTGAGCTCACTGGGCATGATAGACACATTGTGCTGCTTTCCATAGACATTGCAGAAGGCCAGACGGATAAACCTGACATTCTCCTCCTGAACGAACTGGATCACTTCTTCTGGCGTGTACTTCATGTTTTCACCTGCTTCCTTTCATTCAGACCATACGTTTGCCGATCAAACTTTTTCATATCTGGGGCGATCGCGGCAAGGAAATTACCATGAAACAACCGCGATCTTTCACAAAACATGAAATATGATACCACACCTTCTGTCAATTTTCTATCCCGAATTATTCTTTTGACGTGAAATTTTTAGGAGCTCCAAGCGATCTGACCGTTGAACCGATGCGACAAAGCGTTCCTGCTTCGCGGATAAAACGGGGAAAAACACGGATTTGTAAGATCAAAATTGCTAAAAATGATATTTCGACAAAAATGATTTTCAACAAATCGACAATTGACTTTCCAAACTGATGGCTGTATATTTTGCAATGTTAAGAGACATTGGCGTCTCGGAGGCAAAGCCTTCCGCAGCGTCAGTGTCTCTTTTTATTTCTTTGAAAGGAAGACACTACTATGACGACTGTACCAGAAATATTTGGAAGCATGGTCTTTGACAGCCGTGTGATGAAAGCCCGTCTGTCCGGGGAGGTATATCACTCTCTGAAGCACACCATTCAAAAAGGGGCCAAGCTGGACCTGTCGGTAGCCAATGCGGTGGCCGACGCAATGAAGGACTGGGCAGTCGAAAACGGCGCGACCCACTTCACCCACTGGTTCCAGCCCCTGACCGGGATCACGGCGGAAAAGCATGACAGCTTCATCACCCCGGCGCCAGATGGCAGAGTGATTATGGAATTCTCCGGAAAGGAACTGATCCGAGGGGAGCCAGATGCTTCGTCTTTTCCATCCGGTGGCCTGCGCGCTACCTTTGAGGCACGCGGTTACACCGCCTGGGATCCCACCAGCTATGCCTTCATCAAGGGAAAAACGCTTTGTATCCCTACCGCATTTTGCTCCTATGGCGGGGAGGCGCTGGATAAGAAAACACCCCTTCTGCGCAGCATGGAGGCGCTGAACCGTCAGGCCCTTCGGGTGTTGAAGCTGTTCGGCCATGATGAGGTCAGGCGCGTGGTGCCCGCCGTCGGTGCGGAGCAGGAATATTTCCTGATCGACAAGGCGTTGTACGAGCGGCGCATGGACTTGCTCTACACCGGCAGGACGCTATTCGGCGCCAAGCCCCCCAAGGGTCAGGAACTGGACGACCATTACTTTGGCTCCATCAAGCCGCGCGTGGCCGCGTTCATGGAGGAGCTGAATACCGAGCTGTGGAAGTTGGGAGTCCTTGCCAAAACGGAGCACAATGAGGTGGCACCTGCCCAGCATGAGCTTGCTCCCATCTATACCACCGTCAACCTGGCGACCGATCAGAATCAGCTGACCATGGAGATCATGCAGCGTGTGGCGGCTAAGCACGGCATGGTGTGCCTGCTCCACGAAAAGCCCTTTGCCGGGGTCAATGGCAGCGGCAAACATAACAACTGGTCCCTTTCCACCGATACCGGCGTCAACCTGCTCTCTCCCGGCGAGACCCCCCACGAAAATGCCCAGTTCCTGCTGTTTCTGGCGGCTGTCATTCAGGCGGTGGACGACTATCAGGGGCTGCTGAGAGCTTCTGTCGCAACGGCCGGAAACGACCACCGATTGGGAGCCAATGAAGCGCCTCCCGCCGTGATCTCGATCTTTCTGGGCGATGAGCTGACCGCTGTGCTGAATGCCATTGAGACCGATTCCGCCTACGTCGATGTAGAAAGAAAGAAGATGAAGCTGGGGGTCGATGTGCTGCCCCGTTTTGTCCGGGACACCACGGATCGCAATCGTACCTCTCCCTTTGCCTTCACTGGCAACAAATTCGAATTCCGAATGGTGGGTTCTTCCGATTCCATTGCCTGCGCCAATATCATGCTCAATGCTGCGGTGGCACAGTCCCTGAAACGCTATGCGGATGAACTGGAACAGGCAGAGGACTTCAATACCGCCCTGCATGAGCGAATCAAGCGTACCATCAAGGAGCATAAGAGAATTATCTTTAACGGAAATGGTTACGATGATGCATGGATTCGGGAGGCCACAGAGGAACGCGGACTGCTCAATCTGCGTACCACGCCGGACGCGATCCTGGAGCTCTTGAAAGCGAAGAACGTCGAGATGCTGACGGCCCACGGGGTGTACACCGAAGCGGAGCTGCGCTCCCGGTACGAGATCATGCTGGAAAACTACTGCAAAACCGTGTGCATCGAGGCTCAGACCATGAGCGACATGGCGCGAAAGCAGATCCTTCCGGCCGTTGCTCGCTATGCCGCAGACGTGGCCCGGGCTGCCGCCGACAAAAAATCCTTAGATGGCGAAATCAGCTGCGGCTATGAAACAAAGCTCGTCAAAAAGCTGACGGCGGTGACCGAGAGCATCGACGCAAGGGTCGACGCACTGGACAGCGCGATTGCCAGATTCAAAACCATTTGTGATGTGACCGAGGGTGCAAACTTTATTCGGGACGAGATGCTCTCCCGAATGACAGTGCTGCGCTCTGCCGCAGACGAAGCAGAGACGCTGACCGCGGAAAGCGCGTGGCCGTTCCCCACTTACGGAGAGCTGCTGTTCAGCGTCAGGTGAACAAGATGAAAAAAGACGGCGCCGCGAAAGCGGCGCTTGCCTTGCGAATGATGAAATGATATGATGCAGGAGGTCAATTTATGAAAACTTGTGCCATTGTTGGCATCAACTGGGGCGATGAGGGGAAGGGCCGCATGGTCGATCTGCTCACGCGGGACTATGATATTGTGGTGCGCTATCAGGGCGGCGGGAACGCGGGGCACACCGTCATCAACGAATATGGGAAATTTGCGCTGCATCTGCTTCCATCGGGGATCTTTCGGCCGAATGTGGTCAATATTTTAGGAAATGGCGTTGCGCTGGATATGAAGAGTCTTTGCGGCGAGATGGAAAGCGTTGCTGCAAAGGGCGTGAGCGTGACGCCGGATAACCTGAAGATCAGCGACCGGGCCTCACTGGTGCTGCCGTGGCACATTCTGCTGGATGAACTGGAGGAAGAGCGCCTGAAGGATAAAAAATACGGCTCTACCAAGCAGGGAATCGCCCCCTTCTACTCTGACAAATATCAGAAAAAGACGATTCAGGCCGGCGAGCTCTTCTATCCGGAATACCTGGTTCGCCACCTGGAGGACCTGCTGGAATGGAAGAACCTGACCCTGACCAGGGTCTACGGCGCAAAGCCCTATACCATGGCGCAGCTGTGTGATTATCTGCATACCTATGGGCAGAAGCTAAAGCCCTTCATCTGCGATACCGGCAGCTGGCTGCGCAAGGCGCAGCAGGACGGGAAGAGCATTCTCTTTGAGGCACAGCTGGGGGCTCTGCGGGATCTGGATTACGGCATCTACCCTTACACCACCTCGTCCAACGCGGTGGCGGCTTACGCGCCGGTCGGGTCCGGCCTTCCCTCTGCCAAACTGGATGAAGTGGTTGGCGTGGTGAAAGCCTACTCTACCTGCGTGGGCGAGGGGCCGTTCGTCTGTGAGTGGTTCGGCCCTGAGGCCGACCGGCTGCGGGAGGCCGGCTTTGAGTACGGCGCAAAAACGGGGCGGCCCCGCCGCGTCGGCCCGCTGGATATCGTCGCCACCCGCTACGGCGTACAGACCCAAGGCGCCACGACCATCGCACTGACCAAGCTGGACGTTCTCAGCTATATGGACAAGATCCCTGTCTGCACCAAATATGTAGTCAACGGGGCGGAAACGGATGTGTTTCCCTTCCCCGCGGCGCTGGAAACGGCGAAGCCCGTTACGGAATATCTGGACGGCTGGGGCTGCGACATCTCCGGCGCTCGCACGTGGGAAGAACTTCCCAAGCAGGCGCAGGCTTATGTGGAGTATATCGAAAAGACCATCGGCTGCCACATCGGATACGTATCCGTCGGAGCGGAGCGAGATGCGTACATCAAGCGGTGAGCGGGCGCATGGCACAGGATCGACAAAGAAAAAATACGACAGCGTTTGCCGCTGAGAAAACCAAATGGAGAAAAGTGTCCATGATGTACGAAAAATATGAATCGCCCCTCTCGTCCCGTTATGCTTCCGAAGAGATGCTGCATCTGTTCTCTCAGGAAAAGCGTATTCGGGTCTGGCGAAAGCTCTGGACTGCGCTGGCCCGGGCGGAGCATGACCTTGGCCTGCCCATTACGGCAGAGCAGGTGGCGGAGCTGGAAGCGCACATCGATGATATTGATTTTGAATGTGCCGCGCAGCGGGAAAAAGAAGTGCGGCATGATGTGATGGCACATGTCTATGCCTACGGAAAAGCGGCGCCCGGCGCTGCGGGTGTGATCCACTTGGGGGCCACGAGCTGCTATGTGACCGACAACGGGGATCTGATCCTTTATCGGGACGGTTTGCGTTATCTCCGCGGAGAACTGCTGGGTGTGCTGAAAAATCTTGCCGCCTTCGCAGAAAAATACAAGTCGCTGCCCACCCTCGGATATACCCACTATCAGCCTGCTCAACTTGTCACTGTGGGGAAACGGGCAACCCTCTGGATGCAGGATTTTCTCTCCGATCTGGAGGAACTGGACCATGTGTTGGCGCATATGAAATTTCTTGGCTGCCGCGGGACCACCGGAACCGAGGCAAGCTTTCTGGACCTCTTTGACGGTGATACCGACAAGATCGACCAGATGAACCGCCAGATCAGTGCGGAATTCGGCTTTGCGCGCTGCTTTGATGTCTGCGGGCAGACGTATCCCCGGAAGGTGGACAGCCGTATCTTAAACTGTCTGTCTTCCATGGCCCAGAGTGCCTATCGCATGGCAAATGATATTCGCCTGCTGCAGCACGACCGGCAGCTGGAGGAGCCTTTTGAAAAAGAGCAGATCGGTTCCTCCGCCATGGCATATAAACGAAATCCCATGCGGAGCGAACGAATCTGCTCTTTGGCGCGATATCTTATTTTGAACGCTGCAAATGCCCCCATGACGGCATCTGTTCAATGGCTGGAGCGCACACTCGATGACTCCGCCAACCGCCGCATCTCCATGCCGGAAGGGTTCCTCTGCGCCGACGCGATTCTGCGCCTTTGCAAAAATGTGACCCGCGGGCTTGTAGTAAACGAGAAGATCATCGACAAGGCCGTGCGGGAATACCTGCCTTTTATCGCTACGGAAAACCTGATGATGGAAGCCGTCAAGCGCGGCGGAGACCGGCAGGAGCTGCATGAGGTGATCCGCCGCTGCTCGCATGCGGCTTCCGCAAAAATGAAGGAAGGGGAGCCCTGTGACCTTCTGCACCGCCTGGCGGCAGAGCCGGCCTTTTCCATGAATGAGGAGGATCTTACCGCCCTGCTGAAGCCGGAGGATTATATTGGCCGCTGCCCGGAACAGGTGGATACGTTCCTGCGCAAGGTAAGGCCTGTACTCGAAGGGATACCCGAGGAATCTGCCGACATTGCCTTGTAGGGGAACCTTCTCTTAAAATGTTCCGCCATGCGGGATTATACACAACGCAGGGAGCATCGATCTCTCGGCAGCAGGAATGCTGCGGGGAGTACCGGTAGGGAGGCGTTGTGCGGCTTTGCCAGGTGCAGTTTTGCTGGGTGGGGAACGTTTTACTTCGCCAACGCCTTGCCAAGTGCGCGGCAGGCTTCCAGCGCCGCGTCGTCTGGCGTCTCCGTGCAGATCACACTCTCACACACAAGATTAATTCCCACGTCATCACAGTCCTTCTCCCAGCTGCGCATCCACTCGCCGTCGCCCCAGCCGTAGGAGCCGA
>OHJY01000697.1_pt1 | contig 12374 bp, 9 predicted proteins | sample 1568681 | NCBI WGS metagenome assembly OHJY01 (sample SAMEA3879540, study PRJEB24766) | human gut metagenome | biome: human-associated habitat; feature: feces | place: USA | collected 1985/1987
GACAAGGGGGCAATGGAAACAGACGAAGTCTGCGGTCGCCCCCTTGACCCCTTCGCAGCGCACACTACCATAGTTGACTTTTTTCGCGGATGGGGGATTCCGCTCCTGCGGGAGCGGGAGTTTGTGCGCAGGGACGCTTCGCTGCCTGCGACCAAGGTGCCATGCTTGACTTTTCCTTTGGAGTAGGTCACACGACCAACGGTTGGGGCGTTGCCCCAAGCCCCAGCAGGGACGCTGTCCCTGCACCCTGCAAGGGACATTGTCCCTTGACCCTTTTTGGCTGCCCGACTTGAGTGCGCTTCCGTGACGGTTTTTTCAGTTACTTCAAACGTGCAAAGTACGCCTTCAAATTCCCGCCGCAAATTCTCTCGATTGATTCGTCGTTGTAGCCGTAATTGCGCAGCGCCGTCAGCAGATTCGGCAGCTCCGCCGGATTCCGCACGTCGTCAGGCGACACCTCAATGCCGTCGAAATCGCTGCCGAATCCAACAATATCCGATCCGCCAAGCTGGCAGATATGGTCGATGTGCTGGGCAATCGTCACACTGTCCGCTTTGCAGTCCGCAGACAGAAAACGCGGGTAGAAATTCACGCCGATGTAGCCGCCGTACTGAATCATGGCGCGAATCTGGTCGTCGGTCAGGTTGCGGACGTGGTCGCAGAGGGCGCGGCAGCAGCTGTGGCTCGCCATCGGCGGACGTTCACCTTTGGCAAACAAGTCCCAGAATCCGGCTTCGTTCAGGTGCGACACGTCCACACTGATGCCCTGACGCTGCATCACGCGGGCAATGCGGATGCCTTCGGGGGTCATATGCGTTTCCGCGTCCACGGCGGCAGGGGTGGCGAAAGCGTTCGGGTGATTCCACACCAGCGCACCGATGCGGATGCCGCGCTGCCGCCAGAAAGCCACCATCTCGTCGCTCTTCTGGAATACCTCGCAGCCCTCGAAGGAGAGCATGAAGGTGTTTTCGCCGGGCTTGACATCCTCCGGGTCATCGACCTGCCGGATGCCCGCGTCGGTGAAGTGGTGGATGGCGGCGTATTCGGCGTCGGCGACGGCTTCATAGTCGCCGTTCGGACCTTTCGGACCGCTCCACAGGGCGAGGGTTTGGAGGCTGACGCCGCCCTGTCTCAGACGGTCAGGGGTAATATCGGTCTGGACGAAGGTGCGTTTGCCAACGCCAAGGCTGAAGAGGGTATCGGAGTGCGTATCGGCAAGAAACATCGGCAGATTCCTCGTTTCATGAGAAAACTGGCAGAATGCTGGGAAATAGCATTCTGCCGAAAAAAGCTGCTTAAGGTCAGCGTATAAACACGCGGGCGTAGCATGAAAGTGCGCTCAACTCAATCGCGCGAAAGGGTCAAGGGACGAAGTCCCTTGCGGAGTCCAGAGGCAGAGCCTCTGGTGGTTCCCCTCACAGCTCCCTTCGTCCCTCCATCGCCTTTGAGAGCGTTACTTCGTCGGCGTATTCGAGGTCGCTGCCGACGGGGACGCCGTGGGCAATGCGGGTGCACTTGATGCCCATGGGCTTAATGAGACGCGCAATGTAGGTTGCGGTTGCTTCACCCTCGATGTCGGGGTTCGTCGCCAGAATCACTTCGCTGACCGGCTCGGTCTGCAGGCGCGTCATCAGTTCCTTGATGTGAATATCATCCGGCCCGATGCCGTCCATCGGCGACAGCGTGCCGTGCAGGACGTGGTACAGCCCGTGGTAATCGTGCATCCGCTCCATGGCGGCCACATCGCGCGGGTCGCGCACGACGCAGATTTGCCCGTTATGGCGGCTTTCATCCGCACACACGGCGCACTTTTCAGCGGAGGAAAAATTGCCGCACACGTCGCAGTAGCGAATCGCCTTGCGCCCCTGCCATAGTGCCGCCGCCAGCGCGTGAACATCCTCCAGCGGCATCCCGACGATATGGTACGCCAGCCGCGCCGCTGTCTTGTGACCGATGCCGGGTAGCCGAGACAGCTCCGACACCATCCGCTCAATCGGTTCGATTTGTCCGGGCATCAGAACAGACCGCCCATGCCGCCCATGCCGGGCGCCATCTTGTTCATCGTCTCTTCGCGGTTTGCTTCACCCTTGCGCAGCGCTTCGTTCACCGCCGCCATCACAAGGTCCTGCAGCATTTCCACGTCGTCGGGGTCAACGACCTTGGGGTCAATCGTCAGGGACAGCAGCTCGCGCTTGCCGTTCACCTTCACGCTTACCACGCCGCCGCCGGACTGCGCTTCGTACTCCTGCGCATCCAGCTTTTCCTGCGCGTCCGTCATCGCCTGCTGCATTTTCTGCGCCTGACGCATGAGCTGCTGCATGTTCGCGCCACCGCCGAAGCCAAAGTTCTGTCGTGCCATAAAAATCGTCCTCCTAATTATTCGTTTTCTGTCAGTTTCTCCGGGGAAATCCGCCGGATGGTCAGGTTGCCCGAAGCCGTCGTCACGCGGACAGACGGTGCGCCATCGACGATGGATACGCCGTCCGTCAGCAGCCGCCCGGACACCGAGCGAAGAATGGCGTCACACTGCGCGCCGGGAATTTCCAGACTGATGCCGCCTGCGACCGAGCCGCCCTTGAAGGTGGAGAACATCTCCGCAAAAGAGAGCATTGCGCCCCGGCTGACCGAGGACAGCGAGATGTTCAGAAACGCAAGGCGCTCCAGACAGAGCATCCCCGTTGTCGTGAACAGGCTGCAATCCTGACCGGAGAGGTCGCTGCCGGCAATGTCGCCGCTGCCGTTCTTGACCTTCAGGCTCAGGCTGCTCAAGTCGGAGAGCATCACGAAGCCGGAGAGCGACTCCACGGACAGGTCACTGACCTGCAAACCGCGGACATGCACGCTGCCGGACGTCGTGCGAATCTCGACCCGCCCCTTCCACGCGCGCGGAATGCGGACGGTCACTTGCAGCCAGCGGGCGCTGAGCGGCAAGGGCGAGAGTGCGGCGGCGGACTGCTCCAGCGTCAGCGTATCGCCGTTCTGGGCGAGCGAAACCGCCTTCATATCGTGGTCGTCACCGGATGCCATGACTTGGATTTCCTGCGTGTCATCGGCGTAGAGTTCCAGCAGGGCGCCGGTGAGGTGAATCACCAGCTGCGTAATGGTCAGCGAGGAAAAAGAGTTGCGCGAATTCATACGCGTTCACCTCCGTCATTCGTCCTCATCATATCACGTTTTGGCGCTTGTTGCAAGGGGAAAAGCCAACTATGAAGCAGTTGGATGCTTATGCGGATAGGCATAGTTGACTTCATTTCCATCGTGGTAACTTCCGCGAGTTCCAGAGGGCATAAAAACAGACGAAGTCTGCGATCGCCCTCTGGACTCCTTCGGCGTTCGCCTCCGGATGCTACTTGATTTTTATTGGAAGTTTTTTAGTTTGTGCGCAGGGACGCTTCGCTGCCTGCGGCGAAGTTGCCGGACTTGTTTTTCCTCTTTGAGTAGGTTTAACGGAGCAACAGTTGGGGCGTTGCCCCAAGCCCCATAAGGGGCGCCGCCCCTTAACCCCGCAAGGGGCATTGCCCCTTGACCCTTTTTTCGGCGCCATGCGGGCGCTGTTATTCCAGCAGCTCCGCCCCCGTCACCACGTCGTCCATCACCGCGATAACCAGCGGCGTTCCGCGATCCTGCTTGCCTTGCAGGCGCACGTTGTCCCTTTCCACCAGCGTCGCGGGGGATTTCGCCTGCTGCACGCGAATCAGGTGATCGTCCTTCTCCAACCGCACCACGCCCGCAAGCTGTTTGCCGTTGCTGCCATTCTTGTTGAAATAGAACGACTTCACGCCCTTGCCGTTGCGGTTCTGCTTCTCAAAATCAACGGAGAGCAGGCGTTTGGCGTAGCCGCGGTCGGTCAGCAGCACGATTTGGTCGCTGTCTTGCAGCTGCCCGCACCAGATGACCTCGTCGCCGTCCTCCACCTGCATACAGCGCACCCCGGCGGCGACGCGCCCCTGCACCGGTACGCTGTCGAGCGAGAAGCGGATGCACAGGCCGCTGCGGGTGAACAACAGCAGGTCGTCGCGACTGGCGGCGGGGAGAACTGTCAGCAGACGGTCGCCGTCCTTCACGTTCACGGCGGCGAATTTTTTGCTGCGCACGTCGTAATCCGCGGCGGCGGTGCGTTTCACCATGCCCTGTCGGGTGATGAAGAGAATGTCCGGCAGGTGCCCGACGTCCGCCATGCGGATGCACGTCATCCACAGCGCCTTCTCGTCGTCCTCCAGCCCGGCCAGCACGCCTGAAAGCAGCTGCCCGCGATCCTTGGGCTTGACTTCGTTCAGCGACGCAACGGGCAGGGGATAGCAGTTGCCGTGGTCGGTGAAGATGAGCAGCGTCTCGTCTGTTTTGGCCATGAACAGGAAGTCGGCGAACTCCTTGTCGTCCTCCGTGCGGGTCGGGAGCGGCGTTTTCTTGTAGAGCGCGGGATTCATGCGCTTCAATTGCCCCGCGCCCGTGAACGCCACGATGACTTCCTCCGGCGCGGCGGCTTCTTCCTCGACTTCCAGCGGGGATTCGTCCGCTTTTTCGATGGTTGTGCGGCGCTCGTCGGCGAATTCCTCGGCAATCTCCTGCAATTCCTTGCGGATGACCGCCAAGAGCTTTTTCTCGCTGTGCAGGATGCCCTCCAAGCGGTCGATGAGCTTCAGGATGTCCTCGTACTCCTTGCGCAGGGCGATGATTTCCAGATTCGTCAGCCGCTGCAGGCGCATGTCCAAGATTGCCTGTGCCTGCGCGTCGGACAGCTCGAAGCGCTCCATCAGGCGGGCTTTCGCTTCTTTCGGGTTCTTCGAGGAGCGAATCAGCGCGATGACCTCGTCAAGGTTGTCCACCGCAATCATCAGCCCCTGCAAAATGTGCGCGCGGGCTTTCGCCTGCTTCAGGTCGTACTCCGTGCGGCGGGTGATGACGTTCTTCTGATGGCGGATGAAGTGCCCCAGCATCGTTTTCAGCCCCATCTGCACGGGCTTGCCCTCGGCGATGGCGACCATGTTCACGCCGAAGGTGACCTGCAAGTCCGAATACTTGTAGAGCACTTTCAGCACCTTGTCCGGGTCGGCGTCCTTCTTCAGCTCGATGACGGCGCGCATTCCCTCGCGGTCGGATTCGTCGCGGATGTCGTAGATGTTTTGCAGCTGCCCCTTCTTTTCTTCCGACAGCTTCAAAATCTTCTCCAGCATCGCGGCTTTGTTGACCATGTAGGGGATTTCCGTGATGACAAGCAGCTTGCGCCCGTTCACGCCGTCCTCCACATGCACACGCGCGCGCAGGGACAGCTTCGAGCGTCCGGTCTCATAGCCTCTGCGGATTTCCTCGTTTTTCACCAGCACGCCGCCGGTGGGGAAGTCCGGGCCGGGGATGATTTTCATCAGCTCATCCAGCGGAATGTCCGGATTCTCCATCACAGCAATTGCCGCGCGGATGCTTTCGCCCAGATTGTGCGGGGGGATGTTCGTCGCCAGCCCTACCGCGATGCCGCTTGCGCCGTTGACGAGCAGATTCGGAAAGCGCGCGGGCAGCATGTCCGGCTCTTTGAGCGTGTCGTCGAAATTCAGGCGGAACGGCACGGTGTCCTTCTCAATGTCGCGCAGCATTTCCAGCGCGAGGGGCGTCATGCGCGCCTCGGTGTAACGCATGGCGGCAGCGCTGTCGCCGTCAATGGAGCCGAAATTGCCGTGCCCATCGACCATCGGCCCGCGCATGGAGAAGTCCTGCGCCATGCGCACGAGCGCGTCGTACACGGAGGAATCGCCGTGCGGGTGATATTTGCCCAGGCAGTCGCCGACGATGCGGGCGCACTTGCGGTGCGGCTTGTCGGGCGTCGTGCCGAGTTCCATCATGGTATAGAGAATGCGGCGCTGCACGGGCTTTAAGCCATCCTCGACGCGCGGCAGGGCGCGTTCCAGAATGACATGCTCCGCGTAGGGAATCATGGACTGGTGCATCACGTCCTCGACGGTCGTTTGCAGGATGCGCGACGGGTCGTCCTTGGGAATCGGGCGGTTATCGCTTGTTTTCTTTGCCATAACTTACTTTCCTTCCCCTCGCTGACCTTCCGGCAGCTCGAAATTATCCGGCTTGTTGAAGTCGGCGTTCTCGATGATGTAGTCGCGGCGCGGCTCGACCTTGTCGCCCATCAGGATGGTAATGCGGCGGTCAGCCAGCGCTGCGTCCTCAATCGTCACCTGCATCAGTTTGCGCTGGGAAGGATCCATCGTCGTCGCCCAGAGCTGTTCGGGGTTCATTTCGCCCAAGCCTTTGTAGCGCTGGAGCGTATAGCCTTTGCCCGCTTCCTTGATGCACTTCGCCAGCTCCTTGTCGTCGTAGGCATAGAGGACTTTGCTGCCCTTTTGAACCTTGTACAGCGGTGGCATCCCAATATACACATGCCCCCCAGTGACGAGCTCCTTCATGTAACGGAAGAAGAAGGTGAGCAGAATGGCGCGGATGTGCGCGCCGTCCTGATCGGCATCGGAGAGGATGATGACTTTGTTGTATTTGAGGTTGGCGAGGTTGAAATTCTCGTCGATGGATGTGCCGAGCGCGGTAATCAGCGAGCGGAACTCCTCGTTGCTCAGCACCTGATCCAGCCGCTTCTTTTCGGCATTGAGGGGCTTGCCGCGCAGGGGGAGAATCGCCTGATAGCGGCTGTCGCGCCCCTGCTTGGCGCTGCCGCCTGCGGAATCGCCCTCGACGATGAACAGCTCATTGTCCTCCGCCTTTTTGCCGCGGCAGGCGCTGAGCTTGCCGACCAGCGGCGCGGCATCAAGCTGATTTGCTTTGCGGGCGTTGTCGCGGGTCTTGCGCGCGGCTTCACGCACCTGCGCGGCGCGAATCGCCTTCTGCACAATCTGCTGGGCAATCTCCTGATTCTTGAGGTTCTCCAGCCAGTCCGTCAGCTGCTGGGTGATGATGCCCTCCACCGCGGGGCGCACTTCGCTGTTGCCCAGACGCCCCTTCGTCTGCCCCTCGAACTGCGGATTCTTGACCATCGTCGTCAGCACGCAGCTCAAGCCTTCGCGGAAGTCCTCGCCCGTCAGGTTGCTGTCCTTTTCTTTCAGGAAGCCGTTGCGGCGGGCGTAGTCGTTGAACATCTTCGTGAATGCCGCCTTGAAGCCTGTTTCGTGCGTGCCGCCTTCGCCCGTGGGGATGTTGTTGACATAGGAAAAAAGGCTTTCGGTGTAGCCGTCGGTGTACTGAATGGCGACGCGGCAGATGACGGAATCCTTCTGTCCTTCGAGGTAAATCGGCTGATCGTGCAGGACGGTTTTGCCGTCGTTCAAATACCGCACATAGTCGATGATGCCGCCCTCGTAGTGGAAGGTCGTTTCGCGGCGGGCGGGGTCGCTCACACGCTCGTCGAGAAAGACGATTTTCAAGCCCCGGTTCAGGTATGCCAACTCCTGCAGGCGACGGAAGACTGTATCGTAATTGAAGCGCACGTCCTCGAAAATCGCGTCATCGGGAAGAAAACGCACGAGTGTGCCCTTCTTGCGTGTGTTGCCGACTTTTGCCAAGGGCGCGTCCGGCTTGCCCGCGATGACCTTGCCTTTCTTCTCGTCGAACTGACTTGTGAAGCGCATGGCATAATGGCTGAAATCGCGGTAGATGTCCACGGTCAGCCACTTGCTCAGCGCGTTGACGACCGATGCGCCCACGCCGTGCAGACCGCCGGAATAGCTGTAATTCTCGTTGTTGAACTTGCCGCCCGCGTGCAGCACGGTGAAAATGACCTCCGCGCCGCTGACGTGCATGGTCGGGTGCTCATCCACAGGCATACCGCGCCCGTTGTCGTACACCGATGCGGAGCCGTCCGTGTGCAGCGTCACGCGCACCTCATCCGCGAAGCCGTTCGACGCCTCGTCAATTGCATTATCCACAATTTCCCAGAGCAGGTGATGCAGACCGCGCGTCGAGGTGGTGCCGATATACATGCCCGGACGCATCCGAACCGCTTCCAGCCCCTCCAGCACCTGAATATTGCCCGCATCATAGTGATTTGCTTGATTTGCCATGAAAAAACTCCTCTTATAATGAAGGAAGTATATCAAAATCGCAACGGTGACAAAGCACCAATTTTCATTATATCACAATTCCGCCGATTCATCAAGGCGAACAGCAAAATGACGCTCGAACAGTTCGGCAGAGGGAAATCGGCACAAAAAGGCGCTGTACGCTCAACAAAAACGTAACATTTTATCAAATATCGGAAACATGTTCATGGGAAAACAAAAATAGATATTGAAAACGGGCAGATAATTGCCGAATCAAACAGGGAAAAATCCGCGAAAACGCCGCAGAATTTACAATTCACAGGGAAAAAGCCTCTTGACAATGAAACAATTTTGTAATAAAATCAGGCTGTACGGAAAGGAGTGATTTCCCCATGATGAATTCCGGTCTGCGGCGGCTTCTGTCCGGCGCGGTGGCGCTGATGCTGCTGGGCTGTTCCTCCGCCTTGGCGGATACGGCGACGGTCACTGCGCGCAAACTCATTCTGCGCGAAAAAGCATCCTCGACCAGCGATGCCCTGCAAACCCTGCCCAAAGGAACGAAGCTGGAGGTTCTCGGCAAAAGCGGCAGCTGGTATAAAGTGACTTACGGGAAATACACCGGCTATGTCTATAAAACGTATGTCAGCGTGACCAAGACGGCCAGCAGTTCCAGTTCTTCCAGCAGCGCGACGCGGCTGGAAAAGGGGAGCACTGGCAGCGACGTCAAGGATTTGCAGACAAAGCTGAAAAAACTCGGCTATTATGATGCTTATGTCGATGGCGATTATGGCGACACGACCGTCGCGGCGGTCAAGGCGTTCCAGAAGAAGTATAACCTGACGGCGGATGGCATTGCAGGCAAAGAGACGCTCAAAAAGCTGGACAGTGTCTACAAGAACACGGACAGCGACAAGGACGACGACTCGCTCCGCATGGGCGACAGCGGCAGCGCCGTCAAGGACTTGCAGACGAAGCTGAAGAAGCTGGGCTATTACAGCGGCACGGTGGACAGCACGTTTGGTTCGGGCACATACGCGGCGGTTCGTGCGTTCCAGAAGAAGTATAACCTGACGGCGGACGGCGTGGCGGGCAGCGAAACGCTCAAAAAGCTCGACAGCGCGTACAAGAACGCGGACAGCGACAAGGATGACGACTCGCTCCGCAAAGGCGCAACCGGCAGCGCGGTAAAGGATTTGCAGACGAAGCTGAAAAAGCTCGGCTTCTACAACGCCTATGTCGATGGCAGCTATGGCGATACGACGGTTGCGGCAGTCAAGGCGTTCCAGAAGAAGTATAATCTGACGGCGGACGGCGTAGCGGGCAGCGAAACGCTCAAAAAGCTCGACAGCGCGTACAAAAACGCGGACAGCGACAAGGACGACGGCTCGCTCCGCAAGGGCGCAACCGGCAGCGCGGTCAAGGATTTGCAGACGAAGCTGAAAAAGCTCGGCTTCTACAACGCGTCCATTGACGGCGATTATGGCGATACGACGGTTGCGGCGGTCAAGGCGTTCCAGAAGAAGTATAACCTGACGGCGGATGGCGTGGCGGGCAGCGAAACGCTCAAAAAGCTCGACAGCGCGTACAAAAACGCGGACAGCAATACCAGCACCGATGACGATTCGCTCCGCAAGGGCGCAACCGGCACGGCAGTCAAGACGCTGCAGACCAACCTGAAGAAGCTGGGCTTCTACACGGCGTATGTCGACGGTTCGTTCGGCTCGACGACCGAGAGCGCCGTCAAGGCATTCCAGAGAAAATACGGTCTGACGGCGGACGGCGTGGCAGGCAGCGCGACGCTCAAGAAGATTGAATCCGCCGTGGCGAGCGCCAGCAGCGGCAAGATTACCACCGAACGCCTCGACTGGTTCAATGGCGGCAAGTACGTCATCCCGAACGGCGCTGTATTCCAGATTAAGGACGTCAGCACGGGGCTGATTTTCTCCGCGCGCCGGCAGAGCGGCGGCAACCATATGGACGCCGAGCCGCTGACGGCGGAAGATACCGCGATTCTCAAGAAAATCAACGGCGGCACGTTCAGCTGGCGCCGCCGCGCAGTGCTGGTGAAGTACAACGGGCATGTGTATGCCGCGTCGATTTACTCCGAACCCCACGGCACAAACACAATTCTGGACAACAACTTCGATGGGCAGTTCTGCCTGCACTTCTACGGCAGCAAGACCCACGGTACAGACCGCGTGGATGCAGATCACCAGAAGTGCGTGGAACAGGCCATGAAGGCGACTTGGTAAAAATCCCAGTCAAAGGGCAAAGCAATGGGCACTGCTGCAGCGCGGCAGTGCCTTTTTGCGCACATCCGAAATCATCCGCCGATGCCCTATTGACAAATCGCCCAAAATCCATACAATAAAATTGCGGCTGAAATCATTCATTTTTCATTCATTCCGATGGACAGCCGAGGACAAGAGAGAGAGGAAAGTACCATGTTCGGATTCCGACCCGACGGACGGCGCGTGTCGTCCATTGACCCCATCGTCGGCATTACGCCGTACCTGATGCCCATGCGCTGCGACGCGCAGGTTTTCCTGCAGCACCGCGTGGACTATGAGCTGCTGACGCGCTACATTGCGGCGCAGGCGGCGAAGGGCGAGAAAATCACGTTCATGCAGATTATTACCGCCGCGTTCGTCCGCACTGTGTCCCAGCACCCGGAAATCAACCGCTTCATCCTCAATAAGCAGTTCTTCGCGCGGAACATGTGCGCCGTGTCCTTCACGATGCTCAAGAACCCGCAGAACGCCGAAATGGGCGAGACGGCGGTGAAGGTGAAGTACGACCTGACTGACACCATCTACGACGTGCGCGACCGCATGGAAAAGGTCATCAACGCCAACCGCGGCGAGGACAAGAAGAACTTTGCGGATAAGCTGGCGAAAGCGGTGCTGGTCGTGCCGGGTCTGGCAACGGGCATCGTCGCGCTGGTTCGCCTGCTTGATCGCTACGGGCTATGCCCCGGCGCACTGCTGGACGAGCTGCCCTTCCATACCAGCATGTATATCACCAACAACGCTTCCATCGGCCTGCATCACGTCAACCACCACATCTACAACTTCGGTTCGGTTACGCTGTTCTTCGGCATGGGTACCGTGGAGAAGGTTGCCGTGGTGGAGAAGGGGGAGGCGCGCATGAAGCGCTTCCTGCCCATCGGCATCACGGCGGATGAGCGCGTCTGCTCCGGCGCGCACTACGCGGCGTTCTTCGGCACGATGTCGTATCTGCTCAATCATCCGGAAGAACTGGAGAAGCCGCCGGAATCCGTCCGCTTTGACGAAAAGTGCGAATACCACGTCCCGAAAGTTGGCGAGCAGCCGGCGAAGAAGCAGAAAAAGCAGCAGAAAGCCACGGTTCAGGCGTAAATCAGCAGGAAAAAACGCATGATACGTCGAAATCCTCCGTTGCAGCGCATTCCTTGAAACGGGAGTGCAGAAGAACGGAGGATTTTTTTCATGCAGAATGTAGGTATTGTCGGCTTGGGACTGATTGGCGGGTCACTCGCGAAAACCATCAAGCTCCACACGCCGTACACGGTTTATGGCACGGACAAGAATGCGGACACGATGCGCCGCGCGTTCCTGATGGAGGCGATTGACGGCGAACTGACGGCGGAGACGCTGCCGCAGTGCGATGTTGTGCTGATCTGCCTGTACCCGCAGGGGATTATCGACTATGTGACTGCCCACGCGGCGGACTTTAAGCCCGACAGCCTTGTGATTGACTGCGGCGGCGTGAAGCAGGTGATTTGCGATGCACTGTTTCCCGTATCACAGCGGTATGCGTGGCATTTCATCGGCGGACACCCGATGGCGGGGCGCGAGTACAGCGGTTTCAAGTATGCCCGCGACGATCTGTTCGACCATGCGTCGATGATTCTGTGCGGTCACGGCGACGACGACCCGGCGGTTTTGCAGCGCGCCCGCGACTTTTTCATGAAACTGGGCTTCCTGCGTGTGCAGTTCACGACGCCGAAGACGCATGACGAGATGATTGCGTATACGTCGCAGCTGGCGCATGTCGTGTCGAGCGCGTATGTGAAGTGCCCACTGGCGGATAAGCACCGCGGGTTCTCGGCAGGGAGCTTCGCGGATATGACCCGCGTGGCAAGGCTGAATGAGGATATGTGGACGGAGCTGTTCTTTGATAATCGAGAGGCGCTTCTGCCGGTGGTGGAGGACTTGGTGCAGCGGGTGACGGAGTATCGGGACGCGCTGCGGGATGAGGATAGGGAAGGAATGAGAAAATTATTGCGTGAGGGACGCGAGACGAAGGAACGCCTGACGGATTAACACGCGGGTAAAGTATGGAAGAGCGACCAACTCAATCGCGCGAAAGGGGTCAAGGGGAAAATTTCCCCTTGCGGAGTCCAGA
>OHJY01000705.1_pt1 | contig 12311 bp, 10 predicted proteins | sample 1568681 | NCBI WGS metagenome assembly OHJY01 (sample SAMEA3879540, study PRJEB24766) | human gut metagenome | biome: human-associated habitat; feature: feces | place: USA | collected 1985/1987
ATCGCGCGAAAGGGTCAAGGGACGAAGTCCCTTGCGGGGTCAAGGGGCAGCGCCCCTTGGGTCACTCACTTCACGAAGCGAATCACGTTCCAGCTGGCAGCAGGCAGAACGAGGGGTTCACCGGGCTTCGGGCAGGGGAGGATGACCGGCTTCACCACGTCCGGGGCGGATTCAGTGTTCTCTGCCTTCATGTCGTCGTGGTGCAGGACGGAGTGCATCGCGGGGCGCAAATCGCCGAAGGAACGCAGGTCGAGGTCAAGCACCATCGGCTCGGTCAGGTCGCGGTTGACGGCGAAAATCGTCACGTTGCCCGCGTCGTCCATCACGGCGGCGGCATCCATGTCCGGTACATCATTGTAATGCTTGGTGTCGTGCTTGCCCGCCACAATCTTCGGCAGCAGCGACGTGCCGCGGCCGTACATCGACGCATCCATCATCGGGTAGAAAATCGTCTGCGCCCACGCGCCGCCGTTTTCGCGCGTCATAATCGGCGCAATCACGTTCACCAGCTGCGCCAGGCAGCCAATCTTCACGCGGTCGGCGTTGCGCAGCATCGTGATGAGCATCAGACCCACCAGCAGCGCATCCTCAAAGTTGTACACGTCCTCCAGCAGGTGCAGCGCTGTGCCCCACGGCTTGTTCTTGTACAAATCATGATCCTGATTCTTGGAGTGATACCACACGTTCCACTCGTCCAGCGACAGGTTGACGGTCTTCTTGGCGTGCTTCGTGCCCTTCACGCCGTCGCAGATGGCGGCGACGGTCTTGATGAACTCGTCCAAATCCATCGTCGAAGCGAGGAAGTCCTGCGTGTCGTTGTGCGGATTGCCGTAGTAGCGGTGCAGGGAGACGTAATCCACGTTGTCGTACGCCTGCATCAGCACTTCATGCTCCCAAGTGCCGAAGGTGGGCATGCCTGTGCCGGACGAACCGCACGCAACCGTCTCGATGGTGGGGTCAACCCACTTCATGACTTTCGCGGCTTCGTTTGCCTTGCGGCCATACTCGTAGGCGGTTTTCGCGCCGGTCTGCCACGGGCCGTCCATTTCGTTGCCCAAGCACCACAGCTTGATGTTAAACGGGTCTTTCGCGCCGTTCTTGATGCGCAGGTCGCTCCACGCCGTGCCGGACGGATGGTTGCAGTATTCGACGACGTACTGCGCGTCGAGAATATCACGCGTGCCGAGGTTGATGGCGTACATGACCTCCGTGTTCGCTTTCTTCGCCCAGTCGACGAACTCATGCAGACCAAACGTGTTCGGCTCGGTCGTCTTCCATGCAAGGTCGAGGCGGCGCGGACGCTGCTCCTTCGGGCCGATGGAATCCTCCCAGCGGAAGCCGGAGACGAAGTTTCCGCCCGGATAGCGCACGACAGGCACATTCAGCTTGCGCACCAAATCCAGCACGTCGCGGCGGAAACCCTGTTCATCCGCCAGCGGATGGTCAGGCTCGTAAATGCCGGTATAGACGGCGCGGCCCAGGTGCTCAATGAACGAACCGTACAGGCGGCGGTCGATGGGGGAGATGATGTAGTCCTTGTCCAGAATCAGCTTGGACTGTTTCATGTTGATCGCGTCCTCCTTGATATATAGGAAGAAAAATTCTGGGCGGCCAAATGCTTCGGAGGAATGTCCGAAAATCGCCCATTCAATCCATTTCATTCGACATGGGATTGGAAATTCCTCTTTCAAAATGGGTGCGGCGAAAATTTTCAGAAAATATTTTCGGGAGAATCATGCAGGGATTTCCGGACTTATGGCGAAATGTTTGTGCAGAAACCAAATCTCCTGCTTGGCAGGATAAAAACGGAGGAAATTTATGCCGCTTGCACAGTTGCCCCCGATGGGCTGGAACTCTTGGAACACGTTCGGCTGGCAAATCAACGAACAATTGATTTTTGAAATGGCTGACCTGATGGCTTCGCAGGGCTACCGCGAGGCGGGGTATGAATATCTGGTCATCGACGACTGCTGGAGCCTGCGCGAGCGCGGCAAAGACGGCCGCATCGTGCCTGACCCGGAAAAATTCCCGCACGGCATGAAGGCGGTTGCCGACTACGTTCACAGCAAGGGACTGAAGTTCGGCATGTACTCCTGCGCGGGCGTGCGGACGTGCGCGGGCTATCCCGGCAGCTATGACCATGAATTTGTCGATGCGCAGACGTTTGCGGACTGGGGCGTGGATTTTCTCAAGTACGACTTCTGTAATTTCCCGCAGTCCGGCAACTGCAAGGCGCGCTACCTCACCATGTCGATGGCGCTGAAGGCGACCGGGCGTGAAATCCTCTTCTCCGCCTGCAACTGGGGCATGGAAGAACCCGGCGAGTGGATGCGCGCAATCGGTGCGCATATGTACCGCTCCACCGGCGATATTATGGATAACTTCGTCTCCTTCACCGACATCGTCAAGAGCCAGCTGAATAAGCTCTGCATGAGCGGCAACCACTGCTTCAACGACATGGACATGCTCACCGTCGGCATGGAGGGCAAGGGAAATGTCGGGCTGGGCAAGGTGTGCAGCTATGAGGAATACCGCTTGCAGTTTGTGCTTTGGTGCCTGTGCGGCGTGCCGCTGATGATGGGCGCGGATCTGCGCAGCCTTGCGCCGGAATACCGTGCGCTGATGCTCAATCCCGCGCTGCTGCGCATCAATCAGGACGCGGAATGCCGTCCGCCGTATATCGTTCGCCGCGACAGCGTGTGTATCCCGAACCCTGATGACGCGCAGGCTCCTTGGGCGCATCCGGCAGACACGGCGTTCGTGCTGCTGCGCCACCTGACGGACAACGAGTTCGCCCTGTTCTATGCTAACCTCTCCGACGCGGACGCCGAGGTGCATTGTGAATTCGCGGATATGGGTCTGCCCGTGACCGGCGGCGTTGCGCTGGACATGACGGACGTTTTCTCCGGCGAGCATCTGGGGCCGCAGAAGGATTCGTTCAATCCGCACATCAAGGCCCATGACTGCCGCCTGTTCCTCTGCCATCTGGTGAAGGACAATGCCTGAATGTATGCAGTGCCATCGGGCGCTGCAAAGCGTGGAAATTGCGCTGACGAAGAAGCTGATTAACCGCGGGGCGACGCGCTTTCTGTGTCTCAACTGCTTGGGGAAGAAGTTCGGCGTCAGCGAAGAAACGCTGCTGCAAAAGGCGAAGGAATTCCGGGAGATGGGGTGTACTCTGTTCGGGTGATGGAAAAATTTTTTGCATGGAACGATTTGCGTGGACGGGAAAAATTAAGCCGGGGATGCAGGCGGAATATAAGCGCCGCCACGATGCCATCTGGCCGGAAATGAAGGCACGCTGAAATCAGCGGGCATTCGCAATTACAGCAGATGTTCCTGTTGGAATGAATGCTGACGATTAGAAGGGCTGTCCCTGCAAGCAGGGGCGGCTCTTTTGCTCACCGGATCAGCACGCGGACATGGCATGAGAGCGTCACCAACTGAATCGCGCGAACGGGGGTCCAGGGGCAGCGCCCTTGGGTTCCCCCAATCAACACGCGGGCATAGCATGAGAGCGTCACCAACTGAATCGCGCGAACGGGAGTCCAGAGGGTCGAAGACCCTTTGGCGGAGTCCAGAGGCAGCGCCTCTGGCAGCGTTCTGGAAGGAAAAAGTGCAGATGAATCCGGCGACATGCTAATTGTGCAAAAAAAACGACAGTTTGCGCCAAAATGCGGATAGGAAGATGGCAGTGTGCTATAATCTGATATGAAAAGTGAATCCGGCAGAACGAAATCTGATTCGATTCCGTTTCCGGTCATCGTTCCGTCCTCCTCTTGGAATGGTGACTGCCCTTCCCATCAATCCCTTCGGCTTCTCCTCTTGCCGAAGGGATTTCTTGTTGCAGGGGAATGCGGCGACTGTCAAAAACGGAACGAATTTTGCCAATCAAAACAGAATAGGAAGCCGAAATGACAGGTTCTGAAAGAAATGCGCAAAATGGGCGGAAAGCGTGCTAAAATGGCATCATCAAGCTGGGGAGGAAGAAAAACAGATGAAACAGGTATTCAACCCGTATCTGCCGGCAGGGGAGTACATCCCGGACGGTGAGCCGCATGTCTTCGGCAATCGGGTGTATGTGTACGGCTCGCACGACCGCTTTAACGCCGCTATCTTCTGCGTCAACGACTATGTGTGCTACTCCGCGCCGGTGGACGATTTGTCCGCGTGGCGCTACGAGGGTGTTATCTACAAGAAAAAACAAGACCCGCTGAACAAGCTGGGCATCCGCCTGCTGTTCGCACCGGACGTGGTGCAGGGCGTGGACGGGCGCTATTACCTCTATTATGCCTATGATTTCCTTGGACGCATGGGCGTGGCGGTCAGTGATAAGCCGCAGGGTCCGTATGAATACTACGGTCATGTCCGTTATGCCGACGGGCGCGAGTGGGGCAGCCGCTCCGGGGATGAGTTCCCGTTCGACCCCGGTGCGCTGGTGGATGACGACGGGCGCGTCTACCTCTACTCCGGCTTTGCGACGAAGGTGCCGTTCATCATGAGCCGCTTCCATAACCTCCGCAATTCCGGCGGCGTCGGCATGGAACTGGAACAGGACATGCTGACCATCAAGGATAAAATGCAGCTGATTTTCCCGCAGAAGGACAACAACCCGCCGAAGGAATTCGTGGGACATGCCTTCTTCGAGGCAAGCAGCATCCGCAAAATTGACGGCAAGTACGTTTTTGTGTACTCGTCGGAGAACAACCACGAATTGTGCTATGCGGTCAGCGAACATCCGCTGTCCGGCTACCGCTACGGCGGAACGCTCGTTGACTTGGGCGACCTGTACATGGAGGACGGAACATCCGACGAGGCGCGCGGCACGAACTACCTCGGCAACACCCACGGCGGCATGGCGGAGCTGAACGGGCAGTGGTACATCTTCTACCATCGCCAGACGAACCAGCACTCCTACTCCCGCCAAGCCTGCGCCGAACTGCTGAAGCGCACGCCCGACGGCGGCTTCCAGCAGGCGGAAGTGACCAGCTGCGGTCTGAACGGCGGCCCGCTGGACGGCATCGGCGAATACGAGGCGCGCATCGCCTGCAACCTGTGGAGCAAGCACGGCGTTGTCCGCTACGACAAGCGCTTCAATAAGAAGGAACACCCGTATTTCACCCAGAGCGGGCGCGATGGCGATCCGACAGCGGTGCAGTATATCGCCAACATGCGCGACGGCAGCGTATGCGGATTTAAGTACTTCCAGATGCGCGGCGCGAAAGCCATTCGGTGCGCCGTCAGCGGGGTGTGCCGCGGCAATATCGAGGTCAGCGATACGCCGGAGTTCGCGACGCTGGCGGCAAGCATCCCGGTCGAAGCCGGAAAGACCATGACGAACGTCACCGCGCCATTCCGTATGGCAGATGGTGTGAAGGCACTGTACTTCCGCTTCCGCGGCGAGGGGGCAATGAACTTCTTCGCGTTTGAACTCAGTTAAGAGGTGAATTATTATGAAGAAATTCACAGGTATTCTGCTGATGCTGCTCCTGCTGTGCGGCGCGGCGCTTGCGGAAAACACCTATCATGTCGAAGAGTTCCCGATTGAAAAGGAAGACGAAAGCGTCATTGCGGGCTGGCTGTATGTGCCGGACGGCGCGGAGAACGCCCCCGCGGTCATCCTTTGCCACGGCTTCAACGGCACGCACCGCAACATGGACGGCTACGCGGAATATCTCGCCCAGCGCGGGTACGTCTGCTATACGTTCGACTTCTGCGGCGGCGGCACGCAGAGCCAAAGCTCCGGTGCAACGACGGACATGACCCTGCTGACCGAACTCGATGACCTCGATGCTGTCGTTTCGTTCCTTGCTGAGCTGGATGAGGTGGATGCCAGCCGCCTTGTGATTGCGGGCGAAAGCCAAGGCGGGCTGGTGACGGCGCTGTATACGGCGCGGAATCCCGAAACCGTGCGCGGCGCGATGCTGCTCTATCCGGGGCTGATGATGGCGGACAATGCGCGCAGCCAGTATGCCGATGCCAGCGAGATTCCGGAGACAGTTGGCTTCATGCAGATGACCGTCAGTGGGCGCTACTACGAGGTCGCGCGGGAAATTGACCCGTGGACGGAAATCGCGTCGTTCGACAAGCCCGTGCTGCTGATTCACGGCACGGACGACCAGATTGTACCCATCAGCGTGTCTGAAAAGGCACTGACCATCTACCCCGACGCGCGGATGATTACAATTCCCGGCGCGGGGCATGGGTTCTATCTGGACGACCGCGAAACGGCGTGCAAGGAAATGGAAGCATTCCTGAACGAGATTGACCAGTAACAAAAACGCACCTCCCCCAACCGGGCAGAGGTGCGTTTTGGGTTACAGCTCTTTGTCATCCAGCCGAATCGCGTCAATCAGCGCCTGCGGGGTGGAACAGTTCGCGCCGAACCGCTTCTCCGCGCGAAGTCCCGCCAGGGCGTGAATCAGCACGCCGTACGCTGCCAGCGCACTTGTGGAGAGCGACGTAGACAGCCGATTCCGCTGGCACAGCAGCGCCGTCAGGATGCCGGACAGCACGTCGCCGCTGCCCCCTTTCGCCAGTGCGGGCGTGCCGTAGAGGCTGATGTACGTTGCGTCGCCGTCGGACACAAGCGTCCGTGCGCCCTTGAGCAGCACGCAGCAGCCGCACAGGTCATGCAGCCGCGATAGGGCATCCAGCGGCTCATCAAGAATGAACTCGACGTGCTGCTCCAGCAGACGCGCCGCTTCGCCGGGGTGCGGCGTGATGATGTCCTCCTCCTTCAGCGGGAGGATGCCGTCGTGCGTCGCCAGCAGGGTCAGCGCGTCCGCGTCCCAGACGATGGGGCAGTCCGCCTCGGCGAACACGCGCAGCAGCATCGTCACGTCCGGGGTTAGCCCGCAGCCGCAGCCGATGCAAGCCGCGTCCGCCTTGTCCAGCGTCTCGCGGGTGATGCGCGCGGCTTGAGGCGTCAGCAGCCCGTTTGTTTCGGGCAGGGGAACGCACGTCGCGCCCGGCGCAAGCACTTGCAGCATCGGCAGCAGACTCTCGCGGCACAAAAGCGTCGTCAGCCCCGCACCCGCGCGGATGCAGGCATTGGCGCAGAACGCCGCCGCGCCGACCATCCCGCGCGAACCGCAGAAAATCACCGCGCGGCCGCAATCGCCCTTGTGAAGCGCGGGTGTGCGGGCGAAAAGCGGCGCAAGCGCGGCAGGAGAGAGCGTCTCCAAACCGTCGAAGCCGAGGTCGATGTCGTCGCCGGGGCGGATGAGAATCGACTGCACGGTGATTTTGCCCGTGTATTCGACGCCCTGCCGCAGAAGCAAGCCCTGCTTGATGCGGTGGAACGTGACCGTCTCCGCCGCGCGGACGACATCAGCACCCAGCGCGCGCCCGGTCGTGCCGTCCAGCCCGCTGGGAATATCCACCGCGATGACCGGAATCTGCGGATGGTCGCTCAGGCGGTGGATGAGAATCGCCGCGTCGCCCTCGATGGCGTGATTCAGCCCCGTGCCGTAGAGCGCGTCCACCACGGCGGCGTACTCGGCGACATCCACCGCGTCGGCGCTGGGCAGGATGCGGACACCGTGCAGCAGCGCCAAAGTGCGGTTCGTCAGTGCGTCGCCGCGGACGGCGCTGGTCACTTCCCACACGTCCGCCTGACCGCCGCCTGAGCACCAAAGCCGCGCCGCCGCATAGCCGTCGCCGCCGTTATTGCCGGGACCGCAGAGGAACAGCACACGGGCGGATTTCGGTGCGTGGCGGGAAAGTGCTGCGGCTACGCCCTGCGCAGCGTGTTCCATCAGCAGAATACTGGGCGTGCCGGTTTCGGACATGAAAAGCGTTTCCAAGGATTTCATCTCGTCGGGCGTAATCGTCGTCATGGAAGGCAGCCTCCTCCGGAAAGTCTCTTCCATTAGTATAGCGTATTTTCAGGAAATTGCAAGCACTCCGCAGATTTTCGGCTTTTTTCCTGTGCATAACGCCGCCGTGTCGCTTCGCCGCCGCGCAAATGGCGGACGGACTTGTTGTACGCCAGCAGCGCCGATACCTCGCGGGCGAGGGCGGCATCCGCCTGCGGAAGGTGCTGGAGCATGTCTTTGTGGATGCCGGATTTGGAGAGCTGGAACGCGGCGGCAGTCTGCCGGATGGTCGTCCGGTGGCGGAGCATATAGTGCGCCTCGGCAATGCAGCGCTGGGCGATGGCTTCGTCCATGTGCGAAACCTCCTTTTTGCGCTTCTGCATGGTCGCGCAGAAGGCTTTGCAGGAGGATATGAGCCGAAAACGCCCCTGATGACCGGCGGGAGAAGCGAAAAAATGCCGAAAAAACGGGCATTTGCGGGGATTTTCCGAAAAACGCCCAAAAAGAATCAAAAAATCCGCAAAAAAATTCATTTTGGGGGTTGACAAACTGCTGAAATGGGTGTATACTTAAGAAGTCGCCTGCAGGACATGCAAGAGACACGGGAACGACGGGGTGTAGCGCAGTCTGGTAGCGCACGTGCTTTGGGAGCATGGGGCCGGGGGTTCAAATCCCTTCACCCCGACAGCTACTACTCTCCTTCGGATGGGAAATATGGCCCCGTGGTCAAGTGGCCTAAGACACCGCCCTTTCACGGCGGCTACTCGGGTTCGAATCCCGACGGGGTCATCCTTCTTCTTTTCCCTTCCGTATGGGCCTTTAGCTCAGTTGGTTAGAGCAACCGGCTTATATCCGGTCGGTCCCGGGTTCGAGTCCCTGAAGGCCTACTTTCTCAGGTGGCCCGGTAGCTCAGTTGGTTAGAGCGCCAGCCTGTCACGTTGGAGGTCGAGGGTTCGAGCCCCTTCCGGGTCGTCTACTTTCTGGTTTGAACTTCGCAGGTGCTACCAAGTAAGCAATGCTGGTGTAGCTCAATTGGCAGAGCAGCTGATTTGTAATCAGCAGGTTGCGGGTTCAAGTCCCTTCACCAGCTCCATTGATAAATGATTTGCCGTGGATGGGTTCCCGAGCGGCCAAAGGGAGCGGACTGTAAATCCGTTGTCACAGACTACGATGGTTCGAATCCATCCCCATCCACCAATATTCGCGGGAATGGCGGAATTGGCAGACGCGCACGGTTCAGGTCCGTGTGGTAGTGATACCATGAGGGTTCAAGTCCCTCCTCCTGCACGAACAGAGAACGGAAACAGCCTCCCAGAAAGGGAGGCTGTTTTTGTATCAGGAGAGAAGAGGTGAAACCCAGAATGGGGAGAAAGAAAAGCAACGCACGGATTCTGCCGCGTGGCAGGAAGATCCATGTGAACAAGTACATCAACAAGCGTGGCTGCACCAAGCATAAAAGCGCCGCCACGCATAACCACAGCACCGAAAAGCAGCAGGAAAGCAGCCACACAACTTATGACAGCCTCCCGGCTTACAACTGGCCGACGACCAGAATCCCGAAGCAGTATGAGATCTGGTTTGCAGAGCTTGGTAACCATTATGGCACCTGTGTGCAGAGTGGGAACCGTCCGGTGCTGATCCTGACAAACGATATTGCGAACCGTTATTCGCAGACCTTCACAGTTATTCCGCTTACGAGCAAGATGAAAAAGCTCGACCTGCCAACACATATCGTGCTGACAGAAGCACATTGTGAGATGCTCAGAGCGGAACGACTGGAGGATTCCATTTTGCTGGTCGAGCAGATCACAACGATCGACCAGTCGGCACTGTTTGGACGCCTTTGCAGGGTGATCTCTGCTGAGAAAAAGCAGGAGATTGAACAGGCTGTGGCAAGGCAGTTTGATATGCACAGTACTAAGAAAAACAAACAAAATACAGACGAAAATGCTGTGCGCGGCAGCAATGCCAATTACGGCAGCAACGCTGTACACAGCAGGAAGGAGGTCTAACCGCTATGGTGGATATCAAAAATATCCCGGCGGAGCTGAAGACTTCCTGCCGGTTTTGTGTCTGGAAATTTGAAAAGCGAAACGGTCAGAAGACCAAGATGCCGTATAACCCGGCGAATGGTGATAGAGCCAGGATCAATGATCTCCGCACCTTTGCAGATTTCAAGACTACGCTTGTCACTTATGCAATGGGCGGCTATGACGGCATCGGCATTGCTGTGGGCAGTGGTATCGGAGCTTTTGACATCGACCACTGTATCCGTGAGGACGGGACGCTGAATGACACAGCGGACACCGTACTTTCAATCTTTCCTACAACGTATGTAGAGAAGTCACCGTCCGGCAAAGGTCTGCGTGGATTCTTCCATGTGCCAGAAGACTACGTCTACGACAAGACGGTCTACTACATCAACAACCGCAGCAAAGGTCTGGAAGTATATATGCCCGGTGCGACAAACCGCTTCGTCACCGTAACGGGAGATGTTTACCGCACAGGTGAAATTCCCAACGATGAAACGGCGATGACCACACTGCTCGATACGCTCATGAAGCGGAACAAACATGTACAGCAGACTCATTTTCAGCACCATTCGTATCTGGATGATGAGGCTGTCATCACACACGCTAATGAGGCCAGTAACTCTGAAAAGTTCAAAAAGCTCTTTGCCGGTGAGTGGGAAGACCTCTACGGCAGCCAGTCGGATGCAGATATGGCACTCTTGTCTATCCTGGCATTCTGGTGCGGCTGTGATGAGGAGCAGATGGACCGTATCTTCCGCACATCTGGTCTGATGCGCCCCAAGTGGGACCGAAAACAGGCTGGTTCAACCTACGGTGCCATCTCTATCCGCAACACAGTCAATACCTGTGCTTCCGTTTACATTCCTGTCAACGCACAGGACATTGTGGATGAGGAGTTTGCAAATCTTGACTCTGATGATAAAGAGGCGGAGCGGCCACCGGACATCAGCAAGCTCACGCTGTCGCTGGAAGAAATGGCTCCGCACACGAATCCGCGCTACGGCAGGGATGAGATCGGTTTGGGCAACATGTTCGCCGATTTTTTCAAGCCTATCGCACGGTACAACAGTGAACGCGGCATCTGGTTTGTCTATGATGGAGTTGTCTGGCAGCCGGATATGGAGAACCTTAAGGTGGCAGAGCTTGCGAAATATCTGGCAGATAAGCTGTATCTGTTTGCATTGAAGATTACAGAAGAGGATGTCAGAAAGCGGTTCATCGACCGCGTCCGGAAACTCCAGCAACGCAAGCACCGTGACACGATGCTGAAAGACGCGAAGTCCGTATTCCCACTGTCCATGAAGCAGTACGATCAGGATATCTATCTGTTCAACTGCAAAAATGGAACACTGGATCTGCGGACGATGGAATTCCGGGAACACCGCCCGGAGGATTTTCTCACAAAAGTGTCCCCTGTGATATATGCCCCGGATGCCGACTGCCCTCGCTGGCGGACGTTCATCACGGAGATCATGCAGGGGGATAAGGCCAGAGCAGACTATCTTCAGAAGGCTATCGGATACTCGTTGACTGGTGACACCCGCATGGAGTGCTTGTTTATTCTGTACGGTCCGACATCCAGAAACGGTAAGGGTACCACAATGGAGAGTATTCTGCGTATTATGGGCGAGTACGGTAAAAATGCAGATCCGACCATGCTGCAGGCGAAGTTTAACAGCCAGAGCGGAGGACCGTCTGAGGAAATCGCCCGGCTTGCCGGCTCTCGTTTTGTAAACATCTCCGAGCCGGAGAAAAAGATCACTCTGGATGCAGCTCTTACCAAACGACTGACCGGTAACGATACGATCACAGCCCGGTATCTGCATGAGAACAGTTTTGAGTTCCGACCGAACTTCAAAATTTTCATCAACACGAACCATCGTCCGAATATCACAGACCTTACGCTGTTTGAGTCTGGCCGAATCAAAATCATTCCGTTTGACCGGCATTTTGAAGAAAATGAACAGGATAAGGATCTAAAGTCCACTTTTGCTAAACCGGAAAATATGTCCGGCATTCTGAACTGGATGCTCGAAGGCTATAAGCTGTTCCGCAGTCAGGGACTTGCCATGCCGGATTCTGTCGTTCAGGCAACAACGGACTATCAGATATTCTCAGATAAGATGGGTCAGTTTTTTGATGAATGCATTGAAGAAAAGGAAGGGTGTGAGCTTCGGCGCGGTGCAGTTTACACACGCTACAAAGAGTGGTGTGGAGAGAATGGCTACCGGGCAGAGGCAGCCAAGAATCTAAACCAGGAGATTGAAAAGCGGTACAAGACTGCAAGAAAGCGTCCGAATGACGGTGCCTCCAGCAGTACGACTCCGATGGTCCTGGATGTGGCGTTCACGGCAAGTGAAGAGTCAAAAGAGGACTTTGCACCATTGACATCATGAGCTTGAAATTCAAGGTACGGACGGATTTGTTGCGGCTGTTGCTGGAAGAACACAGTGAAATC